>Ga0213827_1000159_pt1 | contig 79707 bp, 77 predicted proteins | sample MC6MC0898MG_FD_180669 | JGI IMG/M metagenome (GOLD analysis project Ga0213827, IMG submission 180669) | Enriched soil aggregate microbial communities from Iowa State University, Ames, United States - MC6-MC0898-MG | ecosystem: Environmental > Terrestrial > Soil > Unclassified | place: USA: Iowa...
GTGGGGTTTCCCCATGTGAGAGTAGGTCATCGTCAAGATTAAATTCCGAAACCCCTATCTGCGTATGCAGGTAGGGGTTTTGTTTTTGTCCGCGAGAAACTCAGCGCCTGGCCAGGCGCAGGTAGATCAGTCCATTGATCAGCACCACCAGGCCACCGAGGCCCAATTGGATACTGGGCGTCAGCCCGGCAGGGTAAATCAGGGGCCACAGGTAATGTTCGATAAAACTTTCCTCATACCCGGCCTGGCCGGCACTGCGGCGCATGAGGTTTTCCCAGCGGGTCAGGGGGCAGTTCCAGTGGCAGACTTCAACCAGGGTGCCCCACAGTACCGCTGGCAGGTGCCACCAGATCACTGGGCGCCATTTGAACGCGAGCAAAGCGCCGAACAAAACGAACAGAATGAACAGCAAATGCACGAGCAACAGGCCGTCAGCCATCAGTCGATAGAGCATGGTGCCTCCTGTCGGTGATTGAGCAGGTGCTTCACCACCTATACTCAGCGTACCGTGACCCAAAATGCCAGGCGTTCGATTCGCATTGATGCGTGGCTACGGCTGTCGTGTCATCTGCGGGGGGACTGCGATCTTGAATCGGCGTGTCCTGTTTCTTGCCTTGCTGGTCATATTACTGGCTGGATGCTCGACTGCGCCTCGCATCGAGCCGACGGTGCAGGTAGTGATCACGGACGCGACCTGGCAGCAGATTGATAAAGACATCGAAACGGTCTCGTTGTCCTCCAGGGAAACGGTTCGCCAGTACACACGCAAAGCCATGGAGCGGTGGCGCGAGCAGGTATTCCAGCGCACCGAGAGCGACTTCATTCCCTGGTTTACCGGCTACTGGACCCAGCAATGGCTGGGCATGAAAGTGGGCTGGTACAAACTCAGTGCCAAGGATGAGAAGGATTCGGTGGTCAACCGCCTGGCCCTTTACCTGCAGGAGCAGTACCACGAGCGCGTGCTGGATCCGGTGGCCAAGGTCACTGACCCTAACGTGATCATGGGTGACGCCGTGACCCTGTACCTGCAGATGCTCAGTGCCCATCTTGGGGAGATCCAGGAGCACTACGCCGTGCCCCAGGATCAATTCGACCAGCGCCTCAACCGGATACCCGCCATCACCCTGGCACCGCCACCTGCGCGCAATGCTTCGCTGTATCAGATCGTCCACACCGAACCGGTCAACCGCCTGCCGGCTTATCTGGCCCTGATCGAACAGGTGCGCGGCTCCAACAGTGGGGCAGGGGCCGGGTTGTCGGACGCCGGGATCTCGTCAGTGGCCAAGCGCGCCAGTGAGCGGCTCGAGGCGCAGATTGCCTCGCGCAGCGTCGCCAGCGCGGTGGCGGCGGCCGTCGGTCGGGTCGCAGGCGCGGTGATATCGGTGGTGTCGCTGGGCATCGGTGCCATGTCCAATGAAAGCGACCGGCCCGCGGCGCAAGCGCAAATGCGCAGCAGCTTGAATGCCGCCTTCGACAAGGCATGGCTGGGCCTGATGGAAAACGAGACCAACGGGGTGATGGCCGGGGTCAACTACATCTCCCGGCAAATCGAAGGCGGCCTGAGAGCTGGCCCGTTGGTAGCGCCCAAGCAGGGTGAGGTGTTCAGTCCCGACACCTCCGGTAGCGGAGTCCAGTGAGCCGGTTGCTCATGGGGCGGTGGGGCAGCGAGTCGTAGCCGCCGCCTGGCTGATGGCAGCGGCCAGGCGTTTAACGTTGTTCTGTTGGGCCACCACCAGGTCGTCGATACTCGGGCCCGAGGGCGTCTGCACCGTGGTACGGCAACTCAGGAAACTCTTGCCGTCTTCTGCCTCTGCCAGGCGCAGGCGCCATTGCGCATCGATCAACGCGTACTGCCCAGGGACTGAATCGAAGCGCTGCACGTCCAGGCGCAAGGACAACTTGCCTCCGGTAAGGGGGCTGGACAGCTGGTCGACCAAGGCATTGCGCAACTCATCTACCAGGCTCGCCCCCCACCATTCAGTCTCCAGAATCGCCAGGCCGCTACCGCCCTGGCGAATGACCATCTGTGGACGGTCGACCTGAGGCGGCACACTGATCTGCTCGAACTGGATGTTCGCCGTGCCATGGGCGCCCGGGGCTGGTTGCGCCGGGAGCAACGTATGGTAATGAATCGGGTCACTGCGGCACGCCGCAAGTAGCAACAACGCACTGAGCAACGACACTCTCAACGACAAAGACATGGACCTGCTCCTGTGGTCAGCGGCTCGAAGACGGTTGCAGATTTTGTGCCGGGGCATCTTTCGGACGGCCGCGCAGCAAGGATTCCGGATTTCTGCTCAAGTAGTCGGACAATTCACGCAGCGAGCGTGACATACGTCCCAGTTCATCCAGGGTCTGGGTCAGTTGCTCGCGTTGTGGTGAGTCTTCGGCAAGGGTCGAGTTGGCCGATTGCAGAGTCTTGCTCACCTCTTGCAAGGTGTCCTGCACCCCAGGCAGGGTTCGCCCGCTGAATTGCTTGATGCCTTTGCGCATTTCCGTCAGGTTGGCGTCCAGGTTGTTGGCGATACGCTCGATCGGCAGTCTGTTGATCTTTTCCACCATGGACTGCAATTGCTCCTGCAACAGCTCAAGACTGGCTGGCACGGTCGGGATCATCACTGGACGTGCATTGACATCGAAGGCAACTTTTGGCGCTTTCGGGAAGAATTCCAAGGCGATGTACAGTTGCCCGGTCAGCAAATTGCCGCTACGGGCCTGGGCGCGCAGGCCGTTCTCGACGAAGGTGCCCATGAGCTGGATCCCGGCCCGTTCGTCATTGGGGTCATGCTTGAGCGCCGCGAGCATTTTCAGGTGCGCGCGGCCCAGGCGCTGCGGATAGATGACGATGCCGACATTGATCGGAAAGCTGCGGGTCTTCTCATCGAAATCCAGGTTGATGGCCACCACCTTGCCAATTTCCAGTCCCTGGAACTCAACGGGCGCGTCGACCTTCAGCCCACGCAAGGCCTGATCGAAGCGCAGGGCGAGGAATTGCGGCTTGCCATTGGGCGGGGCGAGTGCGCTTTTCTGGTCCTCGAACAACTCGTAGCTGGTGTCTTCGACGGCCGGTTTGTCGTCGGGGCTGTAGTCGGGTGCCCGGAAGGTGATGCCCCCCAACAACAGGGCGGACAGTGACTCGGTCTTGACCGCGAAACCATTGGCGCCCACTTCGACATCAATGCCACTGGCGTTCCAGAAGCGGGTGTTATTGGTGACATAGACATCGTTTGGCGAGGTGACGAACACCTCGATGTTCACCCCTTTGCCATCGGCGTCCAGGGCATAGGCCACCACCTGGCCCACGGGAATCTTGCGGTAGTAGACCGGCGAGCCGATATCCAGCGAGCCAAGGTCCCGGGTGCGCAACATGAAGCGCTTGCCGGGCTCACCATAGGTGATGGGGGGCGGCGCTTCGAGGCCGATAAAGGTCTTGGCGCGATCGTTCGACTGACCGGCGTCGGCGCCGATAAAGTCGCCGGACAGCAGGGTGTCGATACCCGAGACCCCGCCGGCGCCAATGCGCGGGCGCACCACCCAGAACTTCGAGTCCTTGCGGGTGAAGGAGTCGGCCTGCTTGACCAGTTTCACCGTGGCGTTGACGCTCTTCTGGTCGGCACTGAGCTCCACCTCCGAGACATGGCCAATCACCACGTTGCGGTACTTGACCTCGGTCTTGTTGGCGGTCAGGCCTTGCCCTGTCTTGAAGTTGAGGATGATCACCGGTCCTTGTTGCATCACGTTGTGGATCACCAGGGAAATCCCCACCAGCACGGCCACGATCGGCACGATCCACACCAGCGAAACGCTCCAGCGCCGGGTCTTGATGTTGGCTGTGCCAGGCGCTTGCTGCCCGTCAGTGGCTCGCGATTGCATCCATGACCTCCTTAGATTGTCGGTTGTCCCAGATCAGGCGCGGGTCGAAACTCATGGCTGACAGCATGGTGAACACCACCACCATGCCAAAGAACAGAATGCCGGCTCGTGGCTCGATATCCCCCAGCGCCTGGAATTTCACCAGTGCGGCCACCAGTGCCACGACAATCACATCGAGCATGGACCAGTAACCGATCAGTTCGACGAAACGGTACAGCTGCGAGCGTTCCTTGCGCGCCCACAGACTGCCACGCTGCGCCGTCACCAGGAGCAGGCTGAGGGCGACAAACTTGACCCCCGGGACGGCGATACTGGCAATGAAAATAATCAGCGCGATGTCCCAGGCACCGTGCTCCCAGAACTCCAGCACCCCGCCGATGATGGTGCTGTCGGCACCGCTGCCAAGCATGCTGGTGTTCATCACCGGCAGCAGGTTGGCCGGGATGTAGAACACCAGGGCCGCCAGCAAAAAGGCCCAGGTGCGCGCCAGGGAGTTGGTTTTGCGTCGGTGCAACGGCGCATCACAGCGCTCACAGGTCTGGGGTTCGTCGCGCATGTCGCAGGCCAGGCCACAGCTGTGACACAGGCACAGGTTGAGGTCGCGAGCATCGGGCAGGGTGTTCATAGGATGTCCCACAGATCGCGGACATCGCGCCCGGCAATGCGGATCAGCAGCAGGCTCAGTATGGCCAGGGCAAACAGGCCCAGGCCCGGGATCACATCCAGCAGGCCGGCGAGTTTGAACACCGCCACCATCGCCCCCAGCAGGCAGACCTCGAGCATGCTCCACGGCCGCAGCGTTTCCAGCCAGCGCATACACAGCTTGAAGGCCGGCGAGCGCCGGGACGCCAGGGCGAAACCCAGGACCCAGATCAACAGCAACAGTTGGAACACCGGGGCAATGATCATGGAGATGGCCGCCACCATGGCGATGAAGGTAATCGGACCGTCACTCAGGGCCACCACTGAGTCCCAGAGCGTGGCACTGTTCTTCAGGCCCTTCAGGCTGATGCTCATCACCGGATAGAAGTTGGCGAATATCCACAGCACCGCGGCTGTCAGGGTCAGCGCCAGGCGCTGCTGTACCGACAGGCCGTTGTAGCGCTGCAGCACACCGCCACAGCGCTGGCACAGGGCCGTCTGGTGTTTGGCGAGCGTGGCTTTTTCATACACGCCATCGCAGTGCTCACAGATGATCAGTGTGTCAGACCTGGCCATGGTTAGCACTCAAGGGGAGGCAGAAGCTTCAGGGGCGTTAAGTGAATATAGAAGTGCCTCGCCATAGAGCAAATATAAAGTTTGCCGAGGCCTGCGCCGGGCTGAAACGAAAAACTGCGCGTCCTCGCCAGGAGGGCGCGCAGTCCATAAGAGAAGGGGGCTAGTTATTCGCCGCGAATGTACTGCTCCAACTGCTGGATCAACTCGGCCTGTTCGGCAATGGCTTCCTTGACCAGGTCGCCGATGGACAGCAAGCCCAGCAACTGGCCACCCTCGACCACTGGCAAGTGGCGCAGGTGCTTGTCGGTCATGATGTTCATGCAGGTCTGCACGCTTTGATGGGAATCTACAGTGATCACCGGCGAGTTCATGATTTCGCTGACCGGCGTGCCGACCGAGGAGCGGCCCTTGAGCACCAGCTTGCGCGCGTAGTCCCGTTCGCTGATCACCCCGACAATATTGCCTTCTTTGAGCACCGGCAGGGCGCCGACGTTTTTTGCCGCCATCACCATCAGCGCTTCCAGCACCATCTGATGGGAATTGATGGTATGGACCTGCTGGTTCTGCTGGGCCTTGAGCTTGAGCAGTTGCGCGACTGTCTTCATGGAGGAGCCTCTGCGAGGTGGTAATGGTTGGCAGGCGCCTTACGCCCGGACACCCTTACAGAATCATAGACGCCAGCCTCTGGAGCAAGTAGGCAAAGCGGCATTTACCTGCTCTGTCTGCGTCATCGAGGCGCGGCTTCAGCCGCGGCTGGCGGAAAACAGCGACAAAAAAGCCGCTGACAACGTGGAAACGTCATCAGCGGCTGTGCAGAACAACTCAGCAGTAGCGGTCGATGACACACACTTCAGGTTTGGCCTGCAGGTGCTGCCACTCCTGGGTCAGGGTGGCCAGAACGCGACCGACATAATCTTTGTCGGCGGCGGCTTTTTTGCCGACATAACCCTGGCCGCGACGGTACATCTTCAGTCGGGCACGCAAGTCATGGTTGTTCTTGGCGAACTCGTCTTCATGGGCGTGGGGCGACAGGCAGTCGATATGCACCTGGCCAGATTTGGCAATCCACAGGATATGGCTGTCGTGGCTGTCTTTATGCGCGGCGAACATACGAGCCAGTTCATCAATAGTCGGTTGATTGTTCAGATTCATGTTAAAGCCCCTTGACCAATGTTTGATCTGTCTAGTTGATTCGCACATTCACTTCTCTACGTCGGTAAGTTGATATCTGGTACCGAAACCAGGGCGACAGTGGTTGTCTGCCGAATAGCGGCAGGGCCTTGAGCAGGATGCATGTAGTCTTGCCGAGAAACTGCTACGCACTTGCGGCACAGCGGGGGAGAAACGACGATTGCCTGGAAGTTGCTACCGATACCACTCACTCGGCCACAAGCATCTTGAGGATTGATCGCCGGCGTTTCTCGTCCGTGTAGTGGACGCACATGCCAGGTCAGCTTCATCAATCTGCCTTGTGGGCAGTACACATCCGGGAACAGCTCGGCGGTCAGTCGAGCCTTTTCACAACACTTTTGCCTGTGCTCCCGATCGGGGAGACGTCTGCATCATGCAAGGGGAAAAACGCCTCGTCAACGGTTTTGTAGTGAAATATTTCATTCACTACAAAAATAATATCGAGGCCTGCGAGGAGGGATTTAACCTTGTCCTACAATCCCTTGCGTCACTCATGCAAAGGTCACGTGAAGCAGCAATGACGCGTAGAATCGAAGGCCAATCATCTTCGAGGTTGTTGCGGTGGATTTACAGCAGGGCTTCGTCCTGACCCGGCATTGGCGCGACACCCCGACCGGCACCCACGTGGAATTCTGGCTGGCGACCGATGCCGGGCCGCGCCAGGTGCGCCTGCCCGTGCAGACCTCAGTGGCGTTTATCCCGGAACTGTACCGTGAACGCACCCAGGAACTGGTGCGCGGCGAACCGGGTGTGGAACTGCGGCCTCTGGGGTTGCAGGACTTCCAGCACCGCCCGGTGTTCGGCCTGTACTGCCCGCAACACCGCCAGTTGATGCACCTGGAGTCGGTGTTGCGGCGGGCCGGGGTCGAAGTTTTCGAAGCCGATATCCGTCCGCCGGAGCGCTACCTGATGGAGCGCTTCATCACCGCCCCCGTGTCGTTCAGCGGTACGGCCGGCGAGGGCGACCTGTTGCTCGAAACCCATCTCAAACCGGCGCCGGATTACCGCCCACGCCTGAAGCTGGTGTCGCTGGACATCGAGACCACCGAGCAAGCCGAGTTGTACTCGATTGCCCTGCAAGGTTGCGGACAGCGCCAGGTCTACATGCTCGGCGCACCCAACGGCGAGACCGGCGCCGTCGACTTCGACCTGGAGTACTGCGACTCGCGGGCCGCGCTGTTGAAGAAACTCAACCAATGGTTCGCCCAGCACGACCCCGACGCGATCATCGGCTGGAACCTGGTGCAGTTTGACCTGCGGGTGCTGCACGAGCATGCCCGGCGCCTGGCGGTGCCGTTGCGCCTGGGGCGTGGCGGCGAGGAGATGCAATGGCGTGAACACGGCTCGGGCAACAATCACTATTTTGCGGCGGCGGCGGGCCGCCTGATCATCGACGGCATCGAGTCCCTGCGTTCGGCGACCTGGAGTTTCCCCTCGTTCAGCCTGGAGAACGTCGCGCAGACCCTGCTCGGTGAAGGCAAGTCCATCGACAACCCCTACCAGCGCATGGACGAAATCAACCGCATGTTCGCCGAGGACAAGCCGGCCCTGGCGCGCTACAACCTCAAGGACTGCGAGCTGGTGACACGCATCTTCGCCAAGACCGAACTGCTGACCTTCCTGCTGGAGCGGGCCAGTGTCACCGGACTGCCCGCCGACCGCAGTGGCGGCTCGGTGGCGGCCTTCACCCACCTGTACATGCCGCTGATGCATCGCCAGGGGTTTGTGGCGCCAAACCAGGGCGAGCGCCCGCCCCAGGCCAGCCCCGGCGGGTTTGTCATGGATTCGCAGCCCGGCCTGTACGAGTCGGTGCTGGTGCTTGACTACAAGAGCCTGTACCCCTCGATCATCCGCACTTTCCTGATCGACCCCGTGGGCCTGATCGAAGGCCTGCGCCACCCGGACGACAGTGAGTCGGTGCCGGGCTTTCGGGGCGCGCGTTTCTCGCGGACCCGGCATTGCCTGCCGGCCATCGTCGCGCGCGTTTCCGAAGGCCGGGAAGTGGCCAAGCGCGAACACAACGCGCCGCTGTCCCAGGCGCTGAAGATCATCATGAACGCCTTCTACGGCGTGCTGGGCTCCAGCGGCTGCCGTTTCTTCGACACCCGCCTGGCGTCCTCGATCACCCTGCGCGGGCACGAGATCATGCAGCGCACCCGGCAACTGATCGAAGCCCAGGGCCATGCGGTGATCTACGGCGACACCGACTCCACGTTCGTCTGGCTGCGCCGGGCCCACGGCCAGGAAGAAGCGGCGCAGATTGGTCACGCCCTGGTGGCCCACGTCAACCAGTGGTGGCGCGAACACCTGCTGGCCGAGTTCGGTTTGCACAGTGTGCTGGAGCTGCAATACGAAACCCATTTCCGGCGCTTCCTGATGCCGACTATCCGAGGCGCCGAGGAGGGCAGCAAGAAGCGCTACGCCGGGTTGGTGCTGCATGCCGACGGCAGCGAGCAAATGGTCTACAAAGGCCTGGAGACAGTGCGCACCGACTGGTCGCCGCTGGCCCGACAGTTCCAGCAGGAACTCTACTCGCGCATCTTCCACCGTCGGCCCTATCAGGACTATGTGCGCGAGTTCGTCCGCGCCACCGTAGCCGGCGAGCAGGATCAATTGCTGATCTACCGCAAGCGCCTGCGTCGGCCCCTGGACGGCTATGAACGCAACGTGCCGCCCCACGTGCGGGCGGCGCGCATCGCCGACGAGTACAACGTTCAGCAGGGTCGACCGCGTCAGTACCAGCGGGGTGGCTGGATCAGCTACCTGATCACCGTCGCCGGTCCCGAGCCGCTGGAAACCCGCAGCGCGCCGATCGACTATGAGCACTACGTCAGCCGTCAACTGCAGCCGGTGGCGGATGCGATCCTGCCGTTTGTCGATGACGACTTCAGCACCCTGATTGGCGGGCAGTTGGGCTTGTTCTAGGCAAGGCTGCAGACGTAAAAAAGCGCCCCGAGGGGCGCCTGAATCACCGTGACCGAGGGAGCCCGGTGAGTCCGTTCGCGTGGCAACAGCGCTGGTACGCTGCGTAATGAACGGTGTTGCACGCCGCGCCCCCGACGGGCGCGGCAGGCTTACTTGCCGAGTTTTACCCGGGTCCAGCCGCGGGTCATGATCCGTTGCGTGGCGATGGGCATGTCCGGCACGGCGTACAGGGTCGCCATCACCGCTTGCGACGGATACGACCCCGGGTCGTTGCGGATCGCTTCGTCCACCAGCGGGGTCGCGGCCGCGTTGGCGTTGCTGTAGCCGACGCTGTTGGTGATCTCGGCCATGATGTCCGGGCGCATCAGGAAGTTCATGAACAGGTAGGCATTGTCGACGTTGGCCGCATCCCGCGGGATGGCGACCATGTCATAGAAGCTGCCGGCGCCTTCCTTGGGGATACTGTAGTCGACCTTGACCTTGCCCCCGGCTTCCTCGGCACGGGCCTTGGCTTGCAGCACGTCGCCGGAGTAACCGACCGCCACGCAGATATTGCCGTTGGCCAGGTCGGAGATGTACTTGGACGAATGGAAGTACGCCACCGACGGGCGAATCTTCATGAACAGCGCTTCGGCCTCGCTGATCTGCTGCTTGTCCTGGGTGTTCACCGGGTAGCCCAGGTAGTGCAGGGCGGCCGGGAGCATTTCCGTGGGTGAGTCGAGGAAGCTGATGCCGCAGGCCTTGAGCTTGGCCGCGTTCTCGGGCTTGAACAGCAGGTCCCAGGAATTCACCGGGGCGTCGGCACCGAGGACTTCGCGAACCTTGTCCGGGTTGAAGCCGATGCCGATCGAGCCCCACATGTAGGGGAATGCATGGCCGTTGTCCGGGTCGCTGGCCGAGGCGTTTTTCAGCAGTACCGGGTTGAGGTTTTTCCAGTTCGACAGTTTTGACTTGTCCAGCGCCTGATAGACCCCGGCCTTGATCTGCTTGGCCAGGAAGCTGTTGGACGGCACCACGATGTCGTACCCGGATTTACCGGCCAGCAGGCGTGCTTCAAGGGTTTCGTTGCTGTCGAAGACATCGTAGGTCACGCTGATGCCCGTCTCGTCTTCGAACTTCTTGACGGTGTCCGCAGCAATGTAGTCGGACCAGTTGTAGACGCGCAGAACCTTGTCATTGGCCTGGGCGCCCGTGGCGATCGCGCCCAATAAGGACAGTGTCAGCAGAGTCCTGCCAAACATTTTCATCGGTACAACTCCATTTTCTTCTTATACGAATGACGTAAAGCGTTGGAAAAACCGCTGGCGAGCAAGCGTGCTCCCTCGCCAGCGGGCATCAGGCCGTTGCGCCGGCCATGGGCTTGGCGGCGGGCTGCCAGGATTCACTGGCGGTCTGGTCCATGGCGTCCTGGATCGCCCGTCTGCGATTGGCCTCGGCCTTGCGGCTGAAGTACCAGACCAGGAAGGTCACCAGCGACACTGCCAACAGAATCAGGCTGGCCACCGCATTGATCTCGGGTTTGACCCCCAGGCGCACCGCCGAGAACACTTCCATCGGTAGGGTCGTGGAACCTGGGCCCGAGACGAAGCTGGCGAGCACCAGGTCATCCAGCGACAGGGCGAACGACATCATGCCGCCGGCCGCCAGCGAGGGCGCGATCATCGGGATGGTGATCAGGAAAAACACCTTAAACGGTCGTGCCCCCAGGTCCATCGCCGCCTCTTCGATCGACAGGTCCAGTTCGCGCAAACGCGCGGAGACTACCACTGCCACATAGGCGGCACAAAATGTGGTGTGGGCGATCCAGATGGTGACGATGCCACGTTCCATCGGCCAGCCGATCATCTGCGCCATGGCCACGAACAGCAGCAGCAACGACAGGCCGGTGATCACCTCCGGCATCACCAACGGCGCGGTGACCAGGCCGCCAAACAGGGTGCGGCCCTTGAAGCGGGTGACCCGAGTCAGCACGAACGCCGCCAGGGTCCCCAGCGCCACCGCGGCAATCGCGGTGTAGCAGGCGATTTCCAGGGAGCGCAGCACCGAGCCCATCAGTTGGCTGTTGTCCAGCAGGCCGACATACCACTTCACCGACCAGCCGCCCCAGACCGTTACCAGCTTCGAGGCGTTGAACGAGTAAATCACCAGAATCAGCATGGGCAGGTAAATGAACGCCAGGCCCAATACCAGCATCAATCGGGAAAATCCGAAACGCTTCATGCCCGTCCCTCCATCTCTTTGGCCTGGCTGCGGTTGAACAGAATGATCGGCACGATCAGGATCGCCAGCATCACCACCGCCAGGGCGGATGCCACCGGCCAGTCACGGTTGTTGAAGAACTCTTGCCACAGCACGCGGCCGATCATCAGGGTTTCCGGGCCGCCCAGCAGTTCCGGAATCACGAACTCGCCCACCACCGGGATGAACACCAGCATGCAGCCGGCGATGATGCCGTTCCTGGCCAGCGGCACGGTGATTTTCCAGAAACTGTTGAAGGTGCTCGAACCCAGATCGGACGCAGCCTCCAGCAGGCTCTGGTCATGCTTGACCAGGTTGGCGTATAGCGGCAGCACCATGAACGGCAGATAGGCGTAGACCACGCCGATGTACACCGCGGTGTTGGTGTTGAGGATTTCGATCGGGTGCGAGGTCAGGCCGGTCCACATCAGGAAGCCATTGAGCAGGCCGTTGTTGCTGAGGATGCCCATCCACGCATAGACGCGGATCAGGATCGCCGTCCAGGTCGGCATCATGATCAGCAGCAACAGGACGTTCTGCGCCTCCTTGCTCGCCTTGGAAATCGCGTAGGCCATCGGGAAGCCCAGCACCAGGCACATCAGGGTGCTGAGCAGGGCGACTTTCAATGAGCCCAGGTACGCCGAGATGTACAACTCATCGGCGGCGAGCATCGTGTAGTTGCCCAGGTTGAGCATCAGTTCGAACTTCTGCTCGGCGAAGCTGTAGATCTCGGAGTAGGGCGGAATGGCCAGTGCGGCTTCGGAAAAACTGATCTTCATCACCAGGAAGAACGGCAGCATGAAGAACAGGAACAGCCACACGAAAGGCAGGCCGATCACGACTTTGCGCCCACTGGGCAGAAACCGCTGGAACTGCTGAGTGAGTGTGTTCATGCGCGCAGTACCACGCCGCTGTCGTCTTCCCACCAGACGTAGACCTGATCGTCCCAGGTCGGTCGCGCGCCGCGCCGCTCGGCGTTGGCCATGAACGACTGGACGACCTTGCCGCCAGGCAACTCGACATAGAACACCGAGTGCCCGCCGAGGTAGGCAATGTCCTGCACCTTGCCCCGGGACCAGTTGTAGCGGCTCTCGGGTTTTGCAGTGCTGACCAGCATTTTTTCCGGGCGAATGGCGTAGGTGATCGACTTGTCCTGCACCGAAGTGCTGACGCCATGGCCGACGTAGATCTGTTGTTCCAGATCCGGGCAGTGAATGATCGCGTGGCCTTCCAGGTCTTCCACCACCGTGCCGTCGAAGGCGTTCACGTTGCCGATGAACTCGCAGACCATGCGGCTCACCGGGGCTTCATAGATGTCCACCGGGCTGCCGATCTGCGCGATCCAGCCCAGGTGCATGATGGCGATGCGTTCGGCCATGGTCATGGCCTCTTCCTGGTCGTGGGTCACCATCACGCAGGTCACGCCGACCCGCTCGATGATTTCCACCAGTTCCAGTTGCATCTGCGAGCGCAGTTTTTTATCCAGCGCCCCCATCGGCTCGTCGAGCAGCAACAGCTTGGGCCGCTTCGCCAGGGAGCGGGCCAGGGCGACACGCTGGCGCTGACCACCGGACAGTTGGTGCGGCTTGCGCTTGGCGTATTGGGTCATGTGCACCAGGCGCAGCATCTCCGCGACACGGGCGTCGATCTCGCTGGCGGGCAAACGGTCCTGCTTGAGGCCAAAGGCGATGTTCTGCGCCACCGTCATGTGCGGGAACAGCGCGTAGGACTGGAACATCATGTTGATCGGCCGCTCGTAGGGCGGCATGTCGGTGATGTCGACGCCGTCGAGCAGGATCCGTCCTTCGGTGGGGCGCTCGAATCCGGCGAGCATGCGCAGCAGGGTCGACTTGCCGGAACCGGAGCCACCGAGCAGGGCGAAGATTTCGCCTTGATGGATGTCCAGCGAGACATCGTCCACCGCCGTGGTTTCGTCGAACTTCTTGGTGACACGATCGACTCGTACCAGCACCTTTTTCGGTTGCTGATGACCCTCAAGAGCCTTCCTGTAAATGCTGGAGGCGTTTGCCATGTGAAACTCCCAACAGGTTTCAGTCGCCGGGCCAACGCGGCCTGACTTAATAGTTGATTGCCAGTCGCCAGGTGCCACCCGGAGGTGTTCATGGCGATTCAGCTTGTTCGGCACCGCCGTCCTGGCTGCCGGGTCGTGCTTGTTGTTATTGCGGTGTGTGGCTATCGCGAGAAACGGGCGCGCAAAGGCACGCCCGCCAGACTCGCGGGGGTAGCAATGTAGGGGGGTGGTTCAGTTCAACGAGCGTGACGCAACGCCGCCCGTTGCCGGCAAGCCGCACCGAACGCCTGGAAAATCGTCAGGTACGCCGGGTTGTCCAGCACTTGCCATTCCGGGTGCCATTGCACGCCGAGGGCGAAGGCCTTGCTGTGCGCCACCGAGACCGCCTCGATCAGACCGTCCGGCGCGATGGCCTCGGCCCGCAGGCCCGGTGCCAAGCGGTCGATGCCCTGGCTGTGAATCGAATTGACCTGGAACGTCGCAGGCAACTCCAGCGCCTCGAACACACCACCCGGCTGCACGCTGACCGCGTGGGCCGGTGCGTACTGCACCGCCAGGTCCGGGTGATTCGCTTCGCGGTGATCGAGCATGCCCGGCAACTCATGCACCTTCTGGTGCAGGCTACCGCCAAACGCGACGTTCATTTCCTGGAAGCCCCGGCAAATACCGAGCACCGGAACGCCCGCCGCGATGGCCGCGCGCAATAGAGGAAGGGTGGTGGCATCCCGCGCCGGATCGTGATCCGTGCCGGGAGCGCTGGCCGGGCCTTGATAGTGGACAGGCTCCACGTTCGATGGCGAGCCGGTCAGCAACAGACCGTCGAGTTGACCGAGTAGGTCGTCGATTTCAGTCAGGTTGCCCAGGGAGGGAATGACCACGGGCAACCCCAGTGCCGCGACGCTGACAGCGCGCAAGTACTTGTCGCCGCTGACGTGGTAGGGGTGCAGGCCAATCTGTTTGACGCACGCAGTAACGCCGATCAATGGCTTGAATGCCATTTTTATCACCTCGAAGTTTCACACTTGAACGAGCTTTTCCAGAGCTTAGCCTCGTTGATTTTTTTTAACAACTCTCATGTAAATAATTCTAAACAGCTTGATAGCTGAAACTCAGATTGGCTGTGGGTTTGCGGGTGTTTGTTCGATAGTGTTCGGCTGTGTCGACCAATAAAATCAACAAGAAAGCCCGTTTGCCCGCTATTGACTTCACTTTACCTTTCGGATTGACTGAGGTCGCGACACTGTAGTGAACATAATAATTAACAGCTAATAGGTGCATCATGTCGGTCCCCCTGCGTACCGTTCAACTCAACGAAGCAAACGCATTCCTTAAGAAATATCCTGAGGTTTTGTACGTCGACCTTCTGATTGCGGATATGAACGGTGTGGTGCGCGGCAAGCGCATCGAGCGCACCAGTCTTCATAAGGTCTACGAGAAAGGCATCAACCTGCCGGCCTCGCTGTTCGCCCTCGACATCAATGGTTCCACGGTGGAAAGCACTGGCCTGGGTCTGGACATCGGCGACGCCGACCGCATCTGCTACCCGATTCCCGGCACCCTGAGCATCGAGCCTTGGCAGAAGCGCCCCACCGCGCAGCTGCTGATGACCATGCACGAGATCGAAGGCCAGCCGTTCTTCGCTGACCCGCGTGAAGTGCTGGCCAACGTGGTACGCAAGTTTGACGACCTCGGCCTGACCATTTGCGCGGCGTTTGAACTGGAGTTCTACCTGATCGACCAGGACAACGTGAACGGCCGGCCGCAGTCGCCACGTTCACCGGTTTCCGGCAAACGCCCAGTGTCGACCCAGGTCTACCTGATCGACGACCTCGACGAGTACGTCGACTGCCTGCAGGACATCCTCGAAGGCGCGAAAGAGCAGGGCATCCCGGCCGACGCCATCGTCAAGGAAAGTGCCCCGGCGCAATTCGAGGTCAACCTGCATCACGTCAGCGACCCGATCAAGGCCTGCGACTATGCGGTCCTGCTCAAGCGTCTGGTGAAGAACATCGCCTACGACCATGAGATGGACACTACCTTCATGGCCAAGCCGTATCCGGGCCAGGCGGGCAACGGCCTGCACGTGCACATCTCGATCCTCGACAAGGCCGGCAACAACATCTTCGCCAGCGAGGATCCCGAGCAGAACGCCGCATTGCGTCACGCTATCGGCGGTGTGCTGGAGACCCTGCCCGCGCAGATGGCCTTCCTCTGCCCGAACGTCAACTCCTACCGCCGGTTCGGCGCACAGTTCTACGTGCCGAACTCGCCGTGCTGGGGCATCGACAACCGCACCGTGGCCGTGCGCGTGCCGACCGGCTCGCCGGATGCCGTGCGCATCGAACACCGGGTGGCCGGTGCCGACGCCAACCCGTACCTGCTGATGGCTTCGGTGCTGGCCGGTATTCACCACGGCCTGACCAACCAGATCGAGCCGGGTGCACCGGTGGAAGGCAACAGCTACGAGCAGAACGAGCAGAGCCTGCCGAACAACTTGCGCGATGCCTTGCGTGAGCTGGACGACAGCGAAGTCATGGCCAAGTACATCGACCCGCTGTACATCGACGTGTTCGTGGCGTGCAAGGAAAGCGAGCTGGCCGAGTTCGAGAACTCCATCTCCGACCTTGAGTACAACTGGTACCTGCACACGGTCTAAAAACCAGCAGGATCACCGACCCTGTGGGAGCGAGCCTGCTCGCGATAGCCTTGATGTCGCCTGGTACGCCACCTCGCGAGCAGGCTCGCTCCCACATCGATTGCGTTTACTGATCGTGCGGCATCAGCCCCACGATCACTTATTCCCCTGCGTCGAGTCACACCCATGACAAACACTCGCAGCGACTGGGAGCAACGCTTCCAGTCCCTCTCTATTGAAGGTCGCGCATTCATTGACGGCCAATACCGCGCGGCCGCCAGCGGCGCCACCTTCGAATGCATCAGCCCGGTGGACGGGCGTTTCCTGGCCAACGTCGCCAGTACCGATGAAGCCGACGCCAATGCCGCTGTCCTCGTCGCCCGCCAGGCGTTCGAATCCGGGGTCTGGTGCAAGCTGGCCCCTGCTGAGCGCAAGCGCGTCCTGATCCGCTTCGCCGACCTGATCCTGGCGAACCAGGAAGAACTGGCGTTGCTGGAAACCCTGGACATGGGCAAGCCCATCAGCGATTCCATGGCCATCGACATTCCAGCGACCGCCAACGCGATCCGCTGGAGCGCCGAAGCCATCGACAAACTCTACGACGAAGTCGCCGCCACACCCCACGATCAACTGGGCCTGGTGACCCGTGAACCGTCCGGTGTAGTCGCGGCCATCGTGCCGTGGAATTTCCCGTTGATCATGGCCAGCTGGAAGTTCGCCCCGGCCCTGGCGGCGGGCAACTCGTTCATCCTCAAGCCTTCGGAAAAGTCCCCGCTGACGGCCATCCGCATCGCCCAACTGGCGCTGGAGGCTGGCATTCCCAAGGGCGTGTTCAACGTCCTGCCGGGCTACGGCCACACCGTTGGCAAGGCGCTGGCGCTGCACATGGACGTCGATGTCCTGGCCTTCACCGGCTCGACCGCGGTTGCCAAGCAGTTGCTGATCTACGCCGGGCAAAGCAACCTCAAGCGCGTCTGGCTCGAAGCGGGCGGCAAGAGCCCGAACGTGGTGTTTGCCGATGCACCGGACCTGCGCGCGGCGGCCCAGGCGGCGGCCAGCGCCATTGCCTTCAACCAGGGCGAAGTCTGCACCGCCGGCTCACGCCTGCTGGTGCAGCGCTCGATTCGCCAGCAGTTCATCCCGCTGCTGCTGGAGGCCCTGCAAGCCTGGCAGCCCGGCCACGCACTGGACCCGACAACCCGGGTCGGCGCGGTGGTCGATCAACGTCAGTTGGACAATATCCTGCGCTACATCGCCATTGGCCGCGAGCAAGGTGCCGAGTTGATCGCCGGCGGCAACCGCACCCTCGAGGACAGCGGTGGCCAGTACGTGCAACCGACGATTTTCGACGGCGTGAGCAACGCCATGACCATCGCCCGGGAAGAGATCTTTGGCCCGGTGCTGTCGCTGATCACCTTCGACACCGCAGAAGAAGCGTTGCAGATCGCCAACGACAGCATCTTCGGCCTGGCCGCCGGGGTCTGGACCCGCGACCTGAGCAAGGCCCACACCTTCGCCCGGGGCCTGCGCGCCGGCAGTGTGTGGGTCAACCAGTACGACGGCGGTGACATGACCGCGCCCTTCGGTGGGTTCAAGCAGTCGGGCAACGGTCGCGACAAATCCCTGCATGCCTTCGACAAGTACACCGAGCTCAAAGCCACCTGGATCAAGCTCTGACCTATCAGACAGTCGCGGTGACGGGCCTTTGGCGTGTCACCGCGCGGGAACTCAATCATGCAAAAACATGTAAACAGCTACTACGCCGCCACCCGCAACGAGATCATCGACTTCCCGGTACTCGAAGAGTTGGTGGAATGCGACGTCTGTGTGATCGGCGCCGGCTACACCGGCCTGTCCTCGGCGTTGTTCCTCAGCGAAGCGGGCTACAGCGTCACGGTGCTCGAAGCCGCCAAGGTCGGCTACGGCGCCAGTGGGCGCAACGGCGGGCAACTGGTCAACTCCTACAGTCGCGACGTCGATGTGATCGAGCAGCGCTACGGCGAAAAGACCGCCCAAGTGCTGGGCAGCATGATTTTCGAAGGCGCGGACATCATCCGCTCGCGCATCAAGCAATACGATATCCAGTGCGACTACAAGCCTGGTGGCATTTTCGCCGCGCTGAACAAGAAACAACTCAAGGGCCTGGCCGAACAGAAGAGCGGGTGGGAACGCTACGGCAACCACAACCTGCGTCTGCTCGACGCGCAAGAGATCGCCAAGGAAGTCGGGACCCGCAACTACGTCGGTGGCCTGCTGGACATGCAGGGTGGCCACGTTCACCCGCTGAACCTGGCCCTGGGCGAAGCGGCCGCCATCCTCAGCCTCGGCGGAAAAATCTTCGAGCAGTCGGCAGCACTGGAAATCACCTACGGCGAACCCATAGTCGTGCGCACGGCCAAGGGCGTGGTGCGCGCCAAGTACCTGCTGATCGCCGGCAACGCCTACCTGCCGCAAGACCTCGATAACCGCGTCACCCGCAAGAGCATGCCTTGCGGTTCGCAGATCGTGGTCACCGAGCCCCTGTCGGAAAAAGTCGCCAGGAGCCTGATCAGCAACAACTACTGCGTCGAAGACTGCAACTACCTGCTCGACTATTACCGCCTCACCGCAGACAACCGCCTGCTCTATGGTGGCGGTGTGGTCTACGGTGCGCGCGAACCGGATGACATCGAGCAACTGATCCGGCCGAAAATCCTCAAGACCTTCCCCCAGCTCAAGGACGTGAAGATCGACTACCGCTGGACCGGCAACTTCCTGCTGACCATGTCACGCATGCCGCAATTCGGTCGCATCGAGAAGAACGCCTATTACATGCAGGGCTACAGCGGCCACGGGGTGACCTGTTCGCACCTGGCCGGCAAGCTGATCGCGGAAATGATCCGCGGCGACGCCGAACGCTTCGATGCCTTTGCTTCCCTGCCACACATGCCGATGTTTGGCGGCCGCACCTTCCAGGCCCCGCTGACGGCCATGGGCGCGGTGTACTACGCGATGCGTGACCGATTCGGTATCTAGTTTGACGCGCACCGACGGCCGTCTTGAACAAGGTCGTCGGTTTTTTATCCGGCCTTTATCCAAGCTGCTGAGCGGTGGGGGGAAAACGTGATTTAATAGCCGCCTTTCACCTCTTCGGGACAGAGGAACGGCGATTTTCGCGACACAAGTCGCCCGCCGTCCACCCACACAACCCTTAAGTTTTTCTCACATAAGGCTGTCATGGACACGGGCTCTCGACTCAAATTAGTACGCGAAAGCTACAAGCTGTCCCAGCGTGAGCTGGCCCGGCGTAGCGGCGTCACCAATGCCACCATCTCCCTGATCGAACAGAATCGGGTCAGTCCTTCCGTCAGCTCACTGAAAAAACTGCTGGAGGGCATCCCCATGTCCCTGGCGGATTTCTTCACCTTCGACCAGCCACCCCGCGAACACCAATACATTTTCCGCGCCAACGAACAGCCCGACCTCGGCCGCCACGGCCTGCGCCTGCTGCTGATCGGCGCCTCGGTGCCCAGCCGCCAGATGCGCCTGCTGCGCGAGCAATACGCGCCGGGCGCCAGCTCGGGCGAAGAACCGATCGTGCATGCCGAAGGCGAGGAGTGCGGGTTGGTGACGCGGGGCACGGTGGAACTCACCGTGGATGGCCAGGTCAGCGTGTTGAACGCCGGGGATGGTTATTACTTTCCGACCACACTGCCGCACCGGTTTCGCAACATCGGCGCGGACGAGGCGGAAATCATCAGCGCGAACACGCCCGCCAACTTCTGATCCCAAGGCGCCCACCATTGAACGAACACACCTTGTCCATGCGCCTGGAGCGCGTGGCGGCCTATGTGCCAGCCGGTGCGCGCCTGGCCGATATCGGTTCGGACCACGGCTACCTGCCGGTGGCGTTGATGCGCCGTGGCGCCATCGCGGCGGCGGTGGCCGGCGAGCTGGCCGCGACGCCGTTCCACTCGGCCCAGCGCACGGTGCGCGACAACGGACTGGAACCACGCATCAGCGTACGCCTGGCCAATGGCCTGGCGGCGATCGAGGCGGCTGACCAGATTAGCGCGCTGACTATCTGCGGCATGGGCGGCGAGACCATTCGCGACATTCTAGACAGTGGCAAGACTCGCCTCAGTGGCCAGGAGCGGCTGATCCTGCAACCCAACGGCGGCGAGCAGCCCCTGCGGCAATGGCTGATGGACAATGGTTACTCCATCGTCAGTGAGGAAGTGCTGCGGGAGAACCGCTTCGATTACGAAATCATCGTCGCCGAACGCGCCGGTCCGGTGAGCTACAGCGCCGAGCAACTGTACTTCGGTCCCCTGCAGATGCAGGCGCGCACCCCGGCATTCCTGCTCAAGTGGCAGCGCCTGCTGCGTCACAAGCAGCAGACCCTGGCCCACTTCACCCAGGCTGGCTCGGCGGTGCCCGAGGAAAAAGTGCAGGACATCACCCGCCAGGTCCGCTGGATCAACCAACTGCTGGCCTGAACTATTCCCTGTAGCAGCCCGTAGCTGCTACGGGCGTGGGGGGTTATTGACCCGGAGAAGGCGGGGTCTGCGTCAGCAGCGCCTGGGCCAGTTCTTCGTCCGTGGCATTGAGGCCGGGATGGTCCTGGCGCATCTGCTTGAGCACGGATTCCAGGTAGGCGCCGCGGATGGTGCCGCCGCTGGCGACGAAACTGGAGAGGTCATCACGGGCGGGGACGACGATCTTGTCGTCCTTGAAGGTCGAGTACAGCGACGCCGAGACCCCCGCCGAGGTGGCGACATCCTTGGCATCGACATCGGCCATGGCCGATCCGAAGGGCAGGCAGAGCGCAAGCGTTGGAACGAGCAGTATGCGGCGCATGGTGAGTCCTCCAAAAGCGTGAAGCCAAAGGGTGTGTCACATACCCATATGATGCGCGGTGCGGCTCAGGAGTTCCGCAGATCAAGCGAGGGTCGGGCGGCGACGTGGATTAATCGTGTCTGTTGCCGGCGCTACGGGCGATAATGCCGGGCAATCCTTCGATCACCTTGCCCAAGAGCGCTGCCCCCTGATGTTTGAGATCAAGCCGTGGAACCCCGAAACCTTTCGCCAGCAGACGCGCCGCAGCACCCTGATCATCGCCGTGCTGTTCATTGTGCTGGCGATGGCTTTGTCGACGCTGGCGGTGATGGTGCTGGGCGAGCCGGGTGGCGATAACTTTCGCTACAACCTCGGCGGAGTCATTGCGGCGGTGCTGGTCAGCGCGGCGCTGATGAAACTCAAGTTCTGGTCGCAACCCTGGATGGCCGCCGCCGTCTACGGCTGGCAGCTCAAGCGCAGCCTGATGCGCATCACCAACGTCATGCACCAGGTCACCGATGCGGTCGCAGCCGGCAACCCAAGCGCGATGAAGCTGCTGCGCTTCTACCACCTGGGGCTTTCGCAGATGCACGAGCTGGACGCCAACTCCAGCAGCCACGCGCAACTGGTGCGTGAAATGGACCAGCACAAAGCGGCCATGGAGGCGCTGGGGCTGGAGACCGAACAGACCCGCCTGCACCCCGAGTGGCTGGCGGCGCTGAAAACCCAGGCCTGACCATTGCCTGCCTTTTTCCAGGACTTTTCCCTCGGAGCCACAGATTGATGTTTACCCTTAGCCACTTCGATACCCCGTGCTCCGAGCACGTGACCGACCAGATCCTGCAACTGGTGGTCGACAACCTGACCGACATCAGCAGCGTCGCCTTGCCACCGAGCAACCCGTTGTTCGCGATCTATCAGTACGCAGTGGGCTATGAAGTCCATCTCTACCTGCAGGCTCTTGGCGGCACCCAGGGCATAACCGTCGAATTGATTGTCGCGCTGGACGCCGAGGATCCCTCGAAGATCGTCGGCTTCTTACTGTACCTGCCGGTCAAGGATGATCCGCATGCCTGCGGTGTGGCCTTCATGGCCGTGCACGCCAGCCATCGTCGCCATGGCATCGCCCGCGCCATGGTCCAGGACATGCTCGGCCGCTACCCGCATGCCGAACTGACCTGTGCCGTGGCCAAGGTGCCGTACTTCGAGGCAATGGGTTTCCAGGTCCTGGGCGTGCGTGGACCGCAGGTGCTGATGAACACCCACGACCGAGTGACAGACGGTCTGATCGCGGTCCTGGATATCGCCCCCATCTACCGCTCCACCGAGGTGCGGCAGATCCACACCTACCTGCTGCAGAAAAACGGCAAGCGGACGATGCTCGACGCGGAAAAACAACGCGACCGTCATCTGGATCAAATGATGGCCAAGGCGCGGGTGTTTGTGCAGGAGCGGTTGGGTCACGACATCGGCTAGCGAACCGCCTGGCCCTGTTTGGATTCGGTCAAAAAAGAGCCTCAAAGCTCTTTGATGGGGAGAAAGTAGAGCCCCGAGGCTCAAGTTGCACGTAGAGCCAGTGGCAAGCTTGATTGGGGTTCAGAGCACTCGCCACTCACGTCGCTGCCGCACAAGACAAGCAGTGGCGTAGTCCCATCGTAGGAAGGTGGCAGGGTGCACTCAAGTACCATTAGTCGCCTGTGGCAGACCGCTGGGGCGGCGCGATCGGTGTATTTTTCATCGGCTCGTCACTTCACGTCTATCCTCTGATTTCAAGTTGCGAGCGGACAAGTGACTGCAATGGACACGAGAGTCAGGCGGGCCAGGCGCATCGATGCGCAAGACTTCTTCGTGCAGACCCTGGAGCAATGGGTCGATGCGGTAGTGGTCATCGATGACCGGAACCGGGTGATGTTTTTTAATGCCGCTGCCGAACGGTTCTGGGGTTGTCCCCGACAGGACGTAATGGGCAGTCACGTCGACACACTGTTTTCCGAGACCCTGCGCACGGCCGATGCTGCCGGTTGCAGCCACGACCTGAGTATCCTGGGCAAGGATGGGCAGGCACGCTGGGGCGCACTGTCCGTTTCCAGGATCACCCTGCAGGGCCGCACCCTCTATGCAGCCTTTATCAAGGACATCACCCAGACTCGCCTCCAGGACATCGAACACCGCCTGTTGTCGCTGTCGGTCAATGCCACCCGCTCGGCCACCTGCATTGTCGACGCCGCTGCGCGCCTGCTCTACGTCAATGACGGCCTGATTCAACTGCTCGGCTACAGCCGTGAAGAAGTTCTTGGGCTGTCGCCGCTGATGTTTTTTGTGCTCGACACCGAGGTCGATGTACCGGTGTTACCTGAACTGGAGCGGATGTTCGGCGGCGAGGCTCATGAAGTCAGTGCCTTGATCAGCAAGCGCAACGGCCAACGGTTGTGGGTGCATGTGTCCTCGACCCCGGTGTTCGATGCGCGGGGGCAGGTCGACAACACGGTGATTGTGCTGACCGACATCACCCGCTTCAAATTGCATGAGGTACTGCAGGACAAGGTGGTCGGCGCGCTGCTCAGGGAGGAGTCGCTGGAAAACGTGCTGGCCCTGATGTGCCAGGAAATCGAACGCATCGCCCCGGAAGTCATCGTCTCGATCCTCAGCGTCGATTCCAGTGGCATCCTGCACCCACTGGCCAGCCCTGGCTTGCCAGTGGAGTACTCGCGGGCAATCGAAGGCCTGTCGATCGGGCCGATTGCCGGTTCCTGCGGCACGGCGGCCTACCGGGGCAAGCCGGTGCTGGTCACGGACATCAATCACGACCCGCTGTGGGCGGACTACAAGGAGCTGGCCGGGAAGGCGGGATTACACGCGTGCTGGTCGATTCCGGTGCGCAACAGCTGCGGCCGCGTGGCAGCGACCTTCGCCCTGTATTTTCGCGAGTGCCGCGGGCCCGATACCTTGCATGCGCACCTGGTGACCGCCGGTACGCACCTGTGCATGCTGGCGCTGGAGCGCGAGGAAGCGCGCCAGGCGATTCGCCGGATGGCCTATTACGATGGCCTGACCGGCTTGCCCAACCGCAACCTGCTCCTGGACAAGGCGCAACGGAGCATCGCCGAAGTGGCCAGGGAGCAGGCCGAACTGGCGGTGCTGTTTGTCGACCTGGACCGCTTCAAGCAGGTCAATGATGCCCTCGGCCATGCGGCCGGCGATGAACTGCTGCAAGTCATCGCCCAGCGCCTTGGCAGTGTGCTGGGTGAGTCGGACATCGTCGGGCGCTTGTCCGGGGATGAGTTCGTACTGGTATTGCCGCGACGCAATGCGACCCAGGTCACGCGGTTTCTTGAACGGCTCAAGCGCGTGCTGAGTGTTCCGGCGACCATTGCCGGGACCTCGGTGGTGTTGTCGGCCAGCATCGGCATCAGCCTGTTTCCCGGTGACGGCCAGGACATGGAAAGCCTGCTGCAGTGCGCCGACATTGCGATGTACCAGGCCAAGCGCACCGAGCGCGGCAGCTTCAGTTTTTTTCTCGAAGAGATGAACCGGATCGCCCAGAGCCGCTTGATTCTCGAGACGGCGCTGCGCATGGCCCTGGCCGGCGAAGGCCTGGAGCTGGTGTACCAGCCGCAGATCAATCTGCACAGCGGGACCTTGGTGGGGGTCGAGGCGTTGACGCGTTGGGACCATCCAACCCTGGGCATTATCTCGCCGGAACGCTTCATCCCCCTGGCCGAGGAGTGCGGTCTGATCAATGAGCTCAGCCAGTGGGTGCTGCAAACCGCCTGCGGTCAACTGGCGCAATGGCGCGAGCAGGGCCTGACGGTGCCGTCGCTGTCGATCAACCTGTCGCCGATCAACTTTCACAACCTCAATCTGGCGGCGCAGATTACCCAGCAGTTGGAACGCTACGAGTTGCAGGCGGCGGATTTGTGCGTGGAGGTCACGGAGGGCGTGTTGCTGTCCAACAGCCCCGGTACCGAGCAAACCCTCAAGGAGCTGCATGCCCTGGGGGTGCGTCTGGCCATCGATGACTTTGGCACCGGTTATTCCAGCCTGGGTTACTTGCGCCATCTGCCGATCAGCGAGCTGAAGCTGGACAAGAGTTTTGTCGATGACCTGGAGCGCGATGCCTCCTGCCGCGCCCTCAGCGAGTCGGTGATTGGCATCGGCAGAGGCCTGTCCTTGCTGGTGGTGGCCGAAGGCATCGAACACGCGGCCCAGCGCGACATCCTCAAGGCGCAAGGCTACGAAGTCGGGCAGGGTTTTTTCTTCTCGGTACCGCTACCGTCCGGGGCGTTCAGGCAATGGTTGCTGGCGTGCCAGGGCATCCCCCCGGCCGTGAGCCACGAGAGCCCGCTGGCGGCGCTGGAGTAGTTCCCGGGGCTGCGCCTTTTCAGTCCGCGAGGGTGAAGACCAACGCCTTCAAGCCGCTCTGCACGTCGATATCCGGAAACTCCGGCGGGTTGTCCAGGCGTTCGACGAAACGCAGGCTCGGGGCTTCGCGGGTGACGCCGTCAATCAGGAAATCCGCGCCGAAGGCCGGGTCGTTCATGCAGGCCAGCACTGTGCCCTGGGGGGCGAGCAGTTCCGGCAGGCGGCGCAGCACCCGTTGATAGTCCTTGGTCAACAGGAAGCTGCCTTTCTGGAAGGACGGCGGATCGATGATCACCAGATCGTAGGGCCCGTTATTGATCACCTTGCCCCAGGACTTGAACAGGTCGTGGCCGAGAAAGCTCACCTGGCTCAGGTCGTGGCCGTTCAGGCGGTGGTTGTCGCGCCCGCGACTCAGGGCGGCACGGGACATGTCGAGGTTGACCACGTGCTCGGCGCCACCCTCGATGGCCGCTACCGAGAAGCCGCAGGTGTAGGCGAACAGGTTCAACACCCGCTTGCCCCGAGCCTGGGCCTTGACCCAGTTGCGTCCGTAGCGCATGTCGAGGAACAGGCCGGCGTTCTGCTTTTTACCCAGGTCGATGCGATAACGCAGGCCGCCTTCGGTCAGCGTCCATTCGTCGATTTCCGGCCCCAGCAACCACTCGGTGGTGCTTTGTGGCAGGTAGCGGTGTTGCAGCAGCAACGTGTGGGCCGCGCTCGTCTGCCACTGCGGCGCCTGGCTGAGCTGTCGCAGCATCTGCTGCAAGGCCTGCAACTGCTGTGGTTCTGGCTCCTTGAACAGCGCGACCAGCACGATGCCCTGCAGCCAATCCACCGTCAGTTGCTCCAGGCCCGGCCAGCACCGCCCGCGCCCGTGGAACAGGCGGCGGGTTTCTTCGGGCGGGGCTGCCAGGGCCGTCAACAGATGGTCGTGCAGGGTGGCGAGGGCTTCAGGGGTCATCGAGCAGGGGCCGGCAAGTCAAAGGGGCGGCATTTTATACATAAATCAGTCGCCGGGACTTGCAGCATTGGCCACACGTCCCGCCCGCAAGCGAGCTCAGAGTCCCAAGTGCTGCAAGGTCGCCTCGGCCGTCGCTGCCGATGACGCCGGGTTCTGCCCGGTGATCAGGTTGCCGTCGGCCACCACATAGGACTGCCAGTCCTCGCCCTTGGAGTAGTGCGCGCCGTGGGCCCTGAGCATGTCCTCCACCAGGAACGGCACCACCTCGGTCAGGCCGACGGCCGCTTCCTCGGAATTGGTGAAGCCGGTCACCGACTTGCCTTTGACCAGCGGCTGCCCCTGGGCCTGGGTGTGGCGCAGCACCCCCGGCGCATGGCACACCGCGGCCACCGCTTTGCCGGCGCCATACAGGGCTTCGATCAGGGCGATGGAGTCGCGGTCCTCGGCCAGGTCCCACAGCGGACCATGACCACCGGGGTAGAACACCGCGTCAAAGTCACTCGCCTTGAGCTGTGCCAGCACCTCGGTGTGGGCCAGCGCCTGATAGGCCACCGGGTCCTCACGAAAGCGCTGAGTGGCCTCGGTCTGTGCGTCGGGGGCGTCGCTCTTCGGGTCGAGCGGCGGTTGCCCGCCCTTGGGCGAGGCCAGGGTCACGTTGACCCCGGCGTCCTTGAACACGTAGTAGGGCGCGGCGAATTCTTCCAGCCAGAACCCGGTCTTCTCGCCGGTGTTGCCGAGCCGGTCGTGGGAAGTCAGTACCATCAGGATGTTCATCGTGACCTCTGATTGACATGGATGAGCCCCAGGCCAGCAAACCCGGGACGTCTAACTATGGTCGCCAGCGCCAGGAATGCCAGCGCTAAAGGACCAAGGGTCATGCGCGCATTTGCGCAAGTGCCAGGGTGGATCAACACTGTAGGGATCGGCACGGAGCACTCATGAACGATAGCTACACCCGCACGGCGGTTTACCTGCACTGGCTGGTAGCGCTGGGGCTGGTCGGTACCTTTGCCCTGGGATTCTACATGCCGGACCTGGCCCTCTCGCCGACCAAACTCAAGCTTTATTCGTGGCACAAGTGGGCCGGGGTCAGCCTGTTCCTGCTGGTGCTGATCCGTCTCGGCTGGCGCCTCAGCCATGCGGTGCCACCGCTACCGGCCAGCGTGCCAATGTGGTTGCGTCGGGTTTCGCGGCTGACCCACGGCCTGATGTATGGGCTGATGCTGATCATTCCCTTGAGCGGCTGGCTGATGAGTTCGGCCATGGGGTTCCAGACTGCCTGGTTCGGCATCTTGCCCCTGCCGGACCTGCTCGCCAAGGATGAAGCCCTGGGCGAGCGCTTGCTGACGCTGCACCAGAGCCTGAATTACGGTCTGCTGGCGCTGGTCCTGCTGCATACCGGTGCGGCGCTCAAACATCACTTCATCGACCGCGATGACGTGCTGCGCCGCATGTTGGCATTGCGCCAAAAACCTGATCCCTGAGCGTCGGCTGGAGCCCGTCATGAGCCATCCCATAGCGATCGTCACCCTGGTGCTCGCCATGCTCGCGTGCGGCTCGCCGAGTGCGGCGCAGTACCGGCAAGTCAACCCGAGCGCCAGCCTGATCAGCTTCACCTACAACCAGATGGGCGCCCGGGTCTACGGCACCTTCAGCCGGTTCGAGGCGACCATCGATTTCGACTCGGCCAATCCCACGGCGGCCCATGCCGGGATCATCATCGAGCTGACCAGCATTGACGCCGGTAACCCCGATGCCAATAAAGAACTGCAAAAGCCCGGCTGGTTCGACACGGCGGTCTACCCCCAGGCCCGGTTCGAATCCCAAAGCGTCACCGCCCTGGGCGATAATCTGTATCAGGTCGACGGCCAACTGACGCTCAAGGGCCTGACCCGTGAGGTCGGCGCACGGATTGCCCTGAAGCCGCAGGGCGGCATCGGTATTTTTGACGGCACCTTCATTCTCAAGCGTGGCGACTTCAATATTGGTGATGGCGAGTGGGCGGACTACGGCGTGGTCTCCAACGAAATCAACATCCGTTTTCGGGTAGTGGCGCCTGAGCAGTAAGTGTCGAGGTTGAGGGGCGCCTCACACCAGGACGCGCAAGGTCTCGAACAGTGCCCGATCGGGTTTTTTGGCCGAGCGGGCGTGACGACGGATCACCTGCAGCAGGCAGTCGGCAAAACACTGCGCAGCCTGGCTCAGTGAGCCATTGCGGCGGGTGACGATGCTCAGTTGGCGCGGTTCGAAGGTCTCCTTGAGGTCGAGCGCCACCAGGCGACCGAGGAAGGGCCCGGCACTGCTCAGCAGCGCCGGGCCCCAGGTGCACATGTCGGCGCGCTCCACCAGCATCTGCAGGATCGCCAGCGACTGGGCCCGCACGATGCGTTGTTCGGCGACCTGCGCATTGTGCCGCCAGAACAGCTCGTGCATCAGGGCATCATGGCCATCGGGAGCGTAGTTGAGGGTCCAGTCCTGCTCCAGCAGGTCGTGGATCGAACGGGCCTCCTGGCGGGGGTGCCCGTGGCGGACCAGCACGGCGGTCCGGTAATCGAGCAGGGGCTGACAGGCAAACTCGGGGCTCGCCTGGGTCGGGTGCAACTGACCGATGGCGAAATCCATGCTGCCATCGCGCAGCAGCGGTTGCGCCACCGCCATCAGGCTCTCGAACAGTTCCAGCTGGATGTCCGGCATCCGTTCACGAAAGACCAGCACCACTTCCGGCAGGAAAGTCAGGGCAACCCACGGCGTGACGCCGACGCACAGTCGTCCTCGGTGCTGGCCGCGCAGCTCATCGAGTTCGGTTTGCGCGTGCTCCAGTTGCTTGAGCACCAACCGGGCGTGGGTCACCAGTACCTTGCCGTATTCGGTGAAGTTCAGGCCGCTGGCAGTCCTGACGAACAGCGGTAGCTGTTGCGCGCTTTCCAGTTCGCGCAGGGCCTTGGTCACGGCTGCCTGGGACAGGTTCAGCGCACGGGCGGCGGCGCGAATGCTGCCGGTCTCGGCGCTGGTGACCAGGGCTTGCAACTGATGCAGTTTCATCCGCTTACCAATGTGACAACCAAAGGTTGTCATCATAACCAAACTGCGCCTCCCCAGCCTACGGCAGGCTGCTTAAGATCGATGCCAGCCACACACCCTGGACATCGAGGAGTAGCAGCATGCTGACGGGCCATGTCCTGCCGGGAATCGCCGCACTGCAGGAAGAAATGATCACCCTGCGCCAGCGCATCCACGCCCACCCGGAATTGGGCTTCGAGGAATTCACCACCAGCGCCCTGGTTGCGCAGTGCCTGCGCCAGTGGGGTTATGAAGTCAGTACTGGCGTCGGCAGGACCGGCGTGGTCGGTACCCTGCGCACGGGACCGGGCCGGGCCATCGGGCTGCGTGCCGACATGGACGCGCTGCCAATTCAGGAAAACACCGGCTTGCCGTACGCCAGTCGCACCCACGGCGTGATGCACGCCTGCGGCCACGACGGGCATACCGCCACGCTGCTTGCGGCGGCCAGGCACCTGGCACAGACCCGCGCATTCAGCGGCACGGTGCACCTGGTCTTCCAGCCGGCCGAAGAAGGCCTGGGTGGGGCGCGGGCGATGCTCGACGATGGGTTGCTGCAGCGCTTTGCCTGTGACGCGATCTTCGCCATGCACAACGTGCCTGGCCATCCTGCCGGGCACCTGGGTTTTTACAGCGGTGCGTTCATGGCCTCGGCCGATACGGTGACGATCAAGGTCATCGGGGTGGGCGGCCATGGCGCGGTGCCGCACAAGGCCGTGGACCCGGTGCTGGTCTGCGCGTCGATCGTGGTTGCCTTGCAAAGCATTGTCTCGCGCAACGTCAATCCGCAGGAAATGGCGATTGTCTCGGTGGGTTCGATCCACGCCGGCACGGCGTCGAATGTAATTCCCGAATCCGCCGAAATGAGCCTGAGCGTGCGCGCGCTGACTCCCCAGGTGCGGCAGTTGCTGGAGCAGCGCATCACCGATCTGGTGAACGGCCAGGCCGCGAGTTTTGGCGCACGGGCCGAAATCGACTATCAGCACTGTCACCCGGTGCTGATCAACGATCTCGGGCAAACCGCCTTCGCCCGTCAGGTGGCGCAGGACTGGCTGGGGGCGGAGCACTTGATCGAGGACCTGCGGCCCTTTACCGCCAGCGAAGACTTCGCCTTCATCCTCGAACAATGCCCCGGCAGTTACCTGGTGATCGGCAACGGCCCGGGCGAGGGCGGCTGTGTGTTGCACAACCCCGGCTATGACTTCAATGATGACTGCCTGCCTATCGGGGCGAGTTACTGGGTGAAGCTGGTCGAGGCCTTTTTACCTGGCGAGATGACGATTTCACGCCACACCCGAGCCAACCCTGGAGAACAACCATGAACAAGATGATCGCAGCGATTTCCCTGGCCCTGATCAGCGCCTCCAGCCTGGCAGGCGCGGCGGACTGGTCCGGCAAAGTGTTGCGGCTGGGGGTCGATCCGAGTTATCCGCCGCTGGAATACAAAAACCAGGATGGCACCCTGACCGGCTTTGGCGTCGACATCGCCCAAGCGCTGTGTGATGAGCTCAAGGCCCGGTGCGTGTGGGTGGAAAGCAGTTGGGATGGGATGATTCCAGGTCTGCTGGCGCGCAAATTCGACGCCATTGCCTCCTCAATGACCGTCACCGCCAAACGCCAGGAAATGATCGCGTTTACCGACAAGGTCTCCAACGCGCCGGCACGCCTGGTGATCAAGCGCGGGGCGAATCTGCAGCCGACCGTCGAGTCGCTCCAGGGCAAGCGTGTTGGCGTCGAGCAGGGCTCGACCCAGGAAGCGTTCGCCAAGGCCGTCTGGGGCTCGAAGGGCGTGGACGTGTTGTCCTACCAGAACCAGGATCAGGTCTACAACGACCTGGTGGTGGGCCGGCTCGATGCTTCGTTGCAGGGCTCGATCCAGGCCAGCTACGGGTTTCTCAATAAACCGGCGGGCCAGGACTATGAGTTTTCCGGTGCCACCCTGGACAACCCGAAGTTCTTTGGCGTGGGCGACGGTATCGGCGTGCGCAAGGCCGATGTCGAACTGCGCGAAGACCTGAACAAGGCACTGGCGACCATCCTGGCCAACGGCACCTATGGGCGGATCAACGACAAGTACTTCGATTTCGACGTCTACGGCGCGAAGTGACCATCCCAGGACTGCGTAACCCGCTGGCGCAGGGCGCGCCAGTGGGTTACCGCGGTTGCTAGCTGATGACGCGGTAGCACGGCACGTACGCGGCGCCGCCGGGCAGCTTCATCCGGTGCTGGGCAACAAAGGCCTGCAGCAGTTTGTCCAGCGGTTGCATGATCGCCGCATCGCCATGGATCTCGTAAGGGCCATGCTCCTCGATCAGGCGAATCCCCTTGTCCTTGACGTTGCCGGCAACGATCCCGGAGAACGCCCGGCGCAGGTTGGCCGCCCGTTCATGGGCGGGCAGGTCGAGGCGCAGTTGCAGGCTGGCCATGTTTTCGTGGGTCGGGTCGAACGGGCGCTGGAAACCTTCGTCGATCTTCAGCAGCCAGTTGAAGTGGAAGGCGTCGTTGCGCTCGCGGCGGAACTGCTTGACCGCCTTGAGCCCCTGGACCATCTGCCGGGCCACCTGGGCCGGGTCGTCGATGATGATCTCGTAGTGGCTTTGCGCTTCTTCGCCCAGGGTGGCGCCGACGAAGGCATGCAATTGCTGGAAGTACGGCGCGGCACTGCGCGGTCCAGTGAGGATCACCGGGAAGGGCAGGTCGCGGTTGTCCGGGTGCATCAGGATCCCGAGCAGGTACAAGAACTCCTCGGCCGTGCCGGCGCCGCCGGGGAAAATGATGATGCCGTGGCCGACGCGAACGAAGGCTTCCAGGCGTTTCTCGATGTCCGGCAGGATCACCAGCTCGTTGACGATCGGGTTCGGTGCCTCGGCGGCAATGATCCCCGGCTCCGTCAGCCCCAGGTAGCGGCCGTTGGTGATTCGCTGTTTGGCGTGGGAAATGGTCGCGCCCTTCATCGGGCCTTTCATCACGCCCGGTCCGCAACCGGTGCAGACATCCAGGCTGCGCAGGCCCAGCTCGTGGCCGACTTTCTTGGTGTACTGGTATTCCTCGGTGCTGATGGAGTGACCGCCCCAGCACACGACGATCTTCGGCTCGACGCCGGGGCGCAGGGTGCGGGCGTTGCGCAGCAGGTGGAAGACGTAGTCGCTGATGCCCTGCGAAGTACTGAGGTCGATGCGCTGGCTGTCCAGCTCGTTCTCGGTGTAGACGATGTCACGCAGGGCGCTGAACAGCATCTCGCGGGTGCTGGCGATCATCTCACCGTCGACGAAGGCATCGGCCGGGGCGTTCAGCAGTTCGAGGCGCACGCCACGGTCCTGCTGGTGAATGCGGATCTCGAAGTCGCGGTAGGCTTCGAGAATGGTCTTGGCGTTGTCGACATGGGCGCCGGTATTGAGGATGGCCAGGGCGCACTGGCGAAAGAGCGAGTAGATGCTGCCTGTACCCGCGGCGCTCAGTTGTTGTACTTCGCGTTGGGACAGTGTTTCCAGGCTGCCTTTTGGGCTCACCGACGCATTGATTACTTGTCTTGCTGTCATTCTGGATTCCCTGAGAACGATGGTCGCGAGCCCGACGGGCTCAATTACATCAGGATAGTCAGCGCCGAAGCGATCGTGCTGCCGTCATCTTCTAGGCGAGCGCCGGTGAATGCAAATATCCATGAGCGGTGGTGCATGTGATCGCAATTTGTCTGATAGCGCTGTCGGAGATTTCCAGCACCTGACTAACGTGGCTGCTTCTTTTCCTGCCACGAGAACCGCCATGGCCCGCCTGCACCTGGAGTTTCCCCATAACCCGTTTTTCTACGCCACCGCCCTGACCGTGCGGGTGACCGACGTCAATGCCGCCAATCACCTGGCCAACGACTCGATGATCTCGATGATTTCCGAAGCCCGGGCGCGGATGTTGTTCGAGTATGGCGTGAGTGAGGAGGGCATCATTGTCACCGACCTGGCGACGGTCTATCGCGCCGAGGCCCACGCCCGGGATCGCTTGCTGTTCGAAGTGGGGTTGATGGACCTCAACAAGTACGGCGGCGACATCATCTTTCGCATCACCCGGCCGGTTGATGGCACGCTGGTAGCGTTGGCCAAGTCGGGGTTTGTGTTCTTCGACTACGACGCTGGCAAGGTGGCACCGATGCCGGCGGATTTCATCTCGCGGTTTCCCGAGGTCAACGTGTTGTTTGCCGCCATGCCAGCGCCGCACTGAAGCCGGCTCTACCCCTTCAGGGGTAACCCTTCGACGGGATTACGCCAGCCCTGGCTGGCGCCCCATACTCGGCCACAGCCTGAAAACGGGCTGCCTGGTCGGATAGCTCGAAGGACAACCCATGAAGATTGAACTGGTACAACTGGCCGGTCGCGATGGCGACACGGCGTACAACCTGCAACGCACGCTGCACGCCATTGCCACCTGCGCCCCGGACACCGACATGCTGGTGTTCCCCGAGACCCAATTGATGGGTTTTGCCAGCGCCTCGCAACTCGGGGCAGTGGCCGAGGCTGCCGATGGGCCTGGCGTTCAGGCGGTGCTGCAGGCCTTGCGCGAGCGGGATGTGGCGGCGGTCGTGGGCATCGCCGAGCGTGATGGCGCAGATTTCTACAATACCTCGTTGCTGCTGACTCCCCAGGGCATTGCCTTGCGCTACCGCAAGACCCACCTGTGGCCGTCGGAGCGTGGCGTGGTGCAACCCGGCGATCGTTTTGCCACGACCCTGTACAAAGGTGTGCGGGTCGGGCTGCTGATCTGCTACGACATCGAATTCCCGGAGCCGGCCCGTGCGCTGGCGCAACTGGGGGTCGACCTGATGCTGGTGTGCAACGCCAACATGGACCCCTTCGGCCCGGTACACCGCACCGCGATCCTCGCCCGAGCCCAGGAAAACCAGGCGTTTGCGGTGTTGGTCAATCGCTGTGGGGCAGGTGACGGCGATCTGGTCTTTGCCGGTGCCAGCTCGGTGGTCGATCCCTCGGGACGGCTGCTGTTCGAGGCCGGGCGCGAGGAATGCCGGCAGGTGGTGGAGCTGGATTTCAGCGAGTTGCAGCGCTCCCGCAAGGACTACGACTACCTCCAGGACCGGCGCATGCCGCTGGCCTGCCGGCAGATCGACCACGCCGATGGGCGCCGCGAACTGCTGATTGACTGAGTCTTTTGCATCAGCGCCGCAGACGGCGCGTTCCTTACCCTTCATCGGCAGCGTCGGCGCGCCGTTGTTCTGGAGTCTTGCGATGAAACCACTGTGCAGTCTGCAACTGGCCGCGGCCGCCGTGCTCAGCCTGGCAATAAGCGGCGTCAACGCCGCCGAGCCCAGCGTCTCGATCTACAACTGGTACGACTACATCGCGCCGGATGCGACAAAAAACTTTCAGCAGGAAACCGGGGTTGCCACGGTCTATGACGTGTTCGACAACGGCGATGTGATGCAGAGCAAACTCATGGCCGGGCGCAGCGGGTATGACGTGGTAGTGGCCAGCAGCGAACTGCTGCCCAACCTGATCAAGGCCGGGGTGCTCCAGGAACTGGACCGCAGCCAGTTGCCGAACCTGCCCCACCTGGACCCGGAGATCCTTGCCAAGGTCCAGCCCAATGACCCGGGCAACCGTTACGCTGCGCCCTACCTGTGGGGCACCACCGGGGTCGGCTACGATGCGGACCAGGTCAAGGCGCTGCTGGGCGCCGAGGCCCCGGTGGATTCCTGGGACCTGATCTTCAAGCAGGAGAACATCGCCAAACTCAGCCAGTGCGGGGTGGCCATGCTCGATTCGCCCGGCGAGATCATCCCGATTGCCCTGCATTACCTCGGGCTGCCCTACAACAGCCAGAACCCCGAGGACTACCGCAAGGCCGAGGCGTTGTTGCTGAAGATCCGGCCGTACATCCGTTACTTCGACTCATCGCGGTTTATCTCGGACCTGGCCAATGGCAATGTCTGCGTGGTGCTCGGCTGGTCGGGCGGGGTATATGACGCGCAACTGGCGTCGGCCAAGGCCGGCAATGGGCGCAACCTGGTGTACCGCATCCCCCGCGAGGGCGCGCCGGTCTGGGTCGAGAACCTGGTGCTGCTCAACGACGCGCCGCACCCGCAGCAGGGCCTGAGCTTCATCAACTACATGCTGCGCCCCGACGTGATCGCGGCAACCTCCAACCACCTCGGCTACCCGAATGCCAACAAGGACGCGACGGCGCTGGTGGAGCAGAAGGTGCGCGACAACCTGGGTGTCTACCCGAGCCCGCAGACCATGGCCACCTTGTACCCGCTGGAGCCCTTGCCGCTGAAGATGGAACGGGTCCGTACCCGGGTCTGGAGCAAGGTCAAGACGGGCAACTGAGCCTCAGGCATCACGCAGCAGGTCGTTGGCGTTGAGCAGCTCGTAGGCGATTTGCGGATGGTTTTCCAGGCCCCGGCGAATCGCCGCCGGGATCGCCTGCCGGGTCTTGCGGCACAGCCCTGGCTGGTCGCGCAGGCGAATGCCGATGCCGCGCATGCTGCGCACCTCGTGGAAGCTGGGGCTGATTTCCACGCCGATGCCCAACTGCTCGAACATCCGTTGCTGCAGATGCTCCAGGTCGGCGAGGCTCTTGAGGTTTTCCAGGCGCTCGAGCAGGCGCTTTTCTTCCTGGCGGGTCAGGTAGAGGATGCGCGGGTCGGCGCCGGGCAGGTCGAGCAGGGCTTCACGCCCGCAATCGCAGGCGCCGGGAGGGCAGGGTTGGCGAATCGGCAATGAGGCTGTCATGGCTTGCAGCATAGCCAGATGCGCGTGCTTTTGCTTGTCCTGCCGGTGACCCTTTACCCCTTGTTGGCACTCAGGATACTGGCCACCTGGCGCGGCTGGCAGTTGAGGTAGGGCGAGGACTTCAGCCAGCGCTGGTCCGGGTACCAGGAAAACATGAACTGGCCATCCTTGAGTTTATCGATCACCTGGCGCGCCACCTGCGGGCGTACCGCTGGGCAGCCCTGGCTGCGGCCAATACGGCCCTGACGTTCACTCCATAACGGATTCACGTAATCGGCGGCATGGATCACGATCGCGCGATCGCGGGCCAGGTCGTTGAAACCCGGCTCCAGGCCGTCCATGCGCAACGAATAGCCGTGGGCGCCCTGATAGCTTTCCTGGGTACGGAACAGGCCCAGGCTGGACTGGTAGCTGCCCATGCGATTGGAGAATTGGGTGGCGAAGTTTTCCCCGGACATTTGCCCATGGGCCACCAGGTCGCGTAGCACCAGGGACTTTTTGCGCAGGTCGAAAATCCACAGGCGGCGTGCGGTCGAAGGCTGGGAATAGTCGATCACCGCGAGGTGTTCGGCGCGCTGGGCACCGCTGTTGACCGCACATTGCATGGCGCTCAGGGCGCTTTTTAGCGCTTGGGGATTGAGTTCCGGGGCGGCGTGGGCGAGGCTGTTGTATAACGCCTGTTGAGCGGTATTGGCGGCGAACGCCGGAGTACTGATGGCGCCCAGGGTGATCAGTGCCAGGCCAAGCCGGCGCAAAAGGGTAAACATGCGAAGAGAGTCCTCAATGCTATTGTTGGCTCCCGACTTCCTGTCGTGCCCCTGGCAGGCCCATGTTGGGCTCGCCTGATTGCTTGCCGCACCTGCTGCAGAGGTCGACCGTCAAATCGTGACGGCCATGGATTGGAGTAAAGCAGTTGTTCAAAAAGCACGCATCTTACTTGAGCCTTTGCCTGCTCGCTGTGCCATTGGTCGCGACTGCCCAGAACGAGCTGGCAGACCACCCCGGGCCGATGCAATTGGCCGTGACCCAGGTCCCGGTGGATTGCCCGGGCCTGAAGTTGCGCCCGGACGCTTCGTTGCAGGCATTGCTGCAGGCCTTCTACCAACAGCAGGACTATCTGCCGGTGTGGACCGACGAGGCCCGGGTCGCGGCCTTGCTGGCGCAGTTCCAGTTGCTGGTCGATGATGGCCTGGACCCCAAGCGCTACAGCCTGCCGCCGGCGGACGCGGTCGGTGGCCTGTTGTGCACCGACATCGGTATCAGCCTGCGTTACCTGCAGGCCCTGCGTGAGCTGCATTACGGGCGCCTGCAGCAAAGCCGCTTCGAGCCACTGTGGCATGCGCAGCCGCCAGCGGATGACCGTACGGCCCAGATGCTGGCGATTGCCGGCCCCGGCCTGCACGACCTGGGCGCCGCCTTCGAGGCCGCGCGCCCGGCACTTGAGCAGTACCGGAGCTTGCGCCAGGTGTACGCGGCGCAGCGTCAACAGCCGCTGCCGCACTGGCCGCAATTGCCCGCGGGCGCCTTGTTGCGCCCGGGTATGCAGGACCCAAGAGTCCCCGGGTTGGCTCAGCGCCTGGTCAGCGAGGGCTACCTGCCCAGCGTGCCGGCCCATGTCGGCAGCGACTACAGCGCGCAGTTGGCCAGTGCGGTGAAAAACTTCCAGCTCGACCACTCGCTGCAGGCCGATGGGGTCATCGGCGCCGGTACCCTGGCGGAGCTCAACATCAGCCCGGCGCTGCGTCGCGAGCAACTACGGATCAACCTCGAACGTTTTCGCTGGCTGGCCCAGGACATGGAACCCGACAGCCTGCTGGTGAACATTGCCGCGGCCCAGTTGACCCTGTTCCAGGGCGGGGTGCCGGTGTGGCAGACGCGTACCCAGGTCGGCCGCGCCGAACGGCAAACCCCATTGTTGAAATCCCGGGTCACGCGGTTGACCCTGAACCCGACCTGGACCGTCCCGCCGACCATCATGCGCGAGGACAAGTTGCCGCAGATCCGCCGTGACCAATCGTTCCTCAGCCGGCAGGACCTGCAGGTGCTGGACCGCAACGGCAATCCCCTGGCGGTGGACGAGATCGACTGGGACAACCCGGGCAACATTCTCCTGCGCCAGAGCGCCGGCCCGCGAAACCCCCTGGGGCAGATGGCGGTGCGTTTCCCCAACCCGTTCTCGGTGTACCTGCACGACACCCCGAGCCAGGCCCTGTTCCAGAAGGGCCCGCGGGCGTTCAGTTCAGGCTGCGTGCGGGTCGAGCATGCCTTGCAGTTGCGCGACATGCTGCTCAGTCCGGCGGAGCGCTTGCGCACCAACGAACTGCTGGCCACCGGGCTGACGCATGAATTCAGGCTGACGACGCCGGTGCCGATCCTGCTGACGTACTGGACGGTGCAGGCCGACAGCCACGGCCGCCTGTTGTACGCCCCGGACATCTACAGCCGCGACCCGGTGCTGTTGAACGCTATGGGCGTGACCCTGTAGACAGCGCAGGGACATCAATCCCACAAAGTCCTGGCTGTCCCCATGGTGGTAGCGGCCCGAGGGCCGTAGGAGCCAGGCTTGCCCGCGATGGCGTCAGCGGGTCTTGCCGCGAATTGCGCAAGATTGTTCAAGACAGTGGGACGTCTGGCTGGCACATTCAGATCCCCTCTTTCTGTTGTAGAGCGCTATGCCTGACACTCTCCTGCCGCGCAGTGCCTTCCTGCGCGGTGCTGCGGCCGTGATGCCGTTGTCCCTGGCGACGGCGCCGTGGGGGCTGCTGGCCGGTTCCATGGCCATCGAGGCCAACCTCACGCCCCTGCAAGGCCAGGGCTTGTCGAGCATCGTCTTTGCCGGTGCCGCGCAACTGGTGGCGATCGGCATGCTCAAGGGCGGCGCGGGGATTTTCTCGATTCTGCTGACCACCTTGCTGCTGACCTCGCAACACCTGCTGTACGGCATGAGCCTGCGGCCGGTGGTGTCACCCTTGCCGGCGCGCTGGCGGGTTGGCCTGGGTTTTTTGCTGACCGATGAGTTGTTCGCCCTCACCAGCCAGTTTGACCGCCAGCAGTTCAATCGCTGGTACGCGCTGGGGGTGGGGCTGACGTTCTACATCGCCTGGAACCTGTTCACCCTGGCCGGCATCGTACTGGGCAGCAGCATCCCGGGGCTTGAACACCTGGGACTGGACTTCTCCATCGCCGCCACCTTCATCGCCTTGATCACCCCGGTGGTGCGCAATGTGCCCACCGTGGTCTGCGTGGCGGTCTCGCTGTTCTGCTCGGTGCTGTTCGCCTACTGGCAAGTGGGCTCGGCGCTGGTGCTGGCCGGATTGCTGGGGATGACCGCCGGTTTTGTCTGCAACAAATTCCAGGGAGCACGCACATGATGGTCTGGGCAGTCATATTCGGCATGGGCCTGCTGGTGTTTCTCAACCGCTACCTGTTTCTCGAACCCCGTCTGCCGGTGCGCCTGAGCAGCAACGCACGGCAGTTCCTCGGCTTTGCCGTGCCCGGCATGCTCACCGCGATCTGCGGGCCGATCGTGTTCATGCCCGAGCAGCAACTGAACCTGCAGTGGGATAACCCCTACCTGCTCAGTTCGCTGGTCGCCATCGGCCTGGTGCTCTACACCCGCAGCACCCTGATCAGCATGCTGCTGAGCATGGCGTTCTTTTTCCTGCTGCGTTGGTGGCTCTAGGGTTTGGCTGGTTTGCTGCTGCCAGGGATGTGCAGGTAACTCATCACGCTTTCGGTGAGCTCGGTGGCCAGTTTCACCGCTTCCTTGTTGCGCGCCATGACCCCGGCGACCAGCCCTTCGATCAACGCCAGCACGGCGATGTAGGAGCTGGTCAGGACCGGATGATCGGCCGGGGCGAACAGTACATGCCGGGCGACATGGGTCAGGGGTGAGGCGGGGGAGTCGGTGATCGCCAGCACCGTGGCGCCGCGCTCGTGGGCAAAGCGCGACAGTTGCAGGGTGTCCAGGGAGTAGCGGGGCAGGGAGATCGCCAGTAGCACATCGTCCCGGGTGATGGCGGCCAGGCGGTAGGCGGCGTTTTCGTTGCCGCCTTCCATGCTGATGGCCGTGGCGTCGGCGCAGAACGGCATCAGTGTCGAGGCGGCCAGGCCGGCGAGGTAGACGCTGTTGCCAAAACCGAGGATGTAGATCTTGCGCGCCTGCACCAGGCACGTGACCACGGCCTCGAACGTGTCGGGGTGATTGTTGCTGCCGGCTGTGCCCAGGTTGCTGGTGGCGCTCTGGATCTGCTCGTGCAGGCCGAACGCACCACCGGGACGTTGCGCCAGTTCGTTGCGCAGCTTGTCCACGGGCGAGACCATCTGCTGCAAGGTGGCCACCAGTTCGGCCTTCATGCCGCTGTAGCCACCGACGTCCAGGACCTTGGCCAGGCGATTGACCGCCGCGGGCGAGGTGGCGGTCTCGGCGGCCATTTCCTCGATGGTCAGGGTCGCGGCCTTGAGCGGATGGCGCAGGATGAAATCGGCCACCTTGCGCAGCGAAGGCGGCAGGTCCGCGAGGATCTGCGCCAGCTTGCGCATCACCGGGGAGGCATAGACCGTGGTGTTTTTCGAGGAATCAGACATAACCGGCTCGCCATCTACCAAAGGGTTCAAGGGATCGACAACGCCCCCTCGACATAAGTGGGCGCCAGTGTAGCCGAAGCGCATCGGCACTGCGTTCGCGATGGCCGGCAGCGGTCAGCGCATTACTTCAAACTGCCGGCCAGGAACTGTTGCAGGCGCTCGGACTGGGGGTTGGCCAGCACGTCACGGGGCACGCCCCGTTCCTCGACCACGCCTTTGTGCAGGAACACCAACTGGTTCGACACTTCACGGGCAAAACCCATCTCGTGGGTCACCACCACCATGGTCCGGCCTTCCTGGGCCAGGTCCTGCATGACCTTGAGCACTTCGCCCACCAGTTCCGGATCGAGGGCCGACGTCGGCTCATCGAACAGCATCACCTCAGGCTCCATGGCCAGCGCCCGGGCGATCGCCACACGCTGCTGTTCGCCCCCGGACATATGGGCCGGGTAGGCGCCCCGGCGATGGGCGACGCCGACCTTGTCCAGGTAGTGCTCGGCCTTTTCCCGCGCCGCCTGCTTGTCCATCCCCAGCACATGCACCGGGGCTTCCATGACGTTTTCCAGGGCGCTCATGTGCGACCACAGGTTGAAGTGCTGGAACACCATGGCCAGGCGCGAACGCATGCGCTGCAGCTGCCTGGGGTCGGCAGCCTTCAGTCCGCCGTGTTTGGTGGCCAGCAGCTTGAGCGGTTCGCCATTGAGCACGATCTCGCCGGCGTTGGGTTGCTCCAGCAAGTTGATGCAGCGCAGGAAGGTGCTTTTGCCCGAGCCGCTGGAGCCGATGATGCTGATCACATCGCCGGCCCTGGCCTGGAGTGAAACGCCTTTGAGTACCTCGACGCTGCCGTAGGATTTGTGCAGGTTGCGAATTTCCAGTGTGTTCATGGTCTTGGTCTCGGGAGTCAGTCGCTGAGCAGGCGACCCTGGCGAATGGGGGTACTGCCTGCGACCTTGGCCAGCCACAACCCGGGCTGAGCAAAACGTAAGCGTTCGCGGGCATAGAGGATGCCATCGGTGCTGGCGGTGACCACGCTGTGGCGATCGGTCAGGGGGTCGAGCACCTCGAACAGCGGATCGCCAACCTTGACGCGGGCGCCCACCGGTTGCAGGAAGCTCACCACGCCCGGGTGCGGGGCATAGGCGTATTGCGCTCCGGCAAAGGGCGTCGCCTCACAGCATTCGGCTGGCGCTGCTGGCCAGTCTCCGCTGATCAGGCCGACTTCGGCCAGGTAGCCGAGGATCTGCTCGGCATTCAGCGCGCAGGTATCGCCCTCGGTGTCGAGCATGCCCCGCAGTTCCACGGTGGTCGCCACGCAGGCCAGGGGGATGTTGGCTTGGGGGAAGCGTTCGGCCAGGTGCAGCCACGGCACCGCGCAGGCTTCATCGAAGGCATTGCCGCCAGCGTCCTCGGCCAGCAGCACGGCGCCGGCCGCCAGGCGCGCGGCCAACGAGCGCACCCGTGGCCAGTTCTGGGGCAGGGCGTAGAGCAGCATGATCGACTCGAAGTCGCAGTGCAGGTCCAGCACCACATCGGCGGTGCAGGCGTGCTGCATCAGCAGCACGCGCAGGCCGTCGAGTTCCGACGCGGCGCCCGGCAGATGGTTGAGCACCTCGACCATGGCTTCGCGAATCAATCCCACGTTGGCCTCGGCATCGCTGCCCAGTTGGCCGGCGACCCGTTCGGCCACGGCATCGCCGAGCGCCGGGAAGTCGCGGTTGAAGTTCTTGCCGCTGTTGAATTCGAAGCGTCCCTGATGAGTGGCCTGGAACATTTGCCCGATGCCAATCGGATTGGCCATCGGCACCAGCTCGATGACCCCCTTCAGGCGGCCTTGTGCTTCGAGCTCCCGCAGCCGCCGCTTGAGTTCCACCGCCACGCGCATGCCGGGCAGTTCGTCGGCGTGCAGGGCCGCCTGGATGTAAGCCTTGCGCGGGCCGCTGCCGAAGCGGAACACCGAGAGGGTGCGTTGCGTGCCGCTGGCGCTCCAGGGCAGGACGTGTTGAATGTGCTGCATGGCAATTCCTTAATGTTTGCGTGGGGCCAGGTGCGCCAGCCAGTGGCGCTCGGCGAGCTTGAACAGGCGCACGAGGATGAACGTCAGGGCCAGGTACATCAGGGCGGCGGTGATGAAGGCTTCGAACGGCATGTAGTAGCGCGAGCTGATCGTGCGGGCCGCGCCAGTGATGTCCACCAGGGTGACGATGGAGGCCAGGCTGGTGGTTTGCAGCATCATCAGCACTTCGTTGCTGTACTGCGGTAGCACCCGGCGTAGCGCCGAGGGCAGCAGGATGCGCCGGTACAGGGTCAGGCGCGACATGCCCATGGCCTTGGCGGCTTCGATCTCGCCGCCGGGGGTCGACCTCAGGCTGCCCGCCAGCAATTCGGCGCTGTAGGCACTGGTGTTGAGGGCGAAGGCCAGGCAGGCGCAGAAGGTCGCGCTGGACAGGTACGGCCAGAGCACGCTGTGGCGCACCGCCTCGAACTGCGCCAGGCCGTAGTAGATCAGGAACAACTGCACCAGCATGGGGGTGCCACGGATCACGTAGGTGTAGACCCAGGCCGGTGCGTTGAGCCAGGGCGCCCGCGAGACACGCATCAGGGCCAGGGGCACCGCCAGCATCAGGCCCAGGGCCAGGGAGATCAGCAGCAGCTTGAGGGTCAGCAGGGCGCCGCCGAAGTACAGCGGCAGGCTGTCCCAGATCAAGGTGTAGTCGAGCATGGTCAGGGTCTCCCGGTCACAGGTCGGCGGCTTTGATGCCGACCGAGTAACGTTTTTCCAGGGTGCGCAGCAGCACCAGCGAGACACTGGTGATCACCAGGTACAGCGCCGCGACCGCGAGGTAAAACGTGAAGGGTTCATGGGTCGCATCGGCGGCGTTCTTGGCCTTGAACATCATGTCCTGCAGGCCGATCACCGAAATCAGTGCGGTGGACTTGGTCAGCACCAGCCAGTTGTTGGTAAAACCGGGAATGGCGAATCGGATCATCTGTGGCACCAGGATTCGCCAGAACACCTGCCAGCCGCTCAGGCCATAGGCCCGGCCGGCTTCGCCCTGGCCCGCATGAATGGCCATGAAGGCGCCGCGAAACGTTTCCGACAGGTAGGCACCGAAGATGAACCCCATGGTGCAGACCCCCGCGACAAACGGGTTGATGTCGATGTACTGGTCGTAGCCAACGCCCTGGGCAATCCGGTTCACCAGGTCCTGGCCGCCGTAGAAAATCAGCAGGATCAGCACCAGGTCGGGGATGCCACGAATCACCGTGGTATAGGCTTCGCCCAGATTCGCCAGCCACTTGACCGGCGACAGGCGAAACGCCGCGCCGATCAGGCCCAGGGTAATGGCCAGCGCCATGGCACTCAGGGCCAGGTTGATCGACAGCCAGGCGCCATCGAGAATGCTCGATCCGTAGCCGTGCAGCATGATGAAGTCCTCACCCGACACGCGCTGGGCGTGCGGGACGACAGGGGGATGAGGGGGGACGAATGGTGGGAGCGAGCCTGCTCGCGAATGGGGCAGTGATGACCCCGCGCTATCGCCCGCAAGCCCGCACCTGGGGTTTATTCGGCAGTCGAACCATAGATGTCATAGGCGAAGTATTTGCCCATGATTTGCTGGTACTTGCCATTGGTGCGGATGGTGTTGATCGCAGCGTTCAGGCGCTCGGCGTTAGCCGTGTCACCTTTGCGCAAGGCAATCCCGGCACCCCGGCCGAAGTACTTGGGGTCGTTGATGTCCGGGCCCACCAGGGCAAAACCCTTGCCGGCCGGGGTCTTGATAAAGGCTTCGTCGGTGTTGACGATGTCCGCCAGGGTCGCGTCCAGGCGACCCGAGGCCAGGTCCAGCGAGGCTTCGCTTTGCGAGGAGTAGCGCACCACCTCGACCCCGGCCGGGGCCAGTTGCTCGGTGGCGAAACGGTCGTAGGTCGAGGCACGTTGCACGCCGACCTTCTTGCCCTTGAGATCCACCAACGGGTCGTTGATGACCACGTCGTCCTTCATCGCGAGCTTGCCGGGGGTGTGGTAGTACTTCTTGGTGAAGTCGACGGACTTCAGGCGATCGGGGGTGATCGACATCGATGACAGAATCGCATCGACCTTGCGCACCTTGAGCGACGGGATCATCCCATCGAAGGCCAGGACCACCCACTGGCACTTGATCTTCATTTCATCACACAGCGCATTACCGACGTCATAGTCGAATCCGCTGATCTCACCTTCCGGGGTCTTGAAGGAAAACGGCGGGTAGGCGGCTTCGATGCCAATGCGCAAGGTGCTGTCATCGGCGTGGGCGAGGGTGCTGGCGGCACAGAAGGCCAGAGCAGCCAGAAGTCCGGTCGTGTTCATCGTGTTGACTCCGTGAGTAGGGGGCGGATGCCCTTCTTATGGGTGTATGATTGACATGAAATAATTCATTAATCAATAGACTGAAAATAAAAATATCAGTCTGGGGCTTTATGTCAGCCAGACGGTCATGGCGCAATGGCTACCCGGGACTAGAGTTGCCTGACTGAACTCCTGCCATCGAAGAGGGCAATGCCATGAATACCAGCGATCTGCTTGAACAATTGCTGCGCGCCGGCCAGGGCGCGCAGGGCCAACAGGGCGGTGGTGCCGCCGGTGGGCAAGGCGGCCTGGGTGACCTGGGCGGGTTACTGGGTGGGCTGTTGGGCGCAGGCGGTGGTGGCGCCGCTGCCGGTGCCGGCGGCCTCGCAGGTTTGGGTGGCCTGCTGGGCGGGCTGGGGGGATTGCTGGGTGGGGCGGGCCCCGGCGGCGGCACGACCCAGGGTCGCTCCAGCGGCACCAACTATGCCGCGCTGGCGTCCCTGGGGATGATGGCGTTCCAGGCCTACCAAGCCTGGCAACGCAGCCAGGCCTCGGCCCCGCAACAGGCGCCGCAGACCGTTGACCAGTTGCTCGCCGGGCCGCAGATCGAAGCCCATAGCCATGCGGTGTTGCGGGCACTGATCGCCGCCGCCAAGGCCGACGGGCGTATCGACGAAAAAGAGAAGCAGATGATCAGCACCGAGATCGGCCGGCACACCAGCGACCCCGACCTGCAGCAGTGGCTGGATGACGAAGTCGCCAAGCCGCTGGACGCCAATGACGTTGCGCAATCGGCCACCGACCCGGCCATCGCCGCGGAAATGTACCTGGCCAGCGTGATGCTGGTCGACCACCAGCAGGACGCCGAGCGCGCCTACCTCGACGAACTGGCCGCAGCGTTGAAGCTCGATCCACAATTGCAGGTGCACCTGGAGAAGCAGGCCGGCGTCTGAACACAAGCCCCCTGTAGGAGCGAGCTAGCTCGCGAAGAACGTCAACGATGACGCGCGCATTCAGGATGAAGGCGGCGTTCTCGAGACCATCGCGAGCAGGCTCGCTCCCACCGGGATTGGCGTAGGGCCTGAATCTGTGGTTATAAAGTCAGATCACATTGATATAAGTGGTTATAAGAAAAATCGCTATGCTGCCTGCCAGTTTTTGCTCGTCACCCTGGTTCTGTAAGGTATGGCAATGGATTTCGGTAATTTGGGTTTTGTGGTTGCAGGCTTGGTTGTCGGATTCATTGTCGGTATGACCGGTATTGGTGGCGGATCGTTGATGACCCCGATTCTGCTGTGGTTCGGTATCAACCCGGCCACCGCCGTCGGCACCGACCTGCTGTACGCGGCGATCACCAAGTCCGGTGGGGTGCTGGTTCATCAGAAGAACAAGAACATCGACTGGAAAATCACCGGTTGGCTGACCGCTGGCAGTGTGCCGGCCGTGGCCCTGACCCTGCTGTTTCTGACCTTCTTCAACAACGACGCCCAGGCGACCAACGCGATCATCAAGCAGGCCCTGGGTTTTGTGCTGTTGCTGACCGCGCTGGCGATTTTCTTCAAGAAGCAGTTGCTGGCCTTCGCCCATAAGCACGCGGGCGATCACTACCACCTGAGCGAGCGCAAACTCAATCTGCTGACCATCGGCACCGGGGCGTTGCTCGGGGTGATGGTGGCGCTGACGTCCATTGGCGCCGGCGCCCTGGGCACGGTGGCGCTGTTCCTGCTGTACCCGTTCCTGGCCACCAAACGTTTGGTGGGTACCGAAATCGCCCACGCCGTGCCCTTGACCCTGGTCGCCGGCCTTGGCCATGCGAGCATGGGCAACATGGACTGGCACCTGCTGGGGTTCCTGCTGATGGGGTCGCTGCCGGGGATCTACATCGGCAGTCACCTGACCGGGAAAGTCTCCGACGGCGTGCTGCGTCCGTGCCTGGCGGCCATGCTGGTGTTTATCGGCTACAAGCTGGCGTTCTGATTCAGGGCGCTGGCCGGGCACTGTGGCCGCAGTGCCTGGCCATTGCTCAGTTATTTGCGCGCCTCCAGAATCAGGTTGAACGGGGTTTGCGCCGCCCGGCGGAAGTGTTTGAACCCGGCTTCGCTGAACACGTCCCGCAACCGTGCTTCACCCGCTTGCGCCCCCAGCCCCAGGCCCACTTCCTGGGACAGTGAGTTGGGTGTGCAGATGAAGGTCGAGGCGGCGTAGAACAAGCGACCTACCGGGGTGCTGTTCTGGTCCAGTTGATCGCTGGCATAAGGCTCCACCAACAACACGCTGCCATCGGCCTTGAGCGATCGATAGGCGTGCTTGGCCGCGCCCACCGGGTCGCCCATGTCGTGCAGGCAGTCGAAATAGCAGACCAGATCGTAGTCGTGGCCCGGGTAGTTTTTGGCGGTGCCCTGGATGAACTGCGCACGGTCGGCCACGCCGCCTTCTTCGGCGCGTTGGTTGGCGGTGGCGATAGAGGGGGCGTGGTAGTCGAAACCCACAAAGGTCGAGGCCGGGAAGGCTTTGGCCATGACCACGGTAGAAGCCCCGTGGCCGCAACCGATATCCGCCACCTTGGCGCCGGTTTTGAGCTTGTCGACCACGCCTTCCAGGGCAGGCAGCCATTCATCCACCAGGTGGGCGCGGTAGCCGGGTCGGAAGAAGCGTTCGGTGCCGCTGAACATGCACGGGTGGTGATCGCCCCAGGCCAATGCACCATCGCCGCGCATGGCCGCCAGCAGTTTGTCCTTGTCGTGGTACAGCGCGGCGATTACTCCGGCACCGCCTGCGACATACACCGGGGAGTCCTCGTTGGCGAGCGCCATGGCCTGTTCTTCCGGCAGGCGGAACTGCCCGTCGGCATGCTCCATGTAACCCGAGGCCGCATGGGCGCTGAGCCATTCGCGCAGCAGCCGGGCATTGCAGCCGGTCTTGGCGGCCAGTGCCTCGGGGGTCAACGGCAGGTTGTCCGCCATGGCCCGGTACAGGCCCAGCTCTTCGCCGACGATTACATTGGCGAGCATCGCGGCACCGCCCATGTCGGTCACCAGCTTGCCCATGAAGTCCTGCAGTTTGCCTTCGTCCATAACCGCGCCTCCTGAAAAAGGCCACCGCTGAACAAGGCAAACCATGCAGCGACAGCAGCCTGTCAGGCGGTGGTCGGATGGATGACCGGGACGACCGTGGGCAAACGTTCTGCCACGCGAATGCCCGGGCATAGTCCATGTCCGGGCGTGTTGGACGCGAAGTCGTCGTCCTGCAGTGTTGTCACTGTGGGGCAGTGCCCCACAGGACGCTTACGAAGTGGCCATTGGTTCCAGCGTCGTGAACGTGGTAATGGGCAGGCACGCTGCTGACGGACGCGGATTTGGCTACGTCCCCCTACCGGGAACACAATCAGTGTAGTACGCGTTGTACGGGTGCGCCTGGCCGTTGGTCTTGCCTGGCGCTTTGCACACTATGATGCCCGTTCCATTGAGACTGGCGACCAGTGGCGGATTAACCCCGCTGACCTAAGCTTGGCAACATGGCGATAGAAATTTCCGACATCAGAACTGGATCTTTCGTCTTGATGCGCAATCATAAGCGTGGAAATCAAAAGGAGATGCGCATGCTCATTCGGTCACTGACCCTCGCTACTCTGCTGGCTGTCGCGGGCCCCTTGTTCGCCGCCGACAACGACACGCCACTGGCCCAGGAACGCGGCAAGAGCCGCCCACTGATTGTCATCGCCCCCAGCAGCATCGACCCGACGCTGGTCAACCTGAAAAAATCCCTCGACGACCCGGCCACCAAAAAAGCCTTCCAGGACCGCAGCATGGTGCTCTACACCGTGGTCCAGTTGATGGGCCAGCGCGATGGCAAGGACCTGGATGCGCAAACCACCATGGCGCTGATTCGCGAACTGAAACTGGGGGTCAGCGGTGAGACCAAGGTCATCCTGGTGGGCAAGGACGGCGAGAAGAAGCTCGAACACCTGGGCCCGATAGACGCCAAGGCGCTGTTCGAGACCGTCGACCAGTTGCCTGCCGCCGAGAAAGAAGCGACCCCACCGCCAGCTGCGGTCGCCGAAACGCCCGCTAAAGGCAGCAAGGCCGGCAAACCTGCCAAGCCGGCGAAACCACCACAGCCGCTGGATGACTGAAACCCGCGCGGGGGCTGGTCATCGATTTGACCAGGCCACCCCCCAACGTTGCTCCAGATTCATCGCCAGCACGCTGATCAACACCACCAGCGCACCCACCATCACCCTCGACCCCGGCCGCTCGCCCAGCAGGGCGGCGGCAATCAGCATGGCGGTGGGCGGTGTGAGGTACAGCGCCATGGCTGCGCGGCTGGCCTCGACCTGGCGCAAGACAAAGGCCCAGGCCAGATACGCCAGGGCACTGGGGAACACCCCGAGAATCGCCACCGCCAGGTGAACCTGCGTTGGCGCCCTGGCCACCGCAGCGCCCAGGCCCGGAAGAAACACCAGCAACAGCAAGGTGCCGGACCAGACTGTGTAACAGACCATGGTCAGGCCGCTGTAACGCTGGCAATGGCGTTTGTGCAGGGCGAAGTACAGGCTCCAGGACAGCGCGGCCAGCAGGATCAACAGGCCGTGGGGGTCGATGCTGCCCAGGCCGCGATCTGCGACGACGACGATGCCGGCGCCACCCATTCCCACCACCACACACCCCCAGCGCCAGGCGCTGACGCGGTCGTTGAAGATGAAATGTGCCAGCAGCGCGCTGAACAGGGGTGTCGACTGCGCCAGCACGCTGGCGGCGCCGGCGCTGACCCCGCGTTGGCCGAAATTCAGCGCGATGTGGTGCAGGCTCACGGCAAACAGCCCCAGCACGAACAACAGCGGCAGGTCGCGCAGGCGCGGTAGCTCGATGCCCTGGCAGGCGGCGATCAACGCCATCAACAGCGAGGCCACGAGAAACCGCAGCAACGCCAGGTGGCCCGGGTCATAGGCGGTCAAGCCGATGCGGATGCCAGTCGGCGAGTACCCCCAGCAGACAATCACAAACAGCACGGCCAGGAAAATCTTCAGGGTTGAATGAGTGGGCATCAGGTCGGCCTGCCAGGTCAGGTGCGCAACGAAGACCGCGACGAGGTGACGGCTTCTGCCCCATGAGTATTGGAGTCTTACCTGTTCACTACAACTGACTTAACATGAGGCGAATGTTCACTTTTGGTGATGTATGGAACTGGCACAGATTCGCATGTTCAAGACGGTTTTCGAGACCGGCAGCATTGCCCGTGCCGCGCAGGTGCTGCATTGCGTGCCCTCGAACATCACCGCACGCCTCAAGTCGCTGGAGGGCGAGTTGGGCGTCGAGCTGTTTTACCGGGCGGGGCGGGGGTTGCAGATCAGTCCGGCCGGCGAAATCTTCCTGACCTATGCCGCGCAGATCCTGGCGCTGTCCGAGGAAGCCAAGCGTGCCGTGGACCCCGGGGCGCCGCCATCCGGGCCGCTGCGCATCGGCGCGATCGAGTCATCGGCCAGCGGCCGCCTGCCCAGACTGTTAGCCAGATTCCATGGGCGTTATCCGGCGGTCGCCCTGGAGCTGACGACCGGGCCCTGGGCGCAGTTGCTCGAGGACACGCTCCTGCACAAGCTCGACGGGGTGATTGTGGCGGTCGACGTCGAGCGACCGCTGCTCAAGCGCAAGCTCATGTACCGCGAAGACCTGGTGTTGATCGCTTCGCCGTCCCTGGGGCCTTTGCATGAGGCTGCGGACCTGCGCGGCAAGTCGATCTTCATGTGGCCCTCGGGGTGCCCGTACCGGGCCGCGCTGGAGCGCTGGCTGCTAGGGCAGGGGGAAGCCTTGCCGATCATCAGCATTGCCAGTTACGGCAGCATTGTCGGCTGCGTCAGTGCGGGGGCCGGCGTGGCGCTGGTGCCCAGGGGGATATTCGAACAGTACGGGCCGGGTGCCGGCTGGGCCAGCTACGAATTCCCGGAACTGACGGCCATCGACAACCTGTTCTATTGGCACGAACACTCCCGGCATCACCCGGCCCGGGAAGCGTTCGCCGCAATGCTGCAGGAAGAGTTTGCTACGGCCAGCTTGTAGTGTAGGAGCGGGCCCGCTCCCACAGCTGCGGGTTGAATCAGTCCCGTTCGATGGCCAATGCCACGCCTTGGCCGCCACCGATGCACAGGGTGGCCAGGCCTTTCTTGGCGTCACGCTTGATCATCTCGTGCAGCAATGACACCAGCACGCGGCAGCCCGAGGCGCCGATCGGGTGGCCGAGGGCAATCGCGCCACCGTTGACGTTGACCTTGCTCGCATCCCACTGCAGCTCTTTGCCCACCGCCAGGGACTGCGCGGCGAATGCTTCGTTGGCTTCGATCAGGTCCAGTTGCGCCAGGTTCCAGCCGGCCTTGTCCAGGCAGCGGCGGGTGGCCGATACCGGGCCGATGCCCATGATCGCCGGGTCGACACCGGCATTGGCGTAGGCGGCGATCTTCGCCAGTACTGGCAGGCCGAGTTGTTTGGCTTTTTCAGCGCTCATCAACAGCACGGCAGCGGCGCCGTCGTTGAGCGAAGAGGCGTTGCCGGCGGTGACGCTGCCGTCTTTCTTGAACGCCGGCTTGAGCTTGCCCAGGGAGGCGGCGGTGGTTTCGGCGCGCGGTTGTTCGTCGACCGCGAAGGACAGTGGATCGCCTTTGCGCTGAGGAATCAGGATCGGTGTGATCTCGTCGGCAAAACGCCCGGCTTCGATGGCGGCCGTGGCCTTCTGCTGGGACGCGGCGGCGAAGGCGTCCTGTTCCTCACGGCTGAGGTGGTACTTGTCCACCAGGTTCTCGGCGGTGATGCCCATGTGGTAATCGTTGAACGCATCCCACAGGCCGTCGCTGATCATGCTGTCGACCATCTTCGCGTGACCCATGCGCAGGCCGGTGCGGGCGGCGGGCAACACATACGGCGCCAGGCTCATGTTCTCCATGCCGCCGGCGATGATCACGTCGGCGTCGCCGCAGCGGATCGCCTGGGCGCCCAGGTGCAGGGCCTTGAGGCCCGAACCGCAGACCTTGTTCAGGGTCAGCGCCGGCACCGCGTGAGGCAGGCCGGCGAGAATCGAGGCCTGGCGCGCCGGGTTCTGGCCCGAGCCTGCGGTCAGGACCTGGCCCAGGATCACTTCATCCACCTGGTCGGCGGCCAGGCCGGTCTGTGCCAGCAACTGGCGAATCACTGCGGCACCGAGTTCCGGCGCCGGGATGCTGGCCAGCGAACCCTGGAAGCTGCCGATGGCAGTCCGGGTGGCGGCGACAATCACGACTTCTTGCATCGTATTTCTCCTAAAAGGGTTCAGGCGAACTGCATTTCTGGAACGTGTTCGGGAACGATCAGTTTACCGGCGGTCTTGCTGACGATTTCCTCGACGCTGACACCCGGTGCGCGTTCCTTGAGGATGAAGGCGCCGTTTTCGATTTCCAGGTAGGCCAGGTCGGTCAGGACCCGCTTGATGCAGTTGGCGCCGGTCAGTGGCAGGCTGCAATGGCTCAGCAGCTTGGACTCACCGTCCTTGGAGGCGTGGGTCATGGTGACGATGATGTTGTCGGCACCGGCGACCAGGTCCATGGCGCCGCCCATGCCCTTGACCAGTTTGCCCGGGATCATCCAGGAGGCGATGTTGCCTTGGACGTCGACTTCGAATGCGCCGAGCACGGTCAGGTCGATATGGCCGCCGCGAATCATCGCGAAGGATTCGGCGGAAGAGAAAATCGATGCGCCAATACGCGCGGTCACCGTTTGTTTGCCGGCGTTGATCATGTCGGCGTCGACCTGATCATCTGTCGGGAAAGCGCCCATGCCGAGCAGGCCGTTTTCCGACTGCAGCATGACTTCCATGCCTTCGGGAATGTAGTTGGCAACCAGGGTCGGAATGCCGATGCCCAGGTTCACGTAGTAGCCGTCCTGCATTTCGCGGGCGACGCGTTGAGCCATTTGTTCGCGAGTAAGAGCCATTTTTTATTCTCCGTTGTTCGTCGGGCTGGGGGCGTGGATCACTTGCGCACGGTGCGCTGTTCGATGCGTTTTTCGAACGTGCCGCAGATCACCCGGTCAACGTAGATGCCAGGGGTGTGGATGTGCGCAGGGTCCAACTCGCCAGGCTCGACGATTTCTTCGACTTCGACCACGGTGATCTTGCCGGCGGTGGCGGCCAGCGGGTTGAAGTTCTGGGCGGTATGGCGATAGACCACGTTGCCGAAGTGGTCGGCTTTCCAGCCTTTGACGATGGCGAAGTCGCCGGTGATGGACTCTTCCATCAGGTACGGGCGGCCGTGGAACTCACGCACTTCCTTGCCTTCGGCCACGGGCGTGCCGACCCCGGTGGCGGTGAAGAACGCAGGGATACCCGCGCCGCCGGCACGCATTTTTTCCGCGAGGGTGCCTTGGGGGGTCAGCACCACTTCGATTTCGCCGCTCAGCAGTTGCTTCTCGAACAGGGCGTTTTCACCGACGTAGGACGCCACCACCTTGCTGATCTGCCGGTCTTCGAGCAGCACGCCGAGGCCAAAACCGTCGACGCCGCAGTTGTTGGAAACCACGGTCAGGTCGCGCGTGCCCTTGCGTTTGATCTCGGCAATCAGGTTTTCCGGAATGCCGCACAAGCCGAAGCCGCCAGCGATCACGGTCATGCCGTCTTCAAGGCCGGCGAGGGCCTCTTCATAGGAACTCACGCGCTTGTCGAAACCTGCCATATGCACCTCTTTTATTCTTTGTGGGCGGCTGGCTAGCCGTATGGGGTTGAGTGTTGCGCCATCCGATTCATTTGATAAGTTGATTTTTAAGGTGGATTAATAGATTAAACTCATTAATCCGAGACGTACTTCATAATAAGGAACCCAGATGACCGTCAAGCAGATCCGTGCGTTTCTCGCCGTGGCGCAGAGTTTGAGCTTCGCCGTGGCCTGCGAGCGGCTGCACCTGTCGCAGTCGGCGTTGAGCCTGACCATCAAGGCCCTGGAAGAAAGCCTCGGCGGGCGCTTGTTCAGCCGCACCACGCGGAACGTCGCGCTGACCCCCGAAGGCGAGTCCCTGCTGCCTCTGGCCCGGCGCCTGATTGCCGACTGGGACAACGCCGAGGATGAAATGCGCCAGCGCTTCACCCTGCAGCGCGGCCGGGTAACCCTGGCGGCCATGCCTTCGTTTGCCGGCAACCTGCTGCCGCCGATCCTCAAGACCTTCCGCGCGCGTTACCCGAAAGTCAACGTCACGGTGAACGACGTGATCAACGAACAGGTGTTGGAGATGGTGCGCGACCGCCAGGTGGAGTTGGGCGTGGCGTTCGAACCGATGCAAAGCTCATCGCTGCAGTTCACTGCGCTCTACGTCGATCGTTTTGTCGCGGTGGTGCCCAGTGATTCGCCGCTGGCCAGCCTGAGCGAAATCGACTGGAACACCCTGCTGGAGCAGCCCTTCATTACCTTGCAGCGTCCGTCCACGGTGCGGGTGATGCTCGAAGAGCACCTACAGGCGCGCCAGACTCGCCTCCCGGTGGCCTTTGAAAGCCACCAACTGGCGACGGTCGGGCGCATGGTCGCCAGCGGCCTGGGGGTCAGCGCCGTGCCAGCCTTGTGTGCCGCGCAAATGCGCGAGCTGGGCGCCCATTGCATCACCCTGGGTGAGCCGGTGGTCGAGCGCGCCATTGGTATCCTGACCAAGCCCGGACACGAACTGTCGGCGGCCGCCCAGGCGCTGTTCGATATCCTCAAGGGTGAGGTGCGTCTGTAGTCCGCGTGCCCTGATACCTGCACGATGGGTCTCGAATCGGCCAGGAACATTCTGATTTTTCCACGACCCGTTCAACACTTCCGGCTGCTCACGCAGAATCACGGACCCTCGTTCTGCAGAGAGACAACGGATGCTCATACCTGCCCATGAACCCTGCTTTATCCTGACCGTCGACGGCCGGCGCTGGACCTACCGGCGCAATGCCCACGGCGATATCTGCGAACAGATCGACCCCCACGGTCAGGTCACCCGCTATCGACATGACGCCGAGGGTCGGTTGCGGCAAGTGATCGCGGCCGATGGTGCCACCCGGACCTTCAGCTACAACGCCTATGGCAAGGTCAGTACCGAGCAGGATGAACTGGGCCAGGTCACGCGTTACGAGTATGACCGGCACCTGCACCTGATCAGCCGGCGGATCAACCCGGATGGCAGCCAGGTGTGCTACCACCATGACCGCAGCAGCGGGTTGTTGTCGCAGATTGAAAACGCAGTCGGCGAGGTGTATCGGCTGGAGCGGGGCGCCAGTGGGCTGATCGAGCAGGAGCGGACCTTTGACGGACGGCGTTTCACATTCGCCTATGATCGCCAGGGCCATCTGCTGCAGAAAATCCAATGGGCGACTGACGGCTGTGCCCTGGTCACGGCGTACCAGCGTGACGGGACGGGGCGCCTGTTGCTCAAGACATTACCCGACGCCAGCCAGGTGGCCTATGACTATGACCCACAGGGACGCCTGACCCGAGTCGACGATGACAGCGACTGGCCACTGATCTTCACCTACGATCTGCAGGGACGGCTGCTCAGCGAGCAGCAGGGCTGGGCCTGCTTGCGCTACGGCTACAACGCCAGCGGCCAGCTTGAGCGCATGCAGTTGCCGGATAACCACTGGCTGGATTATCACTTCGCCGCCGATGGCAGCCTCGCAGCCGTCGATTACAACGCTGAGCGGCTGTCCAGCCATCGCTTCGAGCACGGTCAGGAGCAGCAGCGCCAACAGGGCCGGTTGCTCAGTCAGTATCACTACGACGCACGGGGTCGCCTGCAGGCCCACGCTGTCAACCAGCCACAGCGTCCGTTGTACCTGCGGCACTACTGCTATGGGGTCAACGGCAACCTGGCGAGCATCGCCGACAGCCGCCACGGTCAACGCAGTTTTTATTACGACGCCGGCAACCGCCTGGCCCGGGTGCGGCATTCACGGGGCGCGCCGGGGCAACAGTTTGTCTACGACCCCTGTGGCAATCGCCTGCCGGACCCCGGCGACGTCCACTGCCACTACGATGCCTTTGGCAACCTGATCCGCGTAAGCCGGGACGGTCACCCCCCGCAGGTGACCCACTATCACTATGACTGCCAGCATCGCTTGAGCGCGGTGGTCCTGCCCAATGGCAGCCGGGCCAGCTACCGCTACGACCCTTTTGGCCGGCGCAGCGCCAAGACGGTCGATGGCAGTACCACCGAGTTCGTCTGGCAAGGGCAACGGCTGGTCGGCGAAGTCAGCGGTGATCATCAACGCCACTATCTTTATGAACCCGATACCTTCCGCCCGTTGGCCCTGGTCGAGGGAGGTGCTGCGGGCGATACCCGCCGCTTCTACTACCAGCTCGATCATCTCGGCACCCCCCAGGAACTGACGGACAGCCGTGGCGAAATCGTCTGGGCGGCGACCTACCAGGCCGGCGGCCAAATCGCCAGCCTCCGGCATTTGGGGCACGAGCCGGTGGCGCAGCCGCTGCGTTTTCAGGGGCAGTACTGCGACGAGGAAACGGGCCTGCATTACAACCGTCATCGCTACTACTGCCCGCACCTGGGTCGTTACCTGACACCGGCCCCGAACCGCCTGGCGGCTGGCCTCAATGCCTATCAGTACGCAGTGAATCCAACGGTTTGGGTCAACCCCCTGGGGCTCAGCAGTTGCCCGGGGGGGATGGCCGCAAGCCCATACTGCAAGTGCATGATCCGCTGGCCAAGGCGGTGGTGGATGAGGCTGAACCGCCGTTGCCGCAAGCACTGATGCGAGGCGTCGGCGAACCGTTGTGAGGAGGCAGGGCCGTCTGTCTTTTTTTTCTGCGGGGGGGATATTTTTCACGAAATTCTGACATTCGCAGGTGCAGATTGAACAGACAAAAGGATTTGACCCCATAGACAAAAAGCCCGTCAGACGCGGGCTTTTTGTTGTCAATCTGCCAGCACTCAGGCCTGGCTTGCCTCACGGGTTTGTCGCGCCTTGGCGATCGCTGCCTCAATCGCGGCACGTGCCTGTGGGCTGTTCTTCCAGCAGGTGGAGCCGACCACTGCCGACGCCTGGACCACGATCTCGCGGGCATTGGCCTGGCTCAGTTGCAGCAACGTGGTGAACCCCAGTTGTTCAAGGCGCTGAACCACCGTTGGGCCGACCCCCTTGACGCTTAACAGTGTTTGTTTTTCTTCCGTTGAAAATCCCATACCGGCTCCTTTTTGGTGAGCGTCACTGTAGCGCAATGCTCGTCGACGATGGCGTGTGTTTGTTGGCTTCAATTCGCTCGATACTCGGTTCATGCCGCAGCGGCCTGTTGCTGTTCGGCGTACAGGGCTACCGCGCGCACCAGGTCGCCCGGTTGCAATTGCAGGCGGCGGGCGGTCGGTCGATCCACCAGCAGGTGGCTGCCATCACGCTGCGCGCGGGCGACGGTGATGCGGCAGTTTTCCAGGCGGCGGTTGTGGATCAGCCAGACTGGCGCCTGGTCATCGGGTGAACCGATCAGCAGGTTCAGCGGCTGACTCTCGCGCACCACCCGGATAGTCTCGACCGGGGCCTCGATCACCGGCCCCGCATCAAAGATGTCGACATAACCCTGATGGACGAATCCCTCGGCATCCAGGATCCTGCGGGCCGGCTCGGCGTTTTCATGGGCCTTGCCGATGGCGTCCCGGGCCTGTTCGGTGAGCAGACAGGTGTACAGCGGCTGGCGCGGGATCAACTCGGCGATGAGCGTTTTGTTGCCCAGCGCCGACAAATGATCGGCATGCCTGAAGTCCCGGCGCAAAAAATGTCGACCCAGGCTGTCCCAGAACGGTGAACACCCTTGCGCGTCGGCGCTGCCACGTAGCTCGGCAATCAGTTTGTCGCCGAACAGCTGCCGGTGCTCGGCGACAAACAGCAGGCGTGCGAGCGAGAGCAGTCGGCCGTTGTGGCCCAGGCGATGTTCCGGATGCAGGAACAACGAGCAGACCTCCGATTGGCCGGTCATGTCATTGTTGAGAAACAGCGTCGGCAACTGTTGTTCGATGCCCAGGCTGGCCGACCGATTGACCGTCAGCCCGACACGGTAGTTGTACCAGGGCTCGCGCAGCCCCACGGCGCCGCCCAGCGCGCTGACCCCGAGCACTTGCTGGTCGTCGTCCTCGAGCACGAACACGTAGTCGGCGTCTGCCCGTTCAACCTGACTGGCGAAGGTCCGTTGCGCCCAGCGGATCCGGTGGGCCAGGCGTTCTTCGTTGGCTGGCAGGGTGGTGAACCCCGGGCCCGCGCATTGTGCCAGGGCCAGCACGGCCGGCAGGTCGCCGCTGTGTACCGGGCGCACGATCATTGGTCGGCTCCCTGGCCACTCAAGACCGGCCTCATAGGGCGACCAACCGCAGCGGGCTGCCATCAATCAGATGCAAGGCCGCCAGGGTGGCAGGGTCGAGGGTCACCGGTTCGTCGGCGCTCCAGTCCAGTTCGACCACCATGGCGCGAAAGTCATCCAGGGCATCATTGCAGATCAGGTAGGTGGTCTGGCCCTTGCGCGCAGTGCCCAGGTGGGCGGTCGCCGTGCGGCTGTGGGCAATGGAGCGGATGCTTGGGGTACGGGCAAACAGCGTCGGGCCGGCGTCGAACAGGTCGACATAGTTGTTGGTTTCGAAGCCTTCGCGCTCGAGGATGTCGAAGGCTTCCTGGCCCGCGGGATGGACCCGGCCAATGCATGCCTGGGCTGCTGGCGTGAGCATCGGTACATAGATCGGGTAATGGGGCATCAGCTCGGCGAAAAAACTGCGGTCCTGCAGCCCACAGAGGCGCTCGGCCTCGACGTAGGACAGGTTGAAAAAGTGCTTGCCCAGGGCATTCCAGAAGGGTGACTCGCCTGTCGCGTCGCTGTAGCCGACGATCTCGCTAATCACCGCTTCGGCAAACCGTTGTGGATGCGCGGCAATGAACATCAGCCGGGCCCGCGAGAGTAGTTCGCAAAAAGCCGTGTGCTGCAGTTCGGGGGCGATGTGCAGGCCGCGCAGCAAGGTGTGGGGGCTGAGGTCCTGGCACAACGACAGCGCCGGTACGCCATGGTGGACGTTCAGTTCCCGGGAGGCGCTGATGAAGGGACGGTTGCGCAGGCTGTAGAACGGTTGCTGGCAGCCGGCGGTGGCGACGATTTCCGCGCAGCCGAGCAAACGCTGGTGCTCCAGGTCGTGCAGGACAAAACAATAGGTCTCCCGGCCATTGCACTGTACCGGGCTGGCAAAGGAGCGCTGGGAGTCGCGGATTTTCTGCAGCAGGCAGTGGCTGTCGTCCGGCAGGGACGTGACCCCTACCAGGCTGTCGTGCGCCAGTTGCTGTAACTGGGGCAGGTCGGATGGCTCGACTGGGCGTAGGACCAGCATGGATATACTCCTGTATCAGAACGACCGGGCCACGGGGGCCAGGCTTGACGATCACTGTCGGGTTCCACGCGTTGCAAGTGCGCTGGGTCAACCTCCGTCGACCGCGGGCCATACTAGTTGATCATCCCCAGGTGGCGCAGCATTATGCTAGCCGTTCGGCGAGTTTTTCCTGTCCCAGCCTGCGAGTGAACCTGCGTGTCGGTAAGCCGTTTGACCTTGATCTGCCACGCCCGCACCGTCGCCCAGAAGCGGGCGCGATTGCCCTTGGACGAACCGTTGGAAATGGACTGGCAGGCCGCCAGGGGGAGTCGCGCCGGTGCCTGCAAGCGGGCCCCGCAATTGCTCGGCGGTGGCGAGACGCGCGTGCGGCAGACCGCGGCGTTGTTCGGCAATGACCTGCGCCATGTGCCGGCGCTGGATGACTGTGATTTCGGTCGTTGGCGCGGCGTGTCCATCGACCACCTGCAACAGCACGAGCCACTGGCGCTGCAGACCTGGCTCGACGACCCGCATTCGGCGCCCCATGGCGGTGAGTCGGTGGTGCAACTGTGCCAGCGGGTCGGATGCTGGCTCGACAGCCTGGGCAATGAGCCCGGGCATTACCTGGCCGTTACCCACCCGTGGGTGATTCGCGCGGCACTGATCCATGTGTTGCAGTGCCCGCCCACAGCCTTCCAGATGATTGATGTCGAACCCTTGTCCGCCACCGAACTGCGCTTCAACGGCCGCTGGCGCCTGCGCCTGATGGACAGTGGCGGCCCCCTCGAGGAACCCCTGGCATGAAGCAGCTGCTGGTGATCGGCATAGGTGCCGGCGACCCTGACTACATCACGATGCAGGCGGTCAAGGCATTGAACCGGGTCGATGTGTTTTTCCTGATGGACAAGGGCCCGAGCAAGGACAGCCTGATCGACCTGCGGCGGGAAATCTGTGCCCGCTATATCAGTCAGCCGGGTTACCGTTTCGTCGAGGCCCGCAGTCCACAACGCAGGTCCGATGATCTCGACTACAGCGCCAGTGTGCAGGCGCTCAATCAAGACAAGCAGCAGGTATTCGAGCGGCTGATCAATGAGCACATGGCCGACGATGAATGCGCGGCGTTTCTGGTGTGGGGCGATCCGGGCTTGTACGACAGCACCCTGCGGATCCTGCAGGCGCTTCTCGACTCTGGTCGCTGCACCTTTGGCTACGAGGTGATTCCCGGTATCAGCAGCGTCCAGGCCCTGGCCGCGCGGCACAAAGTACCGTTGAACCGCATCGGCGGCGCCATCGAGATCACCACCGGACGGCGCCTGGCAGCGGGGCAGGTGAGTGCGGCCGACAGTCTGGTGGTGATGCTGGACGCGGAAAATGCCTACCAGCAGGTGGCGGATCAGGAACAGCAGATTTACTGGGGCGCCTACCTGGGCACCGCGGATGAAATCCTCATCGCCGGTAAACTCAAGGACGTCGCCGACCAGATCGAGCGGGTCAGGAAAGCGGCGCGACACGCCAACGGCTGGATCATGGACACCTACTTGATCCGCCAACCCGACGAGTTGCCGCGCCCGGACCGGGACGTCAGTAGACCCAGACCTCGACCCGACGATTCTTGATCCGGCCTTCATCGTCACTGTTGGCGGCCACCGGCATCTGCGCACCAAACCCGCGAATGTCACGCAGCACCACGCCGCTCTTCACCAATTCACGGCGCACCGCCATGGCCCGCAGCTTCGAGAGCAGGGCGGCGCGCTCCGGGTCGGCCTTGGCGTCACCGAACCCCACCAGGCTCACCTGTCTGTCGAGTTTGCCGTGCTGCCTGAGGTAGTCGAGTACCCGGGACAGGTCCTGGCGTGCCTTGTTGTCGAGGCTGGCGCTGCCTTCCTCGAAACGAAAGTTGACCGTCAGCCGTTGCGCCTTGGCAGCCAGCGCCTGATAACCCTCGGGCATCTGCCGGCTGGTCGTGACAGCCATGGCTTGCACGGTCTGCGCGACAAACCCGTTGGCGGCCACCAGTGCCTGGCCCTGGCGACTTTGGGCAAAGCCTACCAGTGCCGTGGCCCAGGGATTGCGCGCGGTCGGTGGCACATAGAAGTACAGCCGCCGCGACAACGGATAGTCCTCGGTGGCGATCAGGCTGGTCAGTGGCAGCATGGGCTGTGAGGCACCGTCGACGATCGCCAGCGCCTTGGCCTGGCGCACGTAGGGCAGGCCAATGAAGCCAATGCCCTGGCGGTCCCGGCTGACGGCGTCGGAAAGCTGTTCACTGGATTCGAAGCGGCTTGCCGAGCCGGCGAGGGTTTTACCGCGGCCACTGAGTACCAGGTCCTTGAAGGTATCGTAGGTGCCCGACTGATCATCGCGCGCGTAGAGATGAATCGGGCCGCCGACGCCGCCGAGTTCTTCCCAGGTGTGGATCTCGCCGCTGAAGATCCGCGCCAGTTGCTCGGTGTTCAACTGGTTCAACGGGTTCTGCGGGTGCAGGATAATCGCCAGGCCGTCGATGGCGATGACCTGTTCGGCCGCAGGACTTTTCAGCTCGCCAAGGGCCTCCAGTGCCAGCCGTTCGCTGTCCTTGATCGGGCGCGAAGATGCCGCCAGATCGGCGCTGGAGTTGTGCAGGGCGCTGAAGCCGGTGCTCGACCCGTGGGCGGCGATGTCGATGATCACCCGTTGCCCTTGGGCCGTCTGGCCCACCAGCCGTTGTTCGTTGGCGTTGTCCCGGGGTTCGCTGTGCACCTTGAGCAAGCCTTGTTCTTCCATCAACCCCTTGGCCAGTGCCGGCCCCAGCGCCGCCCCGATAGTGTTGGACCCCTGGATACGCAACACCACGCCGTTACCCGGCAGTGTCAGTGCGGTGGCGAAGGCTGGCAGGGACAGCAGGCTGCATAACAGCAGCGGCAACAGGGCACGCAACATGGAGCCGGCACCTTTGGCGGGCAAGGGAGGTGCCGGGACATTAAGACATTCAGGTTGCGCAAATGTGACAGGCAGCGGCCTAGCTCAGTTCCAGCCAGATCGGTGCATGGTCCGAAGGTTTTTCCATGCCGCGCAGGTCGTAGTCGACACCGGCGGCCTTGATCCGTGGCAGCAAGCCCTGGGACGCCATGATCAGGTCGATGCGCAGGCCACGCTTGGGCTCGTCTTCAAAGCCGCGGCTGCGGTAGTCGAACCAGCTGAAACGGTCGGCAACGTCCGGGTTGAGGTGGCGGAAGCTGTCCACCAGGCCCCAGTTTTTCAGGCGGGCCATCCACTCGCGTTCTTCCGGCAGGAAGCTGCACTTGCCGGTCTTCAGCCAGCGCTTCATGTTGTCCGGGCCGATGCCGATGTCGCAGTCTTCCGGGGATATGTTCACATCGCCCATCACCACCAGCGCCTGGTCGTTGCTGAACCGGGTTTCCAGCAGGTTTTGCAGGTCACTGTAGAACCGCGCCTTGGCCGGGAATTTGGTTGGGTGGTCGCGGCTTTCACCCTGTGGGAAGTAGCCGTTCATGATGGTCACCGGCGTCCCGTTGGCGTCGGCGAAGGTGCCCCAGATGAAGCGGCGCTGGGCGTCTTCTTCATCGCTGGCAAAGCCCTTGTGGATCGCCAGGGGTTCCTGGCGCGAGAGCAGGGCGACGCCGTAGTGACCTTTCTGCCCGTGGTAATACACGTGGTAACCCAGCGCCTGGACTTCGGCGAGCGGGAACTGGTCGTCGTGGACCTTGGTTTCCTGCAGGCCGATGACGTCCGGCTGGTGCTTCTCGATCAGTGCCGCCAATTGATGGGGGCGGGCGCGCAGGCCGTTGATGTTGAACGAGACGATCTTCATGGTCGGCAGTCCTGGCAAAACTGCGATGCTAGCTGACATGTAGGATCGGAGCCAGCGTGGCAGTAGTTCCTATGCGCTGCTAATGTCTGTGGGCGTGGGAACGATCACAGCAGTGCCGGGCTCGTACTTACAAGAGCGGGGTCATTTGCGCCGCGCCCAGGGGAGATAAACCGTCATGCCTGAAACATCGACCGCCATCGCGGACATCCATCGGCTCGACAGCGGCTACTCGCGTGAAGCGCGCTCATTGCTGTACCAGGCCTATCGCCACGAACCCACCTACAAGTTTCTTTTCGAGGCCGAGCGCCCGGGCTATGAGCAACGGGTACGGGCGACGGTGCGCGAACTGGTCAAGCAGCATTTTCTCCAGGACCTGCCCGCCATCGGCCTGCTGGTCAATGACCGCTTGATCGGCATTGCGCTGATCGCGCCGCCGCAGCGGCGCCTGGGGATTACCGAAAGCTGGGCCTGGCGCCTGCGCATGGTGCTCAGCACCGGTTTTCGCTGCACCCGGCGTTATCTGGACTATCACGCGGCTGTCGCCGCCTGTGTACCCTCGGACTCGGTGCACGTGCTGCCGTTGCTGGGGATTCATCCGCAATTCCAGGGCCAGCATTTCGGCGAGCAACTGCTGCAGGCCGTGCACAATTGGTGCGCGGTGGACGAGCATTCCCAGGGTGTGGTGCTCGACACGGGGAACCCGCGTTATCTGGCGTTCTATAAGCGTCAGGGGTATGAGGAGATCGGAGAGGTGGCTGTAGGACCTGTGCTGGAACACGTGTTTTTCCACGCCAATCCCCAGGTGGTCCATAGCGCCACAGCCTAAGGTCGAACTTTTGTTCAGAATGTTCGCTCTATCGCGCTCCCAAGCTCGTGATAGCATCCGCGCCTATGAAGTTTCCAGGAAGATTTACCAGTGGCGTGCTCATGCTGATCAGCAGCGCAGCCGCCCTGGCGCAAAGTGAATTGGACGTCAGGATCAAACCGTCCAATGACCAGCTGAAGGCCAACATCGAAGGCTATATCGGCGATCTCGGCGAGCGCGATGAAGAAGCGTTGTTGCGCTTCAGTCGCGGAGCCGAGGAGCAGGCACGCAAGGCCGCCCAGGCCTTGGGTTACTACCAGCCGCAGATCGAAAGCGAAGTCAAAGACGGCAAGTCACCCCGACTGGTGTTGAATATCGACCCCGGCGAACCGGTGCGCCTGCGCTACGTGACCATTCAGATCCTCGGGCCGGCCGCCGCCCTCAAGTCCTTTCGTGTGCCCCAGAGCGACGTGCTCAAGCCCGGTGCCGTGCTCAACCACGGTCACTACGAAGACGCCAAGCGGCTGATCCAGAACCAGGCTTCGCGCTTCGGCTTTTTCAGTGGCCGCTTTACCAGCCAGAAGCTCGCCGTGGACCCCCGGGCCGGCGTCGCCGACATCGACCTGATCTACGACAGCGGCCCGCGTTATGCCTTGGGCAAGGTCAGCTTTGCCGGCGATACGCCCTTCGACGAGGACCTGCTGCAACGCATGGTGCCGTTCAAAAGTGGCGCCCCCTATGATTCCGAGTTGATCGCCGAGCTTAACCAGGCCCTGCAATCGTCGGGCTATTTCGAGTCAGTGCGGGTAGACGCCGCACCGACCACCGCCGCCAACGATGTGATTCCCGTTGCCGTCACCCTCGACACCCGCAAACCCCGGACCATGGGCCTGGGCCTGGGTTATTCCACGGACGTCGGGCCGCGAGCCAAGGCCAACTGGACACGCCACTGGGTCAATCCCGAAGGCCACAGTTATGGCTGGGAGGCCGAGCTCTCGGCGCCACGGCAGAACGTCGGCCTGTGGTACGACGTGCCGCTGGACCCGCCGCTGACCGACAAGTTGCGGTTTGCCGGGGGTTACCAATATGAAGAGCTGGCCAACACCGACAGCTTGAGCAAACTGCTGACCCTGGGCCCGGAATGGCACAGCAAACTGCCCAGTGGCTGGCAACGGGTGATCTCGTTGAAATGGCAGCATGAGGAGTATCGCCTGGGCGATGACTCGGGGATCAGTAACCTGTTGATGCCTGGCGTGAGTTACTCCTACCTGCGCAGTGACAACCGGATCGATCCACACAACGGTTATCGCCTGCAATTCGACAGCAAGGTAGCCAAGGAAGGGCTGGGCTCGGACAACAACCTGTTGTATGGCACCGCACTGGTCAAGGGCCTGACCACGGTGCTGGACAACCACCGGTTCCTCGCGCGTGCCCAGATCGGCGGTTCGGCCACCAATGGCTACAAATCCATTCCGCCATCACTGCGCTTCTTTGCCGGTGGTGACCAGAGCGTGAGGGGCTATGACTACCAGAGCCTGTCGCCGGAAAACTCTCAGGGTGACCGCGTGGGCGGACGCTACATGGTCTCCGGCAGCATGGAGTACCAATACTCGGTTGCCGAAAAATGGCGGGTCGCGACCTTCGTCGACCAAGGCAACTCGTTCAACGACTTCGAACTGCCGAGCCTCAAGACCGGGGTCGGCATGGGCGTGCGCTGGGTTTCGCCGGTCGGCCCGATCCGGCTCGACCTGGCCCACGCGCTGGATGACCCCGGCGGTATTCGTCTGCACTTTTCCATGGGGCCTGAGCTGTGAAACGTGGTTTGAAAATAGCGTTGCTGGCAGTGCTGTCACTGGTGGTCCTGGTGCTGCTGGCGGTGGTGAGCCTGTTGGGAACACAAGCCGGCAGCCGTTGGGCACTGAGTCAGGTGCCGGGTTTGACCCTGGAGAATTTCCAGGGCCGCCTGGCGGGCCAGTGGAGTGCCGATCATGTGCTGTGGCAGCAGGGCGCGGACCGGGTTGAGCTGATCAAGCCACTGTTGGCCTGGTCGCCGTTGTGCCTGACGCGCATGACCCTGTGCATCGAGCAATTGCGCGCCGAGCAGGTGCTCCTGCAGTTTGCACCGAGCACCGAGCCAAGCAGCGGGCCGATTAGCCTGCCTGATCTGAAACTGCCGCTGGCGATCGAGCTGGGCGAGGTGCGAATCGGCCGCCTGCTGCTGGACGGCAGCGAGCAACTCAAGGATCTGCAACTGGTGGCGTACTGGACGGCGCAAGGGTTGCAGATCGATTCGTTGCACCTGCAACGCGATGACCTGCGCCTGGAACTGTCCGGGCTGCTGCAACCGACCGGCAACTGGCCGCTGAGTGCCAGTGGCAATCTGAGTTTGCCGATGCCCGGTAACACGCCCTTGGCACTGACATTGAAGGTCGATGGCGAGCTGCTGCAAACCCTCAACCTCAAGGCCGACAGCAGCGGTTATCTGCAGGGCCGTTTGACCGGCGAGCTGCAACCGCTGGCCGACCACCTGCCGGCCAAGTTGCGCATCACCGCCGATGGTTTCAAAGCCAGCGCCGACCTGCCGGACACCCTGCAACTCAATCAGCTTGAACTCAGCGCTAGCGGTGACCTGAAAAACGGCTATCAACTGCTGGGCCAGGCCAGCTTGCCGGCCGAGGACGGACCGGTGGCCCTGCTGCTGCAAGGCAAGGTCGACGCCAAGGGCGCTCAGATCGCCGGGCTGGATCTCAATGCCAACGATCAGCAAAGCCTCAAGCTGAGCGGCCAGATCGATTGGTCCGAAGGCCTGGTCGCCGAGGCGAAGATCGACTGGCTGGATTTCCCCTGGCACCGTTTGTATCCGCTGATCGATGAGCCCGAGGTGGCCCTGCGCAGTTTCAACGGTGAGGTGGCATACCGCGACGGTAACTACCTGGGCAACTTCAAGGCGGCGCTGGACGGTCCGGCCGGAGCCTTCAGCCTGAGCAGCCCGTTCAGTGGCGACCTGACGCAAATCTTCCTGCCGCAACTGCAATTGGTCGCCGGGCAGGGCAAGGCCGCCGGGCATTTGAACCTGAAGTTTGCCGACGGCATCGCCTGGGACACCGCGCTGGACCTGTCGGCGATCGACCCGGCGTACTGGCTGGCGGAACTGCCGGGGACCCTGGCCGGGCCGTTGCGTAGCAAGGGCGAGATGCGTAATGAACAACTGAGCCTGAGTGCCGACCTCGACCTCAAGGGCAAGCTGCGCGGCCAGCCGGCGGTGTTGCAAGCCAAGGCCGACGGCGCGGGTGAGCGCTGGACCCTCAGTGCCTTGCAGATCCGCCTGGGCGAGAACCGCATCAATGGTAGCGCCAGCCTGCAGCAAACACTCAGCGGCCAGCTCGACATCAAGGCCCCGCGCCTGGGCCAGCTGTGGCCACAATTACGCGGTCAGCTCAATGGCCGGCTCGACGTCGCAGGCACATTGCAGGCGCCCCAGGGCAAGCTTGCCCTGCAGGGCGTGCAGTTGGCCCTGGACGACAATCGCCTGCAAAGTCTCAACCTCGACGCCAGCCTCGACAGCGCACAACGGGCGCAGATCGACCTCAAGGGCAGCGGCATAACGGTCGGCGACAACCCATTGGGCACCCTGACGGCTACTGGCACGGGCACCCTCAAGCAGCAGAAGCTGCAACTGGACCTGCAGGGCCCCTTGCTGAAACTGGCGCTGGGCCTGGACGGCAACCTGGACCAAGGCAACTGGCGTGGACGCCTGGCCAGCGGCGATATCCAGGCTGGTGGCCAGGACTGGCAGTTGCAGAGTCCGGCGAAGATCGAACGCCTGGTCGATGGCAAGCTGACCTTCGGCGCCCACTGTTGGGTGTCCGGCCCGGCCAGTCTGTGTGGCGAGGATCAGCGCCTGATGCCCGAGCCGAAACTGCGCTATCACCTCAAGCAATTCCCGATCGACAGCCTGGCGCAATGGCTGCCCAAGGATTTCGCCTGGCAGGGCAGGCTCAACGCCGACGTGCAACTGGACCTGCCGGCCAGCGGGCCGAAAGGCCAGGTGCTGGTGGATGCCAGCGGCGGTACCTTGCGCATCAAGGAAAAGGATCAGTGGCTGGATTTCCCGTACCAGACGCTGAAACTCACCAGCACCCTCAACCCCAAGCGCATCGACACCCAACTGAATTTTGTCGGCGGCAAGCTGGGTGAGCTGATGGTGCAGGCGCAGATCAACCCGCTGCCTAAAAACAAACCCCTGAGCGGCTCGTTCCGCCTCAGTGGGCTGGACCTCTCGGTGGCGCGGCCGTTTCTGCCAATGGTCGAGAAACTGGCCGGTCGCCTGAACGGCAGTGGCACCTTGTCCGGCGCGCTGTTGGCACCCCAGGTCAACGGTAACCTGACCTTGAGCGAGGGCGAGATTTCCGGGCCGCAACTGCCGACGCGGTTCGAGGCCTTGCAGTTGCAGGCGCAGATTGCCGGCGAAAGCGTGCAACTCAACGGCGGCTGGAAAAGCGGCAAGAGCGGGCAGGGCAGCCTCACTGGCCAGGTGGACTGGGGGCAGGCCCTGGTGGTCGACCTCAGCCTGCGCGGCAGCCAACTACCGGTGAGCGTCGAACCCTACGCGGACCTGGAAGTGGCGCCGGACCTGAAAATCTCGATCAAGCAAGACAAGCTGGCGATCACCGGCAAGGTGCTGGTGCCCAAGGGCGAGATCACTGTGCGTGAGTTGCCGCCATCGACGGTCAAGGTCTCCGATGACACGGTGATCGTTGGTCACCAGACCGAAGAGGGTAAGCCACCCCTGGCCATGGCCATGGATGTCGAAGTGATCGTCGGCGAAGACCAGCTCAGCTTTGCCGGTTTTGGCCTGACCGCCAACCTCAAGGGGCACGTGCATATCGGCGACAACCTCGACACCCGGGGTGAGCTGTGGCTCAACGACGGGCGTTACCGCGCCTACGGCCAGCGCCTGACAGTCCGCCGTGCACGGCTGCTGTTCGCCGGCCCCATCGACCAGCCCTACCTGGACATCGAAGCGGTTCGTCAGACCGACGACATCATTGCCGGTATCCGCCTGAGCGGCAGCGCCGAGCAGCCGACCACGCAGATCTTCTCGGAGCCGGCGATGAGCCAGGAGCAAGCATTGTCCTACCTGGTGCTCGGCCGTCCACTGAGCAGCAACGGTGAAGACAACAACATGCTCGCGCAAGCGGCGCTGGGCCTGGGGTTGATGGGCAGCTCGGACCTCACCGGCAGCCTGGCGAAGAACCTCGGCATCGACGATTTCCAGCTCGACACCGAGGGCAGCGGCACCGCCACCAGTGTGGTCGCCAGTGGTGACATTACCGAGAAGCTCAGCCTGCGCTACGGCGTCGGCGTGTTCGAACCGGCCAACACCATCGCCTTGCGCTACAAACTGAGCAAAAAGGTCTACCTGGAAGCCGCCAGCGGCATCGCCAGCTCGCTGGACATCTTCTACAAACGGGATTTCTAGGTCCCTGCCTGCCTGATCCGGTACACCGCCATCGCGAGCAGGCTCGCTCCCACGGGGATCCCCCCCCTTTGTGGGAGCGAGCCCGCTCGCGATGGCGGTCTGTCAATTGCAAAGCTTGCTAACGATTTCCTTTGACATTCGCTGCCTAGGCAGTAATATCTCGACACATATTCACTGCCTAGGCAGCCAATGGGTCGTCAGATGAAGCATTTCTCCCCGGAAAACTTTCGTAATTGCCACCTCGGTCTTCTGCTGGGGCGCGCCGCCTTGCTCAAGGACCGGATCATCGACACGCACATGGAACCCCACGGCATCACTGCCGCGCAGTTCAAGGTGTTGATCATCATGGCCCAGTACGGTGTCGACACCCCGGCCGAGCTGTGCCGCCACCTGTCTCTGGATAGCGGTTCGATGACCCGCATGCTCGATCGTCTGGAGCACAAAGGCCTGCTGGCCCGCCAACGCTGTGCAGACGACCGGCGCCTGGTGCGCCTGGCCCTGACCGAGGACGGCCAGGAGCTGGCCGACAAGTTGCCGGGCATTGGCGTCAACGCGATGAATCAGCTGGCCGGCGCCCTCGACTCCGAGGAGTTGCAGACCCTGGAAGCCATCCTCAAGAAAATTTTGCTGGCCGCCGGTGATCCCATCACCGTGCTGCGGGTAGGTGAGCAATGAGCGATAAAACCCTGGGTACCCGGCTCGCCCTGGTACTGATGGCCATGAGCCTGGCCGGTTGTGCCAACTACAGCGGCTTGACCACCAACGGCGTGAGCCTTGACGCAAAAAACCTGCAGGCCGGGCAATCCCTCAACGGCGTGACGCTGTCGCCGGCGGCCTGGCCGAAAAACGACTGGTGGCAGAGCCTGGGCGATCCGCAACTGGACGGCTTGATCCGCGAAGCCCTGCGTGACAGCCCGGACATGCAGATCGCCAGCGCCCGGGCCCATCAGGCCAGTGCCGCTGCCGGTGCGGCGAATGCCGCGCGCATGCCGACCCTGGATGCCAGCGCCGGTATCCGCCGCGAGCGGTTGGCCCAGTATCAGGACCCGACCCTGCAAGGTGACTCCTACGACACCATGCGCAGCCTCGGCGCGACCTTCAATTACACCTTCGATCTGTGGGGCGGCCAGCGTGACGCCTGGGAAGCCGCGTTGGGCCAGGCCCGGGCCGCCGAGATCGATCGCCAGGCGGCACAGTTGACCCTGGCCGCCGACGTTGCCCGCGCCTACAGCGACCTGGGCCAGGCCCATATCGTCCATGACCTGGCCACGGAAGACCTCAAGCGCACCCGGCAATTGCTGGCCTTGAGCCAGCGGCGCCTCAGTGCCGGCATCGACAGTCAGTATCAGTACCAGCAGAACCAGAGCCTGGAAGCCAGTGCCGAGGCTGCGCTGATCGACACCGAGAAAAACCTGCAGAGCGCAAAAATCGCCCTCGCGGTGCTGCTCGGCAAAGGCCCGGACCGGGGCAACGAGATCACCCGGCCGCACATTCTGCAAGCCAGCGCGGTGGCCTTGCCCTCGGTGTTGCCCGCCGAACTGCTCGGCCGCCGCCCGGACCTGGTCGCGGCGCGCTGGCGAGTCGAGGCGGCGAGCAAGAGCATCGACGCCGGCAAGACCACCTTCTACCCCAACCTCAACCTGAGCGCCGCGGCCGGGGTCGAGTCGTTGCTGGGCAACGCCATGTTTGGTTCGACCAGCCGCTTCTTCAACGTCGCCCCGACGATTTCCCTGCCGATTTTCGACGGTGGCCGCCTGCGCGCCGACCTCGATGCCAAGGATGCCGACTACGACCTGGCGGTAGCGCAGTACAACAAGAGCCTGGTCAAGGCGCTGGGGGACGTCAGTGACAGTCTGTCCCAGTTGCGTGACGTCGGCCGGCAGATCGCCGCCCAGCAACACGCCACCGATATTGCCCAGGACTCCTACAACACCGTGGTGGAGCGCTATGGCTCCGGCGTCGGCAACTACCTGGACGTGCTCAGCATTGAGCAGCAACTGCTCGGCGCCCAACGTCAGCTGGCGAACCTCAATGCCGAACAGATCGATCTGTCGATCCAACTGATGCAGGCCCTGGGTGGCGGCTTTCATGCCGACACCCTGGCTGCGGCCGGCCCATCCCCGGCGCCTGCCACGCGCAATCAATAATTCAAGGTACTCGTCATGGCCAACGTGCAGAACACCCCGACTCCTGAAACCGCCCAAGACACGGGCAATCCCGGCAAACGCAAGTTCATGCTGCTGGTGCTGACACTGCTGGTGGTCCTGGGCTGCCTCGGCGTCTGGGGCTGGCATCACCTCTACGGGCGCTGGAGCGAAAGCACCGATGACGCCTATGTGAACGGCAATGTGGTGGCAATTACCCCGCTGGTCACCGGCACCGTGGTCAGCATTGGCGCGGACGATGGCGACCTGGTCCAGGAAGGCCAGGTGCTGGTCGGCTTCGACCCCAACGACGCCGAAGTCGGCCTGCAAAGTGCCCAGGCCAACCTGGCACGCACAGTGCGCCAGGTACGTGGCCTGTACAGCAATGTCGATGGCATGAAAGCCCAGGTCAATGCGCAGAGGTCGGAAGTGCAGAAGGCCCAGGAAAACTACAACCGACGCAAGAATCTGGCCGCCGGCGGGGCGATTTCCCAGGAAGAACTGTCCCATGCCCGGGATGACCTGACCTCGGCGCAAAACGCCCTGGCCAATGCCCAGCAACAATTGCAGACCAGCAGCGCGCTGGTGGACGACACCGTGGTGTCCTCCCATCCGGACGTGCAGGCGGCTGCCGCGCAATTGCGCCAGGCCTACCTGACGAAGGCCCGCAGCACCCTGATCGCCCCGGTCACCGGCTACGTGGCCAAGCGCACCGTGCAACTGGGACAACGGGTGCAGCCGGGCACCGCCTTGATGGCGGTGATCCCCCTCGACCAGTTGTGGATCGACGCCAATTTCAAGGAAACCCAGCTGCGCGACATGCGCATCGGCCAAGCGGTGGACATCGAAGCCGACCTGTATGGCAGTGATGTGAAATTCAGCGGCACCCTCGACAGCCTCGGTGCGGGCACCGGCAGTGCGTTTGCCTTGTTGCCGGCGCAGAACGCCACCGGGAACTGGATCAAGATCGTGCAGCGGGTGCCGGTGCGCATCCACATCAACGCCGAGCAACTGGCCAAGCATCCGTTGCGCGTCGGCCTGTCGACCCTGGTCAAGGTCGACCTGCGCGACCAGAGCGGCCCGGTGCTGGCGCAGCAGCCACCGCAAAAGGCTTCGTTCAGCACCTCCATCTATGACCGTCAGTTGGCCGATGCCGACGCGCTGATCAGCCGCCTGATCCATGACAACAGTTCAGTGGCGAGCAAAACCGCTCAGCGCTGATTGCGCCCATCCGATCGCTGCGCCGCTTCCAGGGCGCAGCGCCTGCCTCGATTCAAAGGATTCGCGATGAGCAATAACGCGTCTTTCAGCCCGCCCAGCCTGCTGCTCGCCACCCTTGGCCTGTCGTTGGCGACCTTCATGCAGGTGCTCGACACCACCATCGCCAACGTGGCGTTGCCGACGATTTCCGGCAACCTGGGGGTGAGCTCGGAGCAGGGCACCTGGGTGATTACCTCGTTTGCCGTGAGCAACGCGATTGCCTTGCCGCTGACCGGCTGGCTGAGCCGACGCTTCGGCGAGGTCAAGCTGTTCCTGTGGGCGACCCTCCTGTTCGTGCTGGCCTCGTTCCTGTGCGGGATTTCCACCTCGATGCCGGAGTTGATCGGTTTTCGTGTGCTGCAGGGGCTGGTGGCCGGTCCGCTGTACCCGATGACCCAGACTTTGCTGATCGCGGTCTATCCGCCGGCCAGGCGCGGCATGGCCCTGGCGTTGCTGGCGATGGTCACGGTGGTGGCGCCGATTGCCGGGCCGATCCTCGGGGGTTGGATCACCGACAGCTACAGCTGGCCATGGATATTTTTCATCAACGTGCCCATCGGGATCTTCGCGGTGATGGTGGTACGTCAGCAGCTCAAGGCCCGTCCTGTGGTCACCAGTCACCAGCCGATGGACTACGTGGGGTTGATCAGCCTGATCGTCGGCGTGGGTGCATTGCAGATCATTCTCGACAAGGGCAATGACCTGGACTGGTTCGAGTCGAATTTCATCCTGATTGGCGCGGCCATTTCGGTGATTGCCCTGGCGGTGTTCGTGATCTGGGAAATGACTGACAAGCACCCGGTGGTCAATCTGCGGCTGTTTGCCTATCGCAACTTTCGCATTGGCACTATTGTGCTGGTCCTGGGCTACGCCGGGTTCTTCGGCATCAACCTGATCCTGCCGCAGTGGCTGCAGACCCAGATGGGCTATACCGCGACCTGGGCCGGCCTGGCGGTGGCGCCGATCGGTATCCTGCCGGTGCTGATGTCGCCGTTTGTCGGCAAGTACGCGCACAAGTTCGACCTGCGCCTGCTGGCCGGGCTGGCGTTCCTGGCGATTGGCCTGAGCTGCTTCATGCGCGCCGGGTTCACCAATGAAGTTGACTTCCAGCACGTGGCGCTGGTGCAACTGTTCATGGGCATTGGCGTGGCGCTGTTCTTCATGCCGACCCTGAGCATCCTGATGTCGGACCTGCCACCCCAGCAGATCGCCGACGGTGCCGGGCTGGCCACCTTCCTACGGACCCTGGGCGGCAGTTTTGCGGCCTCCCTGACCACCTGGATCTGGATCCGCCGGGCCGACCAGCATCACGCCTACCTGAGTGAACACCTGAGCACCTTCGACCCGGCCACCCGGGACGCCCTCAATACCCTGGGGGGCGCGGGCACCCCGGCTTACGCCCAGCTCGACCAGGTCCTGACCAGCCAGGCCTACATGCTGTCCACCGTGGACTACTTCACGCTGCTGGGCTGGGGTTTTGTCGGCTTGATCCTGCTGGTATGGCTGGCCAAACCGCCGTTTACGGCGAAGGCCGGACCCGAAGCGAGCGGGCATTGAGCGCCTTATCACTGTAGGAGCTTGGCTTGCCAGCGATGAGGCCGGCACAGCCAGGATTTATAGCGCCTGAGACACCGCCATCGCGAGCAAGCTCATCACGAGGCTCAGTCGATCAGGCGCTTCTGGAAGAAGTAGCGCTTGCTCCCCGGCGGATAGTCGACAATCTGCCCGACTTCGGTGAAGCCCAGTTTGCTGTAGAAACCCGGCGCCTGGAATTCGAAGGTGTCGAGGTACATGCCGATGCAGCCTTTTTCCCGCGCCAGTTGCTCGGCCATGTGCATCAGCCGGGCGCCTATGCCCTGGCCACGTAGCTGTTCCTGCACGGACAGCAGGTCGATGAACAGCCATTGGTAGAACATTTTCCCGTAGAGCCCACCGAGGATCGCTTCGCTGTGTTCATCGCGCACCAGCAAGGCGATTTCCTGATAGTGGCCGTCACCGGCTTGGGCAATGTTGTGGGCGCGCAGTGGCTCGAGAATGGCCTGGCGTTCTGCGGGTTGCGGGTCTTGGGTTAATTCGATGCGCACGGGCATGGTCGACGTCCTTGTGTCGGGGGAGGGGGGTGTTGGCGCAGCCTAGCCTGTGGAACAGGTTGTGGGAAAGTCGCTGCGGGCGTTTTACCTGCAAAAAAAAGCCCGCATGGGGTGTGCGGGCCGAATGTTCCTTGGATGTGCGCGCTGACTATAAGGGGCCCGCTGGGCGGGCAGGGTGAAGAATTTGTCATGTGGCTGGCCGTTCGTCGGCCTCTCGACCGTTCACCCGCTGGTGGCCACGACTAGCCACTGCGGGTGTAAGTTGAGTGCGGGCTTATCGACTTCAATGGAGGTGGCTATGAGTATTCCCATGCTAAGCAAAATGCACATGAACGGTTATGAGCTGGTGAGCGTCAACAGCGGCCCCTGGCGGGTCTGCACGCAACGCGACCGGATCGGCACCTTTGCCACCCGGGAAGAGGCGCTGGCATTCGCGGCTTCGCTGCCGGGCTACAAACCCCGCACGACACCGACCGGCAACCGCTAGGCGCGAACCGGCCCGCGGTTGCACCCTCATGATTTGCGCCGGTCAGGGCCGGTCGGGTTGCCGGTGTCGAGCAGTCGGCGCTCTATCAGTACGTTCTGCAGGGCCTGACGGTCGGTGGGAGCCAGTTGATGCTGGCGTTCCTTGAGTTCCAGCAGAATCGGGCTGGACCAGGTGCGATAGGTCCGTTCGGCCTGTTGAATCGGGTTCATCTTCGTCTCCCAGACAAGATGGTTCACGAGAAGGGCAGCAGTGCATACCGCGCACAGGCTAGTCGAGAATCCCCGCACTCGCCAGGCGCGGGCAGGTCAGCCATTGCCCTTTTCATCGCCGCCCCTGAGGACTTTGCCGATGGGCGTGATCAACCCCGGATGGTGGTTGCGCACGTTGCCAACGGCACTGTCGACCTTGAACCATTCAAAGGCCTCGGCAGGCTCTGCTTCGTGTTGCACCATCTGCTCGGCACGTTCCTTGGGCATCCCCAGGTTGAGCCATTCCCGGGCCAGTTCCGCTGACAGCACCAGCGGGCGCCGGTCATGCAGATCGACCATGCCGCCCAGGCTGTCGGCGGTAATGATCACAAAGCCGTCATCGGCTCGCGGCTCGCGCCCACCTGCCGGGTATTGGCCAATGGCAGCGCAAAGGATCGGTGCCCGGTCGCGGCGGCGGATCAGGTACGGCTGTTTGTTCGGACCGCCTTCGTAGACCCACTCGAACCAGTTGTCGATGGGGGTGATGGCGCGATGCGGCCAGATCGCCCGGAAGAACGAGCCGTGGACCACTTTCTCCACTCGGGCATTGATCGGCAAGGCGTGATCGGTGGACCAATGGGGTCGCCAGCCCCAACGTACCCGGTCGGCGTGCAGGGTTTCCCCCTCGAGGTGAATCAGGGCGACCTGGGTGGTGGGCGCGACGTTGTACTGCGCCAATGCATCGTCGCCCAGGGTGTTGACCAGGGCGTTGGGCATGCCGAGGGCCGCGACAAAGTCGTGAATGCCCCGGTACTGTGAAAGTCTTCCGCACATTGGAAAGCCCTCCGCTGGAGCTTTGAGCTTAGTCCAAGGGTGAGTGCAGAGTTCTGGCCTGGCTTACAGATCTCCAACAATCAATCTGTTTATCCCGCCCCCGGCGTCTTTCTACAATGGCGCACGATCTTCAGGAGATGGGCAGATGAGTGTGCGCACGCGAATGGCCACGGTGGAGGATGTCGAAAGCCTGTTCGAGATTCGCACTTCAGTGGCGCAGAACCACCTGAGCCGGGAGCAGATGGACGCGCTGGGCATCACCGCGCAAGTGTTGAGTTCGGCGATCAACGAGGGCCCTTGTGTGTGGATCGCTGAGGTTGATGAACGGCCGGTGGCGTTCTCCATGATTGACCGGGACGAAGGCGAGGTGTTTGCCATGTTTGTCCGCCCGGCCTATGAGAACAGAGGCCTGGGACGCCTGTTGATGGCCGCCGCCGAAGCCGAGCTGTTCCAGGCGCATGAGCGGATTTTCCTGGTGACCGATGGCCGCCAGGAAATCCGCGCTAATGGCTTTTATCAGCGCCTGGGCTGGACGGTGGTGGCCAGGGTGGATGCCCGGGATGTGCGTTATGAAAAACGCCGGCCATTGGCCTGACGCCGGCTTGTTCATGCAGAGCGGCGCAAATGGCTGGCGGTGTTGTCCAGGGCCAGGTTGACCTTGAGCCACTCAAAATCCGCACAAGGCAGGCAATGGTGCCTGGCGATCTCTTCGGCGCGCTGGGGCGAGAGCATGGGGTCGAGCCATTCGTTGGCATGCTCCGCTGCCAGCACCAGTGGCCGGCGGTGGTGAATGCGGGTAATGCGTGTGTCACCGGCGGTGGTCAGGATCACAAAACCGCCGCCCTGGTGCGGTGCAACGCCACGATGTACGTGGGCCAGTGCGGCAAAGAACATCGGCTGACGACTGCGCAGGCGCATGAAATACAGGTGGGGGGTATGCGGCGCTTGCGCATCATCGACCCACTCGTACCAGCCATCGCTGGGCACTACGGCCCGGCCATTGGGCCAGAGCAACCTGAAATCGGTCTGCGTCGAAACCGTTTCCACTGGCATTTGCACTGCATCAGGTTGCTTGCCACGTGCCCCAAAAGGCGCCCAACCCCAGCGCACGGCATCAATATGAAGCCCGTCCTCGCAACCGTGCAGGACCTGCGCGCACTTGGCTGGCGCGACGTTGAACGGTGGCTGGGGCTGGCTCTGGTAGCCGGTAGACACCTCGCCTTTGGGGTTTAACGCTGCGATGAAGGCTGCCATGCCCTCGTGCTGAACAAAATGACCACACATAGTTCACCTGCCCGTCGGATGCTAGCTGCCCGAAGTAGACCCGCTGCTTTCCCGATCTTGACCGGGTAGTGGGTCATAACGATTACAGTCACTGCAAATCCAGGGCCAGTCTTGACCAGTCAGCCCCGTTTTACTTTGAGCCTGCGCCGATCTGCCAGACGTACGGCGGTTCGGTGCCATTGATTTCCCAGTCGCCAATGATCCGTTCCTTGTAGATCAGCGGATTGTGCGAGGCGGCGGTGCGCGCGTTGCGCCAGTGTCGGTCGAAGGCCTTGGTGGTGCTGGTGGCCGAGGCGCTGAGGGCGTTGAACAGGTCGCTGGTGGCGCGCAGTACCAGGTCGGCGATCACCACCTGGGCCTGGGCCGATTGCAGTTCGGCGGCGATGTTGGCCGCGCGTTCAGCGACCGGGTCCTGGGCGAAGCGGCTTTCGTACGCCAACTGCAGCGCCGCCGCCGCGCGCAGGGTGGTGGCCTGGGCGGCATAGACCTGCGCCGAAGCCTTGCCCAGCACTTGCTGCACCTGGACGTCCTGGCTGACGTGGCTGGCATTGCCGGTGCTGAAGACGCGTGTGCGGGTGCGCACTTCTTCACTGATGTCGTGCACCGCAGCGCGCCCGGCACCGGTCTGAACTGCCAACAGCACCAGTTGATAGAAGGCCGTCTGGTATTTGAAGCGGGTGGCGAAGTCCAACAGGTTCTCGGGCTCCACCACGGCGTTGACGAACACCGAGGTGCCGCTGCCCGTGGTGCGCTGGCCAAAACCAGCCCAATCGTCGCTCTGGCTGATGCCCGGCTGTTGCACGCGCACGGCGGCGATCACGTCGGCACCGTTGTCATCGCGCTGGGCGTAGAGGTCGATCCAATCGGCAAAGATGCTGCCGGTACTGTAGTACTTGGTGCCGTTGACCACCCACTGCTCACCCAGGCGCGAGACGCGAGTGCCGACCTCGCCGATCTTCACGCTGCCGACTTCGGTCCAGGCGTTGCCGACCAGTTCACCCTGGACGAAACGTTGGAACCAGAGGTCCTGCGGCGCGTCGGCCTGGGCGTTGAGGCGGTCCTCGACAAACGCGAAGTGACCGCGCAACGCCTGGGGCAGGTTGGAGTCGGCGGCGGCGAGCTCGATCAGCAGTTCGAACAATTGCGGCAGGGTCGCGCCCGCGCCGCCGTACTGCAGCGGTACGCGCACGGCGCCAAAGCCGGCTTCCTTGAGCCACTGCACCGGCTCAAAGGGCAGGCTGCGACTGTGCTCGCGCTGCAGGGCGCCGGCGGCGATGCGCGCGAAGATCGGCCGAAAGCGCTCGGCCAGGGCCTGGTAGTCGGCACCACTGGCAAGGGGCAGGTGCTGCTGTTGGATGGTCATGGGGCAGTTCCTCAATCGAAGGCAAGAGAAGCAACAACGCAGTTCAGCGGTTGCGTCCTGCTGCCAGTGCACAGGTCGTGCCTGACTGGGCAAACCCCGCGATCACAGGGGGGCGCCGGAATTTCCAGTGCTCACGGCTGTCGCCTGGCGGGCAACTTGCTGAAACCCTGACCGCCCGGCAACAGCGACCAGGGCGCGCAAGCCAGTGTTGTACACGCAACAGTTGATCAACAGCCTGTGCGCCGGGCGACACTCTGGTTTTCAGAATAAAAAAATAACTCATTGATTAATAACGATTAATTCAGTTGGCACGGTTGCTGCTCCAGTCCTGTAACAGGTGCCGCGGTGGCGTCTGCCAGCAGGAGTACATGCAATGAGCCAGGACAACATCAAGTTTGCCTATTGGGTGCCCAATGTCAGTGGCGGGCTGGTGGTCAGCAAGATCGAGCAGCGCACCAGTTGGGACATCGATTACAACCGCAAGCTGGCGCAAATCGCCGAAAAGGCCGGCTTCGAATACGCCTTGTCACAGATCCGCTTCACCGCCGGTTATGGCGCGGAAAACCAGCACGAGTCGGTGACCATCAGCCACGCGCTGTTGGCCGCCACCGAAAAGCTCAAGGTCATCGCCGCGATCCTGCCGGGCCCCTGGAGTCCGGTGTTGGCGGCCA
>Ga0213827_1000171_pt1 | contig 73065 bp, 65 predicted proteins | sample MC6MC0898MG_FD_180669 | JGI IMG/M metagenome (GOLD analysis project Ga0213827, IMG submission 180669) | Enriched soil aggregate microbial communities from Iowa State University, Ames, United States - MC6-MC0898-MG | ecosystem: Environmental > Terrestrial > Soil > Unclassified | place: USA: Iowa...
ACGCCGGTAGCCCGATCGCTTGCGCCGCGGCCCTGGCCGTGATGGAAGTGTTCGAAGAAGAGCACCTGCTGGACCGCTGCAAGGCCGTCGGCGAGCGTCTGGTGACTGGCCTCAAAGCCATCCAGGCCAAATACCCGGTAATCGGTGAAGTGCGTGCCCTGGGCGCGATGATCGCGGTCGAGCTGTTCGACGACGGCGACACGCACAAGCCTAACGCCGCTGCCGTTGCTGCAGTCGTGGCCAAGGCGCGCGACAAGGGCCTGATCCTGCTGTCCTGTGGCACCTACGGCAACGTACTGCGCGTGCTGGTACCGCTGACTTCGCCGGACGAGCAACTGGACAAAGGCCTGGCGATCATCGAAGAGTGCTTCTCCGAGCTCTGATCACCGAGTGTGACCTGGTCCACAAAAAAACCCGCCTCGGCGGGTTTTTTTTATCTTTGCCTGCACATCGCTGGCTTTTGGCCTGTATCGAATCAGCGGCATTGTCTAAGGTGCAAGGATTGCCCCGGAGTGTCCTGATGAGCGCTGTTGATTTACCTGCCGTGCCGCGCGTGCTGATTGCCGAAGCCGATCCCTGGTCGCGGGACCTGCTCAAACAGATGGTGTTGAACGTGCGCTGCGACGCACGGCTGGACCTGTGTGCCGATGGCCAGCAGGCCCTGCAACTGCTGGCCGAGCAGCCCTACGACCTGGTAATCGCCGATGGCGAGCTGCCCGGGGTCGATGGCCTGGGTGTGTTGCGCAGCGTGCGCCAGCGCCGCCGTCATCCGCCGTTGCCGTTTATCCTGATGAGTCATCGCAATGATAATGCCAGCGTGCGCGAGGCGATCCCGCTGGCGCCCACGGCGTACCTGACCAAGCCGCTGAACATGCAGGGCCTGATGCTGCGCTTGCAAGGCCTGTTGCTGAGCGCCGGGCAGACGGTCTCTTGCGATGTGCCGGCGCTGGTCCCAGGCATGACCCTGGCGACCTTCCTGGAGCGCCGACGTGAGTTGGCAGACGGCGCGCCCCTGCTGACCGATGTGCAACTGGCGGTCAAGCGCAGCCTGAACCCCAATGGCCTCGACCTGAGGTTGCTGGAAGAGGAGGTGCGCACGGACCCGCAGATCACTGCCGTACTGATCGCCGCGGCCAATAGCGCTGCGCAGCACCTGGGCGAGGGGGTGCAGACCCTGTCCCAGGCTTTGCATCGACTTGGCACCGGGCAAAGCATGAACCTGGTGCTGGGCCTTGCCCTCAAGCGCAGTGCGAAGTTGAGCGATCCGTGCCTGGCCGACTACGCCGAGCGCTACTGGGAGCTGTCGTTGCACACCGCCGAATACGGCCGCACGCTCGCGCGGTTGCTCGATCTGGATCAGGAGCGTTGTTATTGCGCCGGCATGCTCCATTGCCTGGGCGACCTGGCGTTGCTGCGCTGCCTGCAGGAGTGGAAGCAGGCCGGGGGCGAGTTGGATGACGAGCAGGAGGTGGGTGAAGCGCTGGTGACGTTTGCCGCGGCCTACGGTTCGGCGCTGCGCACCCGCTGGCGGCTGCCGCTGGAGCTGCGAGAGCTGATTGCCGCGGTCTATCGACTCGGTGGCGGGGTTTACTCCAGGGAGGCCCTGGTGATGAACATGGCCGCCCAATTGGCCCGTCTGACGGAGCATGAGGGCGTCGAGGAGCTGGCGAAAAGCCGGACGGCGCGCTTGCTCAAGATCGGTTTGCCGGAGCTGATGCGCCTGCGCAAGACCTGAGCCTTGCGTAACCCTGTGGAAGTGAGCCTGCTCGCTCCCACAGGGTTACTGGTTTTACGCCGGACGCAGGGAGTAGGTCTTGAGCTGGTGGGCGAAGTCGCGCAGCGATTGAATCCCGCTGGCCTCGGCTTCGTGGACCCAGTCCTTGATGGCCGCCAGCATGTCGTGGCCGTTGGAGCTGGTCTTGACCCAGATCTGCTGCAGGGCCAGGCGTTTTTCGTAGATGACCTTGAGAGCCTGACTGTGTTCGAGCATGGTCTGGATGCGCACGTGGTGTTTTTCATCCAGCAGGCTGGTTTCCCGCGAGAGCAGGCGCTTGGCGCGATGGAATTGGTGGCGTACCGAATGGTCGACCTTTTCCAGCTCTTGCTTGACCAGCGGGCCGATTACCAGCTTGCGGTACTGGGCCATGATCTGGAAACGATTGTTGAGAATCGCCATGGCGGTGTCCATGTCCAGGTTGCCCTTGCCTTCGACGCGGTGGGCGATGGGTGCAACGCGCTGCACCTTGGCCAGGCGCAGGAAACTGAACACCTGGATCCAGGCCCAGCCGAGGTCGAACTCCCACTTCTTCACCGACAGCTTGGCCGAATTGGGGTAGGTGTGGTGGTTGTTGTGCAGCTCTTCGCCGCCCACCAGGATGCCCCATGGCACCAGGTTGGTCGCCGCGTCGCGGCATTCGAAGTTGCGGTAGCCAATCGCATGGCCCAGGCCGTTGATCACGCCGGCGGCCCAGAACGGGATCCACATCATCTGGATTGCCCAGATGGTGATGCCGATGGTGCCGAACAGCAGCAGGTCGATCACCCCCATGAGTGCCACGCCCAGCAACGGGTAGCGGCTGTACAGGTTGCGCTCGATCCAGTCTTCGGGGCAGTTCTTGCCGTAGATGCGCAGTGTCTCGGGGTTCTCGGCTTCGGCGCGGTATAGCTCGGCGCCTTTGCGCAAGACCGTGGACAGGCCCTTGATGACCGGACTGTGGGGGTCATCGACGGTTTCGCACTTGGCGTGGTGCTTGCGGTGGATAGCGGTCCACTCGCGGGTGTTCTGCGCCGTGGTCAGCCACAGCCAGAAGCGGAAGAAGTGTTTCAGGCCGGCATTCAGCTCAAGCGAGCGATGGGCTGAGTAACGATGCAGGTAAACCGTGACACCCACGATGGTGATGTGGGTCATTAACAGGGTGACTGCCACCAGTTGCCAGGGCGACAAGCCGAGTAAACCTTCGTACCACATAGGCTATATGGCCCTCGATAAAGAAAAAAACAGCTCGCGCATTATCACTCAGGACACAGATAAAACCAGTCACCCTTTCAGATAAGAGTGGCGGGATGTTTCTTTATTCTATAATTCCGAACTTTTGTAGGGACATGGACGGCCGGATGTCTGCCTCATATCGCGATGCATTGCGTGCAGCGCTGCTTTACCTGGTGATTTCCAGCGTGTGGTTGGGGATTACTGGTTGTTTATTGAACAATTTATTCGATGATTCCGCTGATCTAGCCCGCTGGCAACTGATCAACGGTTACGTCTGGGTGGTGCTCAGTGCCGGCTTGATCGTCCTGGTGCGTGGGCGCTGGCCGGGTTTTTTCGGTCGGGCCGTCGAGTTGGGCCGGGGCACCGAGGACCGTGCGCAATTGCGCCAGGCGCAGGCGGTGTTCGACTGCACCCATGAAGGGGTGCTGGTGACCGATCGCCAGCGCAAGATTGTCCACGTCAATCGCGCCTTTATGGAAATCACCGGTTACCAGCCCGATGAGGTCTTGGGGCATACGCCCAGCCTGTTCAAGTCCGGTCATCACCCGCCGGACTTTTATAAGAAAATGTTTCAGGATCTCGGGCGTGGTGGCCAGTGGAGCGGTGAGATCTGGAATCGGCGCAAAAGCGGCGAGATTTTCCCCCAGTGGCAAACCATCCGGGTGATCCGTGATGACAGTGGCCAGCTCAGCCACTACGTGGCGGTGTTTTCCGATATCAGCGCGATCAAGGATTCCGAACACGAACTCAAGCACCTGGCGCACCACGACCCGCTGACCGACCTGCCCAACCGATTGCTGTTCAGCGATCGGGTCGAGCAGGCGCTGGCGTCGGCGCAAATCCACAAGCGCGGCTGTGCGCTGCTGATGATCGATCTCGATCATTTCAAGATGATCAACGACAGCCTGGGGCACAACGTGGGTGATCGCCTGCTCAAGGCGGTGGCTTCGCGCCTGCGCGAGATGTTCGGCCCCGGCGTGACCCTGGCGCGCCTGGGGGGCGACGAGTTCGCCGTGCTGGTGGAGAGCTGTGGGCAACTGGTCCAGGCCGCGGCGCTGGCGCAACGGATCATCGATGGCCTCAAAGAGCCCTTTGTGATCGAAGCCGATCAGTTGTTCATCAATGCCAGTGTCGGCATCAGTCTGTTCCCCAGTGACGCGCAGAGCGCCGAGCAGTTGCTGCGCAATGCCGATTCGGCATTGTTCAAGGCCAAAAGCGCCGGGCGTAACGACTATGCCTTGTACACCGAAGAATTGACCGCCCATGCCCAGCATCGGGTCGAGACCGCCTTCGAGCTCCGTCGGGCGCTGGAGCAGCAGGAGCTGCGAGTCTATTACCAGCCAGTGCACGATCTGCAGAGTAGCCGCTTGATCGGCGTCGAGGCGCTGGTGCGTTGGCAGCACCCGCAGCGTGGCCTGGTGCCGCCGGGCGATTTCATCCCGATTGCCGAGCGCACCGGGCTGATCGCGGAAATCGACGCCTGGGTGATGCGTCAGGCGTGCCAGCAGATGTGCGCCTGGCAGCAAGCCGGCGTGGCGTTGTCATTCATTGCGGTGAACGTGTCGAGCCGCCTGTTCGCCCGACGCGAGCTGTATCAGCGCGTCGCCCAGGTGCTGCATGACACCGGGCTGGATCCGGCCTGCCTGGAGCTGGAAGTGACGGAAAGCGCGGTGATGGGCGACCCGGAAGTGGCCCTGGAGCAGATGCACCGGCTGCGCGAGCTGGGGGTGCGCCTGGCCATCGACGACTTCGGGACCGGCTATTCGTCGCTGCTGCGGCTCAAGCGCCTGCCGGTGCAGAAGCTCAAGATCGACCAGGGCTTTGTCGCCGGACTGCCCTGGGATGACGACGATGCCGCTATCGTGCGGGTGATCATCGCCCTGGCGCAAAGCATGGGCATGCAGGTGCACGCCGAAGGCATCGAGCACGTCGAACAGGCGGCGTTTTTGCTCGAACAGGGCTGTGACCTGGGCCAGGGCTACTGGTATGGGCGACCCTCGCCGGCAGACGAGCTGGATTGGGCGCGGGCACCCCTGATCCGCTAAGGCGCTGGTGCTTCATCCAAGGGCTGCGCTGCAGCCCTGCTGAGCCAGGTATTCGCGCCATCGGTCCATAACACGGCAGCCAAAACCGTGAAGTTCACGCAAGCCCTTGTCTGGGCGAAAAATACCTTTCAGTTATATAAACATTCTTAAATAGTATTTTTAAGAATATCCACGGCTATCTACTATTGCTCTCACGCCACAAGCAGTGCCGCCACTGCGAGGCACTTCTCATTTCAGGAGCAGCACCATGAGCGCATCCCTACGTAGCGTTGACGGCCATGACGAAGCCACCATCTTGCGCGAGATCCAGAGCGCCCTGCGCGATCTGCGCTTTGGAGCGGTAGAGATCACTGTGCACAACGCCCAGGTGGTTCAGATCGAGCGCAAGGAAAAATTCCGCCTGCAGAACCCGGGCAACAAGCCGAGCTGAGGCGCGGCGTCGCTGGCAATCCGTTTCCAGAAATCCATAAGAACCGCCAACACTAAAAATTTCAGGAGCTCCACCATGTCGTCGATTCGCCGTTACGCTTTGGCCGCTCTGGCCAGTGCCATTTTTGCCGGTTCCGCGGTTGCCAAGGATTACGAGTTGCTGAACGTTTCGTACGACCCGACGCGTGAGCTGTATCAGGACTACAACGCAGAGTTCATCAACTTCTGGAAGAAGGATCATGCCGGCGACAACGTCAAGATCCAGCAGTCCCATGGTGGCTCCGGCAAGCAGGGGCGGGCGGTGATCGATGGTCTGCGGGCTGACGTGGTGACCCTGGCGCTGGCCGGTGACATCGACGAAATCGCCAAGTTGGGCAAGACCCTGCCGGCTGACTGGCAGAAGCGTCTGCCCGAGGCCAGCACCCCCTACACCTCGACCATCGTGTTCCTGGTGCGCAAGGGCAACCCCAAGGGCATCAAGGACTGGGGCGACCTGACCAAGAACGGTGTTGAAGTCATCACCCCGAATCCAAAAACCTCCGGCGGCGCCCGCTGGAACTTCCTGGCAGCCTGGGCCTACGGTCTCAAGGCCAATGGTGGTGACGAAGCCAAGGCCAAGGAATACGTACAGACCCTGTTCAAGCACGTTCCAGTGCTCGATACCGGTGCTCGCGGCTCGACCATCACCTTCGTCAACAATGGTCAGGGTGACGTGTTGCTGGCCTGGGAAAACGAAGCCTTCCTGGCACTCAAGGAAGATGGCGGCGCAGACAAGTTCGAAATCGTCGTGCCTTCGCTGTCGATCCTCGCCGAGCCGCCGGTCGCGGTGGTCGACAAGAACGCCGAGAAAAAGGGCAACGAGCAGATCGCCGAAGCCTACCTCAAGCACCTGTACAGCCCGGCAGGCCAGGAAATTGCGGCGAAGAACTTCTATCGTCCACGTGACAAGGACGTGGCCGCCAAGTACGCCAAGCAGTTCCCGACCCTGGACCTGGTCACCATCGACAAGGACTTCGGTGGCTGGAAAACCGCCCAGCCGAAATTCTTCAATGACGGCGGTGTCTTCGACCAGATTTACCAGGCACAGTAATCTTAAATTGCTATCAACGAGCCCCGGATTTACCTTCGGGGCTTTGTTGTGTTCTTGACCAAGGACTTTTATGTCGCGTCGTATCTCCCCCGTCATACCCGGCTTCGGGCTGACGCTGGGCTACACCTTGGTGTACCTCAGCCTGATTGTGCTCATACCCCTGGCGGCGATGTTCGTCCATGCCGCTCAACTCACCTGGGAGCAGTTCTGGACCATCATCACCGCGCCACGGGTGCTGGCGGCCTTGCAGCTGAGCTTTGGCACGGCGCTCTGTGCCGCGATCATCAACGGCATCATCGGCACGCTACTGGCCTGGGTGCTGGTGCGCTACACCTTCCCGGGACGCAAAATCATCGACGCGATGATCGACCTGCCCTTCGCCTTGCCCACTGCGGTGGCCGGTATCGCGCTCACGGCGCTGTACGCACCCAATGGCCTGGTGGGTCAGTTTGCAGCGGACATGGGGTTCAAGATTGCCTATACCCCCCTGGGCATCACCCTTGCCCTGACGTTCGTGACCCTTCCGTTCGTGGTACGTACGGTACAGCCAGTATTGGCCGATATCCCGCGTGAGATCGAAGAAGCGGCGGCATGCCTGGGGGCCAAGCCCTTGCAGGTGTTCCGCTACATCCTGCTGCCAGCCTTGTTGCCCGCCTGGTTGACCGGTTTCGCCCTGGCATTTGCCCGAGGTGTCGGGGAGTACGGCTCGGTGATTTTCATTGCCGGTAACATGCCGATGAAAACCGAAATCCTGCCGCTGCTGATCATGGTCAAGCTCGACCAGTACGATTACACCGGTGCCACCTCCATTGGCGTATTGATGCTGGTGGTTTCCTTTGTCCTGTTGCTGCTGATCAACCTGTTGCAGCGGCGCATCGAAACCCCATAAGGAGGCGCGAACCATGTCCCAATCGTCTATTAGCGCCGCTTCCTCGGCCAACGCTGCCCGTCGTGGCAGTGCCAGCTCGCGACGGATCCTGATCGTTCTCGGCTGGCTGATCTTTGCCCTGTTCCTGTTGTTGCCCCTGTTCATCGTGGTTTCCCAGGGCCTGAAACTTGGCCTGGGCGCGTTCTTCACTGCGATCTTCGAGCCCGACGCCTTGTCCGCGTTGAAACTCACGGTGATCGCGGTGCTGATCTCGGTGCCACTGAACCTGGTGTTCGGCGTCAGTGCCGCCTGGTGCGTGAGCAAGTACTCGTTCCGTGGCAAGAGCATGCTGGTGACCCTGATCGACCTGCCGTTTTCGGTGTCGCCAGTGATCGCCGGCCTGGTCTACGTGCTGATGTTCGGCGCCCAGGGCCTGTTCGGGCCGTGGCTGCAAGACCACGACATCCAGATCGTCTTCGCCTTGCCGGGCATCGTCTTGGCGACGATCTTCGTCACCGTGCCCTTTGTCGCGCGTGAGCTGATCCCGCTGATGCAGGAGCAGGGCACGCAGGAAGAGGAAGCCGCGCGCTTGCTGGGCGCCAACGGCTGGCAGATGTTCTGGCATGTCACCGTGCCGAACATCAAGTGGGGCCTGATCTACGGCGTGGTGCTGTGTACCGCGCGGGCGATGGGCGAGTTCGGTGCGGTGTCGGTGGTATCCGGGCACATTCGCGGGGTGACCAACACCTTGCCGTTGCACGTCGAGATCCTCTACAACGAGTACAACCACGTCGCCGCGTTTGCCGTTGCGAGCCTGTTGCTGATCCTGGCGCTCTTCATCCTGCTGCTCAAGCAGTGGAGCGAAAACCGTATTAACCGCCTGCGCGCCAGCGCCGCGGAGGAATAATCATGTCGATCGAAGTGCGTAACGTCAGCAAGAACTTCAACGCGTTCAAGGCGCTGGACAACATCAGCCTGGACATTCAGAGCGGCGAACTGGTGGCTTTGCTCGGCCCGTCCGGCTGCGGCAAGACCACCCTGCTGCGGATCATCGCCGGGCTGGAAACCCCGGACCAGGGCAACATCGTGTTCCACGGTGAAGACGTCTCCGGCCATGACGTGCGCGATCGCAACGTCGGTTTTGTGTTCCAGCACTACGCGCTGTTTCGCCACATGACGGTGTTCGACAACGTCGCGTTCGGCCTGCGCATGAAGCCGAAGAACCAGCGCCCGAGCGAAAGCCAGATCGCCGCCAAGGTCCATGAACTGCTGAACATGGTGCAACTGGATTGGCTGTCGGATCGTTATCCGGAGCAGTTGTCCGGTGGGCAACGCCAGCGGATTGCCCTGGCTCGCGCCTTGGCGGTAGAGCCCAAGGTGCTGTTGCTCGACGAGCCGTTCGGCGCCCTGGATGCCAAGGTCCGCAAGGAACTGCGCCGCTGGCTGGCCCGCTTGCACGAAGACATCAACCTGACCTCGGTGTTCGTCACCCACGATCAGGAAGAGGCGATGGAAGTCGCCGATCGCATCGTGGTGATGAACAAGGGGGTGATCGAGCAGATCGGCTCACCGGGTGAGGTCTACGAAAATCCGGCCAGCGATTTTGTCTACCACTTCCTCGGCGACTCGAACCGCCTGCACCTGGGCGAAGACAACCACGTGCTGTTCCGTCCCCACGAAGTGTCGCTGTCGCGCCATGAACTGGAAGACCACCACGCCGCCGAAGTCCGCGACATTCGTCCCCTGGGCGCCACCACGCGGGTGACCTTGAAGGTCGAAGGCCAGAGCGAGTTGATCGAGGCCGAAGTGGTCAAGGACCACGACAGCCTGACCGGCCTGGCCAAGGGCGAGACCCTGTTCTTCAAACCCAAGGTCTGGCAAAAAGTCGCCAACCTGTAAGCAGCTGCTACACAAGGATCCGGGTTCATTTCAAGCCGCTTTGCAGCACCAGCACACACCCCAGCCCGATCAGGATCGTGCCGCTGAAACGCGGCACGAATCGCTGGCAGCCGGCGGTGGACAAGGGCCCGAGCAACAGCGATGCGCCCAGCACCGCGCCCACGTCGGCGAGGGAAAACACCAGGTTGACGAAGCTGCCCAGCAGCAGGAACTGCAGCCAGACCGGTGCCGAGGCGGTGACGTCGACAAACTGTGGCAGGAAGGTCAGGAAAAACAGCGCGGTTTTCGGGTTGAGCACTTCCACCACCACGCTATCTCGCAGCACCCCGGGCTCTTTCGGGGTGTCGGTCGTGGCGGCGTGTCGACTCTTGACGATCATCGATCCCCCCAGCCAGATCAGATAGCCGGCGCCCGCCAGGCGGATCACGTCGAACGCCATCGGTGCCGCGTGCAGCAGCGCCGACAAACCGAAGGTGGCCGCTGCGATGTGCGCGTAGCAACCCAGGTGAATGCCCAGCGCCGCCTTGAGTCCGGCGCGTCGGCCGTGGGCGAGGGTCTGGCTGGTCATGTACAGAATGGCCGGCCCTGGCATGCAGGCGAAAGCCAGGGTGGCGGTGGCGAAGGGAATCCAGAGGTGCAGGGGCATGGTGGTGCTCTTCCAGTGAGTGATGCCTTCGGGCAGGTTCTGGAAGACGCTGGAGGGAAAGGCCGGGCAGGTCGTGCGAGCAGCGAAGTACCAGAGCCGCAAGGTTAGGGCGGGGGGCAAGGTGGTGAAATACGGCAGCTGTCGTATTTTATCCGGCAGGGCTTCGCAGCATGCTTCAGCCCACAGCCAGCCCGAGTCGGACGGCGTACACCGCCAGCTCCGCGGTGTTGTGCAGGTCGAGTTTGCGCATCAGGTTTTCCCGGTGTTTGCGCACGGTCAGTGGGCTGATGTGCAGGGCGTCGGCAATGTCGCGCGCGGACTGACCCGAAGCTACCAGGCCGAGAATCTGCTGCTCGCGTCGGGTCAGTCCGCCGCCATGGGTTATCAGGTGCGCGTCGGGGGTGCTGCTGCCATGGCCCTCCACGGCGAAGCGCACGGCGACGGCCAGGTAACGTTGGTTCAGGCGAATGGCATCGATGGCGTCGAACAGTTCATGGCTTTCGTCGGCCTTGGTGACATAGCCCTGCACGCCTGCATCGAGCACGCTGCGAATGGTGCTCAACTCGACGTTGGCGGTCAGCACGAGGATTTTCAACCGCGGGTAGTCGGCGCGCAGTTCGCGAATGAATTGCAGGCGGTTGACCCCGGGCATACCCAGGTCCAGGAGCAGCAGGTCGACCTTGTGTTGGGCCAGGACGCTGAGGATCGCCTCGCTGTGGGCGGCCTCGCCGACCACCTGCAGATCATCGCGGGTGGACAGGAGAAATCTCAGGCCGTCGCGCACGATGCTATGGTCATCGGCAATCAGGACGTTCAGGCGCTTCACTTCCATTTTCAGTCGCTCTTTTTATTGGGATTGGCCATGCCCGAGATTATCCAGCGCAAGTATTTCGTCGATCTGCTGTTTCGACAATCCTACGCGGTGCTGTTTGCCAACTTCGTCATACCCTTGCCCGTGGCGTATGTGTTCAGGCATGCCGTGCCCTTGAGCTGGATCATTGCCTGGATCCTGGCAATGTACGGCCTGACGGCCATCCGGCTGCTGCTCTCGCGAGCTTACTTTAGCCAATCCCCGCGCATCGACCACCGCCAGGCGCAGCAGTGGGGCTGGCGGGCATCAGCCCTGTCGTGGATGTCGAGCCTGCTTTGGGGCCTGCTCGGCTGGGTCGGGTTTGCCGCCGGCGATCCGCAGTTGCTGGCGTTCACCTGCGTGGTGCTGACCGGCCTGGTGTGTGGGGCGGTGCCCTCGCTGTCGGCGTTCCCACCGGCCTACGCCGGTTCGCTGGTGGCGATGCTGCTGCCGGTCACCCTCCAGTGCCTGCTGCATTCCGGGGAAACCTACACCATCTACCTGTTCTTTCTCGCCTGCCTGGCCGGGGTCAATCTGTACTACAGCCGGGTCACCTACCGCACGCTGTGCGAGACCATCCGCTTGCGCCTGGAAAACGTCGAGCTGGTCGGCCGCCTGGAGCAGGAGCGTGATCGCGCGCAGGCCGCCGATCAAGCGAAATCGCGCTTCCTGGCGGCCGCCAGTCATGACTTGCGCCAACCCATCCATGCCCTGGGCCTGTTCGTCGCGGGCCTGGCGGCGCTGGCTGAGCGCGGCGCTGTGCAGGCCGACAAGGCGCGTGACGTCGCCGCTCGCCTGGGCGCGGTGATCGGCAATCTCGGTAGCTTGCTCAACGGCTTGCTGGATATCTCGCGGCTGGACGCCGGCGTGGTGGCGGTCAAGCGTGAAGCGGTGTCGCTGGAGCGCCTGTTCATTGACCTGGGCGACGAGTTCGAGGCCATCGCCCGCACCCGCCAGTTGCACTGGCGAATCCACCCCAGCCACCATTGGGTCGACACGGACCCGGTGTTGCTCAAGCGCATCCTCGATAACCTGCTGTCCAACGCCTTTCGCTACACCGATGGCGGTGGCGTCCTGCTGGGCTGTCGGCGGCGGGGCGGGCAGCTTGAAATCCAGGTCTTCGACACCGGGCCGGGCATTGCAGCGCAGGATCGCGGGCAGATTTTCGAAGAGTTCGTCCAGTTGCATAACCCCGAGCGCGACCGCAGCCAGGGGCTCGGCCTGGGCCTGGCGATCGTGCGCCATACCGCGCGCCTGCTGGGGCATGCAACACGCCTGGTGTCGGTGCAAGGGCGTGGCTCGATGTTCTCGATCCAGGTCCCGCTCACGGCGCCGATGAGCGGATCTGGTACCTTGCCGCAGCTGGAGCGCTCGGCCAATGCCCTGGGCATTCTGATCATCGATGATGAACCCAGCGTGCTGGAGGCCCTGCGCGATTTGCTGGAAGTCTGGGGCCACAGGGTCTACGCGGGCGCCTCGGTGGTGGAGGCCTGTGAGCGGCATGGCGCAGCAAGCGAGACGGGGCGGGCGGCGGTTGACCTGATCCTCAGTGACTACCGCCTGAACGGCATGAACGGCCTGGAGGCGATCAGCCGCGCCCGGCAGTACCTCGATCAAGCCGTGCCGGCAATCATCATTACCGGCGACACTTCACAGGCCTGCCAGCAAGAGACCGCCGCGAGCAATCTCCGGGTCTTGCAAAAGCCCCTCGACGCGGCGGTCTTGCGTGACAGCCTCAAGGCCTGCCTGGATGCTCGAATGGCCCGCTGAACCGTGGCGCTTCAGGCGCGGCCGTGGGCCATGGTGCGTACCGGGCCTGCCCGTTGCTCGATCTGCTCCTTGAGGTCATGGCGCAGGCCCAGCAGGAAGGCCAGTTCGGCCACCACGAACAGCGGCCCGACGATCAACCCGCTGACATCATCGACAAACGCCGGTTTGCGCCCCTCGTAGTAATGCCCGACAAACTGGATCACCCAACCCAGCACAAACAGGCCGATACCACTGCCCAGCCACACCCCGGTGCTCTGCGCCGCCAGGACCTGGCCCAGCCACACGGACAGGCCGAGCAGCACCGTCATCAGTACGCCCAGGCGCACTTCCAGGCGCAGGTAGAACCACGCCGAGGCGAGGGCCACGAGCACTGCCGGCGACAACCAGAACCCGGCCACCGACCAGGATGGCCGTGACAGCAGCACCGCGACGGCCACCACTATCAACGGAATCCCGATAAAGTGGCTGGCGATATTGCGCGGGTCACGGTGGTAAGCGGCGTATTGACTGAGGTGGTCAACCAGGCTTTTCATTGTTATTCCTCCTGTAGGGCTGTTGATCATGCCCTGAGGCCCGTCGCTGCTCTGTCAGCCAGACGACAATCACTGTGGAGTCTTCATGCAAACACCGGCCTGGCGCGCATGCCTGATGCAGGGGCAGTGGTTCAGCCACCTGCCATCCTGTCTTCAGGATAGCTTGCTGTCCCTGGCGCGCGTGCGGCACTTGTCCGCGGGGCAGCGCCTGTTCGGCCGCGGCGATGCACCCTGTGGCCTGTACGCCGTACTGGAAGGTGCGGTGCGGGTGGGGGCGGTGAGCGAGCAGGGCAAGGAGGCGTTGTTGAGCCTGATGGAAGCGCCGCACTGGTTCGGTGAAATCTGCCTGTTCGACGGCCAGCCACGCACCCATGATGCCTACGCGGTGGGGCCCTGCACCTTGTTGCAGCTGCCACAGGCCGCGTTGCTGGCCTATCTGGCTCAGCAACCGCAGCACTGGCGGCAACTGGCGCTGTTGATGAGCCACAAACTGCGCCTGACTTTTATCAACCTCGAACAGTTGACCCTGCTGGCGGCCCCGGCCCGGGTGGCGCACCGGCTACTGATGATCGCCGATGGCTATGGCGAGATCGAACCGGCGCGGCGGGTCCTGCAATTGCCTCAGGAGCAACTGGCGTTGCTCCTGTCGCTGTCGCGCCAGACCACCAACCAGATCCTGCGGGACCTGGAAAGCCAGGGCATTCTCAGCCTTGGCTACGGCGCAATAGAGATCCTCGATGCCCCACGGTTGCGTGCGCTGGCGCAGCTGTGACCTGCTCGGTTGATCCGAAATAAGCGTTAGTGATGGGCTTTGGTCGCCAAGGCGCCTAGCCTGTAGCGACGATAATCCGAGGTGTGCCATGCGATTGCTGTTAGTGGAAGACGAACCGGAAATCGCCAAGGCGCTGGCCCAGGGCCTGAGCGAGGCCAGTTACACGGTGGATGTGGCCGACAACGGCATGGCCGGGCGGCGTTTCATCGAGACGGTGCAATACGACCTGATCATTCTCGACGTGATGCTGCCGGGCCTGAACGGTTGGCAACTGTTGCAACAGATCCGCCAGCTCGGTGCGACACCGGTGCTGTTCCTGACCACCACCGACGGCATCGAAGACCGTTTGCGTGGCCTGGAACTGCATGCGGATGACTACCTGCTCAAGCCGTTCACCCACAGCGCGCTCGTGGCGCGGGTACGCTCGTTGCTGCGCCGCGATCGCGGGCGTTAAGCCGCTGGTCGGTGGCGGGCGCGTTCTGTTCTGGGATTAAGCTAAGCTTTGCCTCAAATATGCATTGAATAGGATGCATATTTGTATTTTTAGTGAAAATGCACTGAATAGAATGCAGGTGAGGCCCATGGAAAACCTTGGCGAACTGATCAGATCGCTTCGCAAAGAACGCAAGCTGACGCAACAGGCACTGGCGAGTCAGTACGGGATGAGCCGTGCCACTATCTCGGGCATCGAGAACAACTCGTTGTCGGAAATCGGTATCCGCAAGGTCGAAGCCATCCTCAACGGTTTTGGTTACGAGCTCACGGCGGTCCCCAGACAATCCCGGCGTGCGACATTGGACAGTCTGAAAAAGGTCAACTTCCATGAGTGACGTGCTGGATAAGCAACGCCTGCATGTCAGTGTGTCCGGTTCTCTGGTGGGGACCCTGGGTCGCGGTCAGTCGCGTGATGATTCAGTGTTCAGTTATGCCGACGACGCGCAGGAAACCCACGCCGTCTCGCTGACCATGCCCGTTCGCCTGGAGAGCTATGGCTGGGCGCGTGGGGTGCCGCCGGTGTTTGACATGAACCTGCCGGAAGGCGCGTTGCGTGAGGAACTGGTGCGTCGATTCAGCAAGGCGATTCGCGGCTTTGATGACTTTGCGCTGCTGGCGATCACTGGTCCTTACCAGTTGGGGCGCCTGGGACTTTCCGAGCTGCGCAGTGCCACTGCCCCACTCCCGGACACCCGCCTTACAGACCTGTTGGTGCATGACGGTGCCCAGGGCCTGTTTGAGGACCTGTTGCACACCTATGGCCAGTACTCGGGGGTTTCCGGGGTGCAGCCCAAAGTGTTGGTGCGTGACAGTGCCGCCCCCATCGACCGCCTGACCCATCGAGGGGCCACCCATCTGGTCAAGACCTTTCGCCCGGAGGAATACCCGGAACTGGCGGCGAATGAATACTTCTGCATGCGCGCAGCGCTGCATTCGGGGCTTGAGGTGCCTGGATTCGAGCTGAGTGAGCGGGGGAAATTCCTGGTCGTCGAGCGTTTTGATCTGAATGACCAAGGCTACCTGGGTTTCGAAGATTTCTGCGTACTCAACGCCTGGCCTTCCAGGGCTAAATACGATGGCTCGTATGAAGGGGCTGCCAAGCAGATCAAGGCGTTTGTTTCTCCGCACTTGTTGAACCAGGCCCTGGAGTCGTTCTTCAAGATTGTCGCGTTGTCAGCGGGCCTGAAAAATGGCGATGCACACCTGAAGAACTTTGGTGTGTTGTATCCCGACTGCAGTGCTGCCGCAGCCATCAGCTTCGCGCCGGCCTATGACATCGTCACCACCTCGGTCTACATCAAGACCGATAGCATGGCGTTGCTGCTGGGTGGGTCAAAAGCCTGGCCCAAATACAAAATGCTGATGCGCTTCGGGCGCTCGGCCTGCAACCTGACCGAGGGCCGTTGCCATGAACTGTTGCAGCAAGTGGTCCATGGCATGGAGTTGGCGATGGTCGAAATGAGGGATCACATCCGCACCCATCGGGGTTTTGCCGAGATAGGCAAGGCCATGCTCGAGCAATGGCGGGCCGGCACTGAGCGCAGCCTGGTGAAGGGCTGATCAGCGCAACCCATCGCGAAACTGCCCCGGTGTCATCCCGGTCCAGCGCTTGAACGCGCGGCTGAAGCTGCTGCTGTCGGCGAATCCCAACAAGTAACTGATTTCGCTCAGCGAGCACTGCGGGTCGCGCAGGTGCAGCAGGGCCAGGTTCTCGCGGCTTTCGTTGAGCAGGGTGTCGAAGCGACAGCCCTCGTCCGCCAGGTGCCGTTGCAGGCTGCGCAGGCTCAGGTGCAGGGCCTGGGCGATACGTTCGGCGCTGGGCTCGCCTTCGGGCAGTTGCTCTTCAATGGCGTCCCGTACCTTGCGCTCCCAGGTCAGCGGCTTGAGTTGCGCCAGGGTGCGCTTGAGCACGGTTTCGTTGTGTTCGGCCAGCTCCGGGTTGGCGTCGTCCAGGTGGCTGTCGAAATCCTCCAGGGAAAACTCCAGGCGATCCTCTTCGGCGGCGAAGTACACCGGCGCGCGGAACACCTTGTGCCAGGGATGGGCGTCGGCTGGCTCCGCACGGCGCAGGTACACCGCCAGTGGCGCATAGTCGCGGCCCAGGCGGTTGCGGCAGGTGCGCACATAGATCGCGGCGAAGGCGTCGAGGGCTTCGGGTGCCGGTGCCGGGCTGCCGGTGGGGACTTTGAGGGTGAAGCAGTAGCGGTCCTCAGCCCGGCTCAAGTGCAGTTCGAGGGCGTCGCTGACGACCTGGTGATAACGCACGATGCGCTCGAACACTTCGCGCAGGCTGCCACTGGCCACCAGCGCATAGCCCAGTGCGTGAAAGGTGGTCGGGCTGACGAACCGCGAGACCCGTAGGCCGATCGCCGGGTCGCCACTGGCCTGGACGGCCAGTTCCCACAGGCGCGTGGTGGCCGAGAGCGGATACCGGGCGTTGGGGTCGTCCATCAGTTGCGGGTCGAGCCCGGCTTGCCGGCACAGCACATCGCTGTCGAAGCCCAGGGCATCGAGTTGTTTGCGCAGGGCGCGGGTCCAGCTGGCGAGTGAGGTGGGTTCAATCATGATGATTGGCGCTTCCGGTCAACAGGTTGGCGTTCACAGCTAGCGCCCAACGCGACCGCACAGGGCAGGATGCGAACATCAATAACCAGAGGATGGAAGCATGCACGGTACTTCTGCAAGTCCCGAACGCCTGAATGCACAACAACGATCGGCGCATATTCGTGAAGTGGTGCTCGCCAAGGGTGTCGAGCTGCGCCAGCGCTACCCGATCCTGCTGCATCAGGATGCGCTTGGCGCCGGCATCCTGGCCTTTGCCCTGGCCGGAATGCTCGGTTCGGCGGCGCTGTACATCAGCGGGCACATGGCCTGGTGGGTGTGCCTGCTGCTCAATGCTTTTTTTGCCTCGCTGACCCATGAGCTGGAGCACGACCTGATCCACAGCATGTATTTTCGCAAGCAGCGGCTGGCGCACAACCTGATGATGGGGCTGGTCTGGCTGGCGCGTCCGAGCACCATCAACCCGTGGATCCGCCGCCACCTGCACCTCAATCACCACAAGGTCTCCGGCACCGAAACCGACATGGAAGAGCGCGCCATCACCAACGGTGAGCCATGGGGCATCGCACGGTTGCTGATGGTCGGCGATAACCTGATGTCGGCCTTTATCCGCATGCTGCGGGCCAAGACCTGGGCGCACAAGCTGAGCATTGTCCAGCGCAGCCTCAAGGTCTATGCGCCGCTGGCACTGCTGCATTGGGGCGCCTGGTATGTGTTCCTCGGCTTTCACGGGATCAACGCCATTGCCTGGCTGATGGGCACTTCGGTGCAGTGGTCAGCGAACACCCTGGCAGTGATGCAGGTGATCGATATCGCCGCCGTGGTGATCATCGGCCCCAATGTGCTGCGCACCTTCTGCCTGCACTTCGTCAGTTCGAACATGCACTACTACGGCGATATCGAGGCCGGTAACGTGATCCAGCAGACCCAGGTACTCAACCCGTGGTGGATGTGGCCGATGCAAGCGTTCTGCTTCAACTTCGGCAGCAGCCACGGCATTCACCATTTTGTGGTCAAGGAACCGTTCTACATCCGCCAGCTGACCGTGCCGGTGGCGCACAAGGTGATGCGTGAGATGGGGGTGCGGTTCAATGATTTCGGGACCTTCGGCCGCGCCAACCGGTTCACCCGCAAGGAGCAGGTGGCGGGGGAAGAGGTGCGTACCGTGCGGGCTTGATGGGTTGTCTGTAATGGCCCCATCGCGGGCTTGCCCGCGATGGCGGTGTGTCAGCCCGCGTCAATCCGGCTGGAACGGTGAAGCACTGAGGATCACCCCGGTCTCCTCCACATACCTCTGCCAATGCCCGATCAGCGCGCTGAGCTTGTCGGGTTGGCTCGCTGCCAGGTCGTGGATTTCCCCCGGGTCGCTGTCCAGGTCATACAACTGCCAGGTCGCCGGTCCGACCGGCCCGGGGATGTACACCGCCTTCCATTGTCCCTGGCGAATCGCCCGCCGGCCGAACAGTTCCCAGCCAGTCACCGTGTGCTGGTCATGCACCTGCGTGGTCTCGCCGGACAGGAACCCCAGCCACGATTTACCGCGCAGCTCGGCCACCTGCTTGCCGCGCCAGACTTTGCCCGGATGGCGCACGCCAGCCAGGTCGAGAATGGTCGGGGTGATATCCATCACCGTGGAAAATCCATGGCTGATCCGCCCCTTGAGCGAAAGCGCCGGGTAGTGCACCAGTGCCGGCACGCGGATCCCGCCTTCGGTGGTGAAGGCCTTGAACAGGCGCGATGGCGCGGTGGCAGTCTGCGCCCAGTTCGGCCCATACCAGACGTAGGAGTTGGCGCGGCCAATGTTGTCCAGGCTGTTGTCGTAATGCTGGTTGAGGTAAGTCAACAGCTCCGGGCCGAACTTGGGAAACGCTTCGAGCAACGCGCCTTCGGCTCCGTTGTCGGACATGAACAGAATAAAGGTGTTATCCAGCTGGCCCTGGTTGCGCAGGTAGTCGACCACCCGGCCGATGTTCCAGTCCATGCGTTCGACCATCGCCGCGTAGACCTCCATGGCCCGCGCGGACACCTGCCGCTGTTCGTCGCTCAGGGCGGCCCATTGGGCGCTGAGCGCGAGCACTGGATGCGGTTCGACATCGGCGTCGATCAGACCCAGGGCCTTGAGCTTTTCCAGGCGTTCCTGGCGCAGCACTTCGGGGCCGGCGTCATAGCGGCCACGGTATTTCTCTACCACCTCGGCCGGTGCCTGCAAGGGCCAGTGTGGCGCGGAAAACGGCAGGTAGGCGAAGAACGGCCGGCTCTGGTCGCGCTCCTTGAGGTACTGCAGCAACTTGTCGCCGAAGGCATCGGAAGAGTAGAAATCCTTGGGCAGTTGGTCGATGAATCGATCGTCTTCGATGTACAGCGCTGGCGTCGACTTCAGCAGTCCGGGGGTCTGTTCGTCGTAGGTCGGTTCAAAACCATAGTGGTTGGCCGCCCCTGGCAGCAACGAGAACGAACGCTCGAAACCACGGGCATGGGGCGCCAGTTCGGCGGTCAGGCCCAGGTGCCATTTGCCGCTCATCAGCGTCTGGTAGCCGGCCTCGCGCAGCAGCTCGGGCAAGGCCACCACACGGTCGTTGAGGTAGCCCTCGTAGCCTGGCTTGCCGATCAGCTCGGGCGTCAGTGCTTCGGCCATGGTGCCGATACCGGCGATGTGGTGGTCGGTGCCGGTGAGCAGCATCGAACGGGTCGGCGAGCAGGTCGGCGCTGTATGAAAATCGGTCAGGCGCAAGCCGTTGTTGGCCAGGGCGTCGAGGTTCGGCGTGGCGATTTCACCGCCGAAGGCGCCGAGGTCGGAGAACCCCAGGTCGTCGGCCAGGATCACCAGGAAATTGGGACGTTGCGGCATCAGGGACTCCTCGTTAGCAAGCAATGAACGTCAGCGGCAGGTTGCGGATCTGCTCGGGGACGGGCGGTTGGTAGTGATCGTCGCTGGTCAATTCGTGCAGCAACTCTTCGCGCAGTTGATGGAACTCGAAACTGCTGCGCTGGCGCGGATGGGGCAGGCTGATGTTGACCACCTGCTTGATGCGCCCGGGGCGCGGCTCCATGACCACCACCCGGTCGGCGAGGAAGATCGCTTCCTCGACATCATGGGTGACCAGCACCGTGGTGATCCTGGCCCGACGGCGGATCGCCAGGAGCTCATCCTGCATCTGCTGGCGGGTCAGCGCGTCGAGGGCGCCGAAGGGCTCATCGAGCAGCAGGATCCGCGGGCTGGCCACCAGCCCGCGAGCGATCGCCACCCGTTGCGCCATGCCGCCGGAGAGCTGGTGCGGGTAGGCGCGGGTGAAGTCGCTGAGCCCGACCAGGGTTATGAAATCGGCGATCCGCTGTTGCCGTTGCGCCGCGCTCAACGGTTCGTTGACCAGGCCCAGGCCGATGTTTTCCTCGACCGTCAGCCAGGGAAACAGGCGGTGCTCCTGGAACACGATGCCGCGCTCGCCGCCAATCCCGCTCACGGCCTTGCCGTCGACGCTGATGTGCCCGCGAAATTGCGTGTCCAGTCCCACCAGCAAGCGCAGCAGGGTGGACTTGCCGCAGCCGCTGGAGCCGACAATCGCGACAAACTCACCCTCGGCGATGTCCAGGTTGAATTCGCGGATCGCTTCCAGTTCGACGCCATCGACATCGAAGTTCTTGCCCACGTGGTTGAAGCTGACAATCGGAGCGGTCATGCGTGCCTCCAGCGCGTAGCGCGGGTTTCAATGAGTTGGCCAAGCAGATTGAGCAGGGCGCCGGTCAGGCCGACCAGGAGCATGCCGGCCATGATCAGGTCCATGCGCAACAGTTGCTGGGCGCCGATCATCTGGCTGCCGATGCCGCCGTTGGACGGCATGAAGTATTCAGCGCCGATGGTGCCGAGCCAGGCATAGATCAGGCTCAGGCGCAGCCCGGCGAAGATCCCCGGGGCGGCCCCCGGCAGGATCAGTCGCCGCAAGCGCTGGCGCAGGTTCAGGCGCAGCACCCGCGCCGCTTCGTCGAGGTGCGGCGAGAGGTTGGCGACGCTGCGCTGGGTGGCGATGAACAACGGAAAGAACGCGGCGAGGGCAACGAACACATACTTGGCCGCTTCACCCAGGCCAAACCAGGCGGTGAGCAGCGGCACCCAGGCGAAAATTGCGATCTGCCGGATGGCGGCCAGGCTCGGCCCGAGCAAGCGCTCACTGAACGATGACAAGCCGAGCAACAGGCCCAGTGCGAAGCCCAGGCCACCGCCCAGCAGCAATCCGCCGAGGGTCCGGCTCAGGCTCAGGGCCATGCCCCCCAGCAGCGTGCCATCGCCCAGGCCGCCCGCGGCGGTGCGCAGCACGGTCCAGGGGCTGACCAGGATATTGGCATCGACCCACGCCTGATCCGTCGCCACCTGCCACACCACCAGCAAGGCCAGCGGCAGCAGCCAGGGTTGCAGGCGTTGCCAGCCCTGGTAGCGCGGGCCGCGGGTGATCTGTGCGGTGGGTGGGTGCGGCCAGTGCACCAGCTTGCGGTCCAGCAGGCCGATGCCGCGGTCCATGGCCACGCCAATCACGCCGATCACCACGATGCACACGAACACAATGTCGAGCATGAACAGCTGTCGCGCCCAGACCATCAGGTAGCCGATACCTTCGCTGGAAGCCAGTAACTCGACCGCCAGCAAGGAGGTCCAGCCCGCCGCCAGCGCCAGGCGCACCCCGGCCATGAAGGCCGGCAGGGCCGCCGGCAGGACCAGGCGGCGGACCAACAGGTGACGGGGCAGGCGCAGCACGGCGGCGGCCTCGCGCAGTTTCGGCTGGGCATCGCGCACCCCGACCAACGTGTGCAGGGTCACGGGGACCACGATGGCCTTGATCAGGACCACCAGTTTCAACACTTCACCGATGCCGAAAAACACCATGAACAGCGGGATCCAGGCCAGGGTCGGCACCTGCGCCAGGGCCGCGAAGGTGGGGAACACCAGGCGCTCCAGGCGCTGGCTGAAACCCAGTGCCGCGCCCAGCACGGCCCCTGCGCTGATCCCCGTCAACAGGCCCCAGAACAGGCGCTGCAGGCTGATCGCCAGATGACTCCACAGCTCACCACCCGCGAGTTCAACCGCGCTGCTCCAGACCAGCGTCGGCGGCGGCAGGATCTGTTCGCTCATCCACTGGTTACGGCTGGCCAGCCACCACAGGGCAAACAGGCCCAAAGGCAGCAGCCAGGGCAGGACACGCTGGCCGAGGCTCGGCCAGAGCCGGCGCGGGCTCAGCAGCGGTGCGGCCAGCGGCAGGGTCAGCAGGGAAACACGGGCCATGGGTGACCTCCGTTGTCGGGATGGGCAAAGTCTTTTATGTGAATTTGGTCTATTAAAAGTAAAAGCAATGCTATTGGGAGATAAGAGAAGCCATTTAAGGCCTGTCGCTGCCACGCATCCAATGCATTCGAAGAATATTTTTGATGCTGTTGCTGCATACCGTGCTGAGAGCAGCGTTTTGGTTGATGTATGCACTTTGGTTATTAAAATGTGAATTTTTAGTATTTAAATCTTTAATCCGACTGTGCCTACTTTCGACTCCTCAACTCAGGAGCCGCACCCCATGAACCTTCCCTTCAAACGTGTCATCAATCTGTTTGCCGCGGGTGTGCTCGCTGGCCTGGCGCTGAATGTCAGTGCCGCCGAACTCAAGCAAATCCGCATCGCCGTGCCTGACCTCAGTGCCGGTACCCAGCACAGTGGTGGCGGGCTGACCGACGTGTTGCGCAGCCAGCGGATTTTCGAGAAGGCCTTCGCCGAACAGGGTGTCGAGATCCAGTGGAATTACTTCAAGGGCGCGGGCCCGGTGATCAATGAAGCCTTCGCCAACGGCCAGGTCGACCTGGCTTACCTGGGTGACCTGGCGGCGATCATCGGCAAGTCCAACGGCCTCGATACGCGCTTGCTCAGCGCCACGGCGCGCGGGGTCAAGCACTACCTGGGCGTGGTCCCGGGCTCGGGGATCAAGACCCTGCACGACCTCAAGGGCAAGCGCGTGGCGATCTTCCGTGGTACCGCCAGTCAGCTGTCATTCGATGCCGCACTGGCCAGCCAGGGCCTGAGCGAGAAGGACCTCAAGGTTATCAACCTGGACTTCAACGCGGCCGTGGCGGCGCTCGCGGCCAAGCAGATCGACGCCTCGTGGGGCGGCTCCGGGCTGACCGCGCTGCAGGCCCGGGGCCTGGCCGAACTGCCACTCAACACCAAGGACCTGGGTGGGGCGGGGAGTGTCCAGGCGGTGCTGGTGGGCAGCGGCCAGTTTGTCGACGAGCATCCCGAAGCCGTGGCCAAGCTGCTCAAGGCCCAGGAGCAAGCTGTGCAATGGCTGACCCAGGACAGCAACAAGGACGCCTACATCGAACTGGTCTCCGGCCTGGCCAGCTACCCGCCGCTGATTCTGCAGCAGGACCTCAAGGACCAGAAACTCAGCGAGGTCTTCCCCTCGACCCTGGACCCGGTGTTCCTCGGTAAATTGCAGGACGCCGTCGACCTGGCCTCGCAGCAGAAGCTGATCCGCAAGCCGTTCAAGGTCAGTGAGTGGGTGGTGCCACCGTTGGCTGCGGCCAAACTGTAACGCCAGTCCGGTGAGGGATAAGACGGTATTTACAGTGCGGTCAAACGGCCACGGCGATGTCCTGCTTATCCACCGCCACCAGGGTTTCGATCAGTGCCCGCGCCGCCGGTGACAAGCGATAGCCGGTGCGGCTGACGATCCCGCAGCGGGCGTTCATGCTCTCGATGTTCTGTGGCAGGTTGCGCCAGTGCAGCAGGGCCAGCGAGCCCTGGGCGATGTCTTCGACAAAGGCTTCTTCGGTGCCGACGCCAATCGCGTTGGACTGCAGCACGATCTTCACCAGTGCCGGAAAATGCTCGGTCTCGATGGTCGGGGAAAAGTCGGTGCGGCCGCTGAGGTTGGCCAGCAGTTTGCGAATGCCCGGCGGAATCAGTGTGGTCGCCAACGGGTAGTCGAACATGTCGTTGGTCGACAGGCTTTCCTTGGCCAGCAACGGATGCCCCGGGCGGCAGAAAAACACCCCGCGCTTGGGGGTCAGGGCGCGCGTCTGGAAGTTCGGGTCGGCCTCGAAGTGGCGGATGTCGGCGATGAAAAACTCGATCTCTTCACGGCTCAACGCGCGGCTGAGTTTTTCCCAGTTATCCACTTGAAAGCAGGTACGCACCTTCGGGTGCGCGTTGACGAATTGCGCCACTGCATCGGGCACCAGTTTCACCGCTGGCGCCGGGCCGCAGCCAAAGTGCACTTCACCGGCATCGAGCTTGGTCATCTGCGTCACTTGCGCGCTGAGCAAGGCCGCGCCCTGGACCAGGGTCAAGGCGTGTTGCAACACTACCTGGCCCTCGGGAGTGGGGCGCAGATCCTTGTTGCCGCGATCCACCAGCACACAACCGAACTCCTGCTCCAGGCCCTGGATACTGCGGCTGAAGGCCGGCTGGGTGATGCCCATGGCGTCGGCGGCGCGGACAAAACTGCGGTGCTCGTTAAGGGCGATGAAGTAACGCAACTGGCGAAGATCCATATGCTTTTCCGGCATCCTAAAAATAGCTCGAAGGCATTTGCGACGAGGGTTGACTGAGGTTTTAAATGCAAGCTCTTATTCCGTCAACGAAGCATGTGAATATCTATTAGATCTAAATTGAATATAGATAGAGCGTTGTTTCGCCGTCGGCAAACCGTCAGCAGTCCGATCGAGGGTGTCCCCATGAGCAATGCCGCTTTCGCTGTAAAACCCGCAGTCCACGCGCTTGAAATCCATCCGGTGGCTGGCCGTATCGGTGCCGAGATCCGAGGTGTGCAGCTTTCCGGTGAGTTGGATGCCGCCACGGTCGATGCGATCCAGCAGGCGCTGCTGCAGTACAAAGTGATCTTCTTCCGCCAGCAGACCCACCTCGACGATCAGCGTCAGGAAGCCTTTGCCCATCTGCTCGGCGAGCCGGTGGCGCATCCCACCGTGCCGGTGCGCGACGGCACCCGCTACCTGCTGGAGCTGGACGGCGCCCAGGGCCAGCGAGCTAACTCCTGGCACACCGACGTGACCTTCGTCGATGCCTACCCGAAGGCCTCGATCCTGCGTTCGGTGCTCGCTCCGATTTCCGGTGGCGACACGGTCTGGGCCAACACGGCCAGCGCCTATAACGAGCTGGCGCCGGAGCTGCGGGCGCTGGCCGACCAGCTGTGGGCGGTGCACAGCAACGAATATGACTACGCGGGCGCCAAGCCGGATGTCTCGGCGGAGAAGCTGGAGCGCTACCGCAAGATCTTCACCTCGACCGTGTTCGAGACCGAGCACCCGGTGGTGCGTGTCCACCCGATCAGTGGCGAGAAGAGCTTGCTGCTGGGGCACTTTGTCAAACGCATCAAGGGCTATTCCCAGGCCGACTCGGCGCACCTGTTCAACCTGCTGCAAAGCCATGTCACCCGCCTGGAAAACACCGTGCGCTGGCGCTGGCAGGCGGGTGACGTGGCGATCTGGGACAACCGCTCGACCCAGCATTACGCAGTCGATGACTACGGCACCCAGGAGCGCATCGTGCGCCGCGTGACGCTCAGGGGCGAGGTGCCGGTGGGGGTGGCGGGGCAACGCAGCCAGACCATCAGGGGCGCTGAAATCAGCGTCGTCTGATAGGGCCTCACCGCGAGCAAGCCGCCCGCTTGCGGCTTGCTCGCAATGTCTTTTCACCACACGCCGATCTGCACCATTTTCTCAGTGTGCGGCTCACCATAGCGAAACCGCTGCCCACGCAGGTCAATCTCCTGATGGCTGATGGTGGTCCGGCGCTTGAGCCCTCGCAGCCATTCGAACAGATACCCCGCATGCTCTTCGCGCACGGGCGCATACGCCGGATCGGCACCGAGATCGCGCAGCTCCTGCGGGTCATTGTGCAGATCAAACAGCTGCGGCCGGAAGCCGTCGTACGCCAGGTATTTCCAGCGCTCGCTGCGGACCATGGTCATGCGGCAGCGGTCGATCGGTTGTGCCAGGCGTTCGCGGGCCGGGGCCTGGAACGCATAGTCGTATTCGCTGATGGCGTAGCGGCGCCAGTCCGTTGGCACGCCGTGCAGCAGCGGGATCAGCGAGCGGCCTTCGAGGCGGTGCTCAGCTGTCGGCAGACCCAGGGCCTGAAGAAAAGTCGGCAACGCATCGATGGTTTCCACCAGGCGCTCATCCACCGAACCACGGCTGACGTCCGCCGCCGCCCGCGGGTCGCGCACGAGCAATGGCACACCCACTGCCGGTTCCAGCAGGAACTCCTTTTCTCCCAGGTAATGGTCGCCGAGAAAGTCGCCGTGATCGCTGGTGAACACAATCAAGGTGTCATCCCAGCGGCCGTTGCTCTGGAGGAAGTCGAACAGCCGCCCGAGTTGATCGTCCACCTGTTTGATCAGGCCCATGTAGGTCGGGATCACATTCAAGCGCACCTCGTCACGGGAGAAGTTCAGGCTCTCTTCGTGTTGGCGAAAGGCGGCATACACCGGGTGGTTGCTCTCCTCACCTGCCGCCGCGCGCACGGCGGGCAGCACCTGGTTTGCGCGGTACAGCGCGTGGTACGGCGCGGGTGCGATGTACGGCCAGTGCGGCTTGATGTACGACAGGTGCAGGCACCAGGGCTGCTCCTGTTGCTCGCGGATGAAGTCGATGGCGCGGTCGGTGGTGTGCACGGTTTCCGAGTGCTGCTGGGGAATCCGCGCGGGCAGGTGGGCATTGCGCATTTTCCAGCCGCTGCGCAGTTCACCCTGTTCATCCACACCGGCATTGGCCCAGGCGTGCCACGGGTTGTTGCCGCCGAAGCCGAGGTCACGCAGGTAGTGGGTGTAGGGCGCCGATTCGCGTTTGTCGGCGAACAGTGGGTCGTCGGGGTAAATCCCGTCGTGGCGAAAGTAGGGTTCGAAGCCGACCTCGTTCAACGCCTCGGCCGCAACGCTGGCCGGTTCGATGGCCAGCCGTTGCTGAGCGTCCAGGTTGGGCGTGGCGTGGGTCTTGCCAACCAGCGCGGTGCGAATGCCATGGGGCCGCAGGTAGTCGCCGATGGTCAGCTCTTCGAGGGGCAGGGGCACGGCGTTCCATGCCACCTGATGGCTGCTGACGTAGCGCCCGGTGTAGGCCGACATCCGCGATGGCCCACATAGGGTGCCCTGGGTATAGGCGCGACTGAACCGCACGCCGGCCGCCGCCAGGCGATCGATATTCGGCGTGTGCAGATGGGGGTGGCCATAGCAGGACAGGTAATCGCGGCGCAGTTGGTCGCACATGATGTACAGCACGTTGCGCACGGGGGATTGGGCATTGGACATGGTCGTCACCGATCGAAAGACAGGTGAGGGATTTCGCCTTGGGCAGTGGGTTGGGGCAAGTGCATTCGGGGAATGGTTTTGATGCAACAGGTGCATTGATTGGTGGCCTGCTCGCGATGGCGGTGGCTCAAACAGCCAATCTTTCCAGCGAACACACGTCCTCATCCCGCTCATCAACCGCCTTGATCTGCTCGATCATCGCCTCGGCCAGCGGCGATAACCGATACCCCGCGCGGCTGACGATCCCATAGCGGGTGTACAGCTCCTCCAGGTCGTCGGCCAGGCCCTCGACTTTCAAGCACACCAGGTCGCCTTTGGCGTGATGCAGCGCGTCGCTGTAGGCGCCGACGATGCCGATGGCATCCGAGCGCAGCACCACGCCCAGCAGGCTGTAGCTGTTTTCGCATTCCACGTTGGGTGTGAAGTCCGGGCGCCCGCTGAGGTCGACGATGACCTTGCGCAGGTTCGGCGGGCGGATGGTCACGGCCATCGGATAGCTCATCAACTGCGCCGCGCTGACCGACGCAAGATCCGCCAACGGATGCCCGGCGCGGCAGCAGAAATGCCATTTGCGCGGGCGCAGGCGTTGGGTCAGGTAGTCCGGGTTGGCTTCGAACTGGCGGGTGTCGGCGACGAAAAATTCGAACTCGTCGCTGAGCAGGCGTTTGCACAGGCTTTGCCAGTCGTCCACCTGGAACTGCACCCGGGCCTTGGGATAGCGCCCGATGAAGCTGCCGATGGCCCGGGGAATCAGGCCGGCCGCCGGGGCGGGGCCGCAACCGAAGCGCAGTTCACCGGCTTCCAGGCCATTGAACTGGCTGATCTCGTTGGCCATTTGCTGCGCACCGCTGACCAGCCGCCGCGCATGTTCGAGCAGCACCTGGCCCTGTTTGGTCGGCGCCAGGTCCTTGCGCCCGCGGTCCACTAACTGGCAGCCGACGCTGTGCTCCAGCGCCTGGATGCTGCGGCTGAACGCCGACTGCGACAGGTTCACCGCCTGGGCGCCCGCGACAAAGCTGCGCTGATCGGCGAGGGCGATGAAGTGCCTGAGTTGGCGCAGATCGATATGCATTTTTCACATAAAAAATATCGGGGAAATGCATTGGATATGCATTAGGTCGACTCCTTATAAAGGCAATCTCTTATGCAGTAAATCTTTGTAAAAACATAAATAAATAACTTAAAAGAATATACAGGGTGTGTATTTCTTGACCAGGAGCCGTCCCATGCGTGCATCGAAACTCGCCTCACCCCTAGCGCCCCGACGGCTCAAACGCCTGCCGCTGGCCCTGTTACTGGCTGGCAGTGCGAGCTGGACCCAAGGTTATGCCGCCGACACCACTGTCGCTGAACCCGGCACGCCGGCAGCCACCGCCACGGGCAAGACCAAGGCCAGCGGCGGGCAACTGGAGACCGTGACCGTCACCGCGCGGCGCCGCGAAGAAAGTGCGCAGGACGTTCCGACCCCGATGAGTGTGATCGGTGGCCAGGCCCTGGAGAGCCAGCGGGTGTATCGCATCCAGGACCTGCAGCAACTGGTGCCCAGCGTCAACGTCGCCTACATGCATGCCCGCCAGTCCAGCGTGTCGATCCGTGGCCTGGGCAACAACCCAGCCAGCGACGGCCTGGAAGGCAGCGTCGGCCTGTACATCGACAACGTCTACCTGGGGCGACCCGGGATGGCGGTGTTCGACCTCATGGACATCGAGCAACTGGAGGTTCTGCGCGGGCCCCAGGGCACCTTGTTCGGCAAGAACACCACGGCCGGGGTGATCAATATCAGTACCCGGGCCCCCAGCTTCACCGCGGAACGGAGCATCGAAACCTCGGTCGGCGAAGACGGCTATTTCCAGACCAAGGGCACGATCTCCGGGCCGCTCAACGACGAGTTGGCGGGGCGCTTTTCGGCCTATCGCACCCGCAGCGACGGAGACATCAAGAACGAGTACGACGGCCATGACTTGAACGGCGGTTCACGCGAGGGTTTTCGTGGGCAACTGCTGTACAAGCCCAACGAGAGCTTCAACCTGCGCTGGATCGGCGATTACAACGAAGAGGACTCGAGTGCCGGCACCCGCGTGCTCTACAGCACCGGGCCGACCATCAATGGGGTCAATGTCTACCAGGCACGCGCTGCGGCGGCAGGGGCGACGTTGGCCGATGGCAGCCATCGCAAGGTCAATCTGAACAACGACCAGCACGTCACGGTGTTCCAGGGCGGTACGTCGTTGGAGGCCAACTGGACGTTGCCGAAGGACTTCACCCTGACCTCGATCAGTTCCTATCGCTGGTGGAATTTCACCCCGCGCAACGACGATGGCTTGAATGTCTCGGCCACTTACAACGCCGGCGTGTCGGTGGAAGACCAGCAGTACTCCCAGGAATTCCGCCTGGCGTCGCCCACCGGCGGCTTTTTTGACTACGTGCTCGGAGCCTACTATTTCGGTTCGAACCTGGATAACCGCTCCTTCGCCTACTACGGCCCCCAGGCGGATATCTGGAACGGCACGCCACGCGGGGCCCTGGCCAACGTGACGAGCCTTGGCGACGGCCATATCGAAACCAACAGCTTCGCGCTGTTCGCCCAGGGTACCTGGCACCTCACCGAGCGCCTGGACTTTACCGCTGGCCTGCGCGGTACCTACGAGGAGAAGAGCGCCTGGGTCAGTCGTGATGCGCCCCTTGGCGGCGCTGCGGTGACTGGCGCCGCGGCCAACGTGCGCAACGGGCGAACCGGGGCCTACGACTCCGGGGACCTGAACCAGTACAGCACCAGCCCGTCCGGCTTGCTCAACCTCAGCTATCGCTTTACCGATGACTTGCTGGGTTACGCCACGCTGTCCCACGGCGAGAAATCCGGTGGGGTCAACCTGACGGTAGGTTCGGCACCGGTGGCCGGCGCCGACTCCTTGCTGGTGGGTACCGAGCGCGCCAACAACGCCGAACTGGGCTTCAAGAGCACGCTCTGGGAGCGTCGCCTGCAGCTCAACGCCAACCTGTTCTGGACCCAGGTCAACGGCTACCAGACCAACGCCTATGACGACGTCAACCGCGTGCAATACCTGACCAACGCCGGTTCCGTGCGCTCGCGCGGCGTGGAGGTGGAGAGCACCCTGGTGCCGTTGCGTGGCCTGACCCTGAACCTCAACGGCTCGTACAACGACGTCAGCTACCTCTCCTACAAGGATGCTCCATGCCCGCCGGAAGTCAGCCTGGCTCCGGGCGCGCCGGCGGCGTGCGACCTCAGCGGCCACCAGGTGGTCGGGGCTTCGAAGTGGATCGGCAACGCCAACGGTGAATACAAGTGGAACCTGGACAACGGCCTCGAAGAGTACGTCACCGCCAGCTATGCCTTCCGTTCCAAGGCGGTGGGTACGGTCGAGGATTCCGACTACGGGCAGATCCCCAGCTACGCCGTGGTCAACCTCTCCACCGGCTTTCGCGGCGACTTCCATGAGGGGCAGTGGGATGTCTCGCTGTGGCTGAAAAACGCCTTCGACAAGACCTACTACACCACCCTCTGGACCGGCGGCAACGGCGGCTACGAAGGCTTGCTCGGCACGCCACGGACCCTGGGTGTCACCGGCCGCTACGACTTCTGACCACGCTTATCGAGTCGAGGGGCTACCCGGCGGCGGCCATGGCCGGGGTGCGCTGGTAGCTGGCGGGGCTGAACACCCGGGTCAGCGCCAGCATCGCCAGCACCACGCCGATCAGCAGCCACCAGGCGCTGTGGAAGTGGCCGGTCTGCTCACGCAGCCAACCGGTCATCCAGGGCGATACGGCATTGATCAGAAACCCCACTCCTTGCACAAAGGCCGCCAGCTGTCCGGCTGCGCCCGGGTCGCGGCGGTGATCCAGGGTCAGCAGCAGGCTCAGGGCAAAACAGGCGCCCAGGCCAAAGCCAATCAGCGCTACCCAGACGTGGGGTGCCTGCAACGGCCACAACACCAGCCCAAGAAAACCTGCGGCCTGGGCAATCAGGCTGATGCTGAGCAGCGGCCGTCGATCGACCTGGCGTTGGCCCAGGGCCGGCATCAGCAAGGCGGCGGTCACCTGGAAAATGGTCATGAACGCCAGCAGCGAACCACTCTGCGTGGCACTCCAGCCCAACTCCAGGTAGTAGGCCGGCAGCCAGGCGACCATGCTCATGTAGCCGCAGTTGATCAGGCCAAAATACAGCGCCAGCATCCAGGCCCGGCGCTGGCGCCACAGTGGGCTGCCGTTGGCGGGCGGCGCACGGCGGGGAGCAGCCATAGGCAACCGCAGCCACAGCCACAACAACAGGGCACCCAGGGCCGGCAGCAGCCAGACCCCGAGCCCCGCCTGCCAATGGGCAAAATGGCTGGCCACTTGTGGGCTGAGCAGCGCGGCGAGCCCGCCACCGCCCATCAACGAGGCCGAATACACCCCCATCGCCAGCGCCACGCGCCGCGGGAACTGGCGCTTGATCAGCGCCGGCACCAACGCCTGGATCAGGGCCACGCCGGCACCGCCGAGCAGGGCGGTGGCGAGCAGCGTGGTGGCCTCGCCCAGGAGCAGGCGCGTCAGGCAGGCGAGGGCAATCAACAGCAGGCCGAGGGCGATGCCGCGTCGTTCGCCCAGCCTTGCTTCCAGGCGTACGCCCAGCAACGCCACCAGGCCCATGCAGATCACCGGTAGGCTGGTCAGCCAGGCACTGCTTTGAAAACTCATGCCGGTGGCGCCGCGGATCTCGTTGAGCAAGGGGCTGATGGAGCTGAGGATCGGCCGTAGGTTCAAGCCCAGCGCCACCAGCAAGGCCCAGCCAGCGAAGTGCTGGAGGCGTGATTCGGCAGCTTGCGTGTCATGCATGGCTCAAGTCCTGGCTGTTCACGAAGCGCCGGCCTCACGCAGCATGCTGGCAATGGTGCTCTGGCCGCGCTGTTCGGCGTGCTGCAGTGGACTGACGCCGTCGTGGTCGGGCAGGTTCAGGTCGGCGCCGGCGCTGATCAATTGTGCGACGATCTGCTGGTGCGCCGGTCCACCGCCGGCGAGCACGATGGCTTCCAGCAGGCAGGTCCAGCCCAGGCGGTTGACGTGGTTGAGGTCGACCCCGGCGGCGATCAACATTCGGACGGTGTCGACATGCCCGCGCTCGCAGGCGGGGATCAGCGCTGTGCCGCCGTAGCGGTTGGTGCTTTTCAGGTCAGCGCCGTGGCTCAGGGTCAGGGCGAGGATTTGGTTGTGCCCGCTGGCGCCGGCCAGCAGGTAGGGGCTGTCCTGGATCAGGTTCTGCTGATTGACGTCGGCCCCGGCCTCGATCAGCGCGCGGGCGATCTCGACCCGGTTGTCGGCGGTGGCCAACAGCAGCGCACTGCTGCCATCGGCACCCCGGACATTGACCTCGGCACCTTGCTTGAGCAGGGCTTGCACCTGCTGCAATTGTCCTGCGCGTACGGCGTTGAGCAGCGCGTCATCGCTGGCCATCAGCATTCCCCCCAACAGTAATCCGGCGGCCATCAGGCCGTGTTTGAGCATCGAGCGCAGGGTCATGGGCAACCTCTCGTTTCGACAGATGAACCGGGAGTATGGTGAACACTTCTTGTATTCTGAAATTAAATATAACCATGCCAATCAGTGGCACTCATGATGGTGGAGCGGATGTTTGATCACGTGCTATTGCGCAGTTTTGTCGCGGTGGTCGACAGCGAAAACTTCACTCGCGCTGCCGAACGCCTGCACCTGACCCAGTCCACCGTCAGCCAGCAGGTGCGGCGCCTGGAGGACAGCCTGGGCTGCCAATTGCTCGACCGCGACCAGCGGCGAGTCAGGGCCACGGCTGAAGGCGAGCGCCTGCTGGGCTACGCCAGGCGCATCCTGGCCCTGCATGAGGAGGCGGCGGATGTGCTGCGTGATCAGCAAAGTGAAGGCGTGCTGCGCCTGGCCGTGCCGGAGGACTTCGCCGCCGAACGCTTGATGCCGTTGCTCTCGGCATTCGGCAGCGCCCATCCGGGGGTGCGCCTGGAAGTCACCAGCGGCCTGGGCCCGCAGTTGCGGCGTTGGTACCAGCAGGGTGAGTTCGATTTGCTGCTGGTCAAGCAGATGGGCCATAGCGAGGAATGCGTGGCGTCCTGGCCGGAGCCTTTGTGTTGGCTCGACAGTGCGCACAACCCGGCGCTCGGGCGTGATCCGCTGCCGTTGGTGGCGTTTCCGGTCGGTGGCCTGTACCGCCACGAAATGCTCCACCACCTGGAAGTCGGCGGCTGGCGCTGGCGCATCGGCTACTCCAGCGCCAGCCTGGCCAGTGTCTGTGCGGCGGTGGCCGCCGGGCTGGGGGTGAGCCTGCTGCCGGTGCGAGTAGTCAGCGCCGACCATCGCGTGCTCGACGCCAGCAGTGGCTTGCCGGACATCCAGGGTGTGCGTCTGGCGCTGTATGCCCGCAGCGGCCTGAGCCGGGCCGGCAAGGCGCTGGAGCAACAGTTGCTGGCGCTCGGGGAGAGCCAGGCGCGCAAGCGCTGATTGAGGTCGCTGTACGGCGATTCTGCATGCCTTCGGCGAATATTTTTAATGCCCGCAAGGCATGGGTTTTTTGCACCTGCTCTGCAGCCCTTGAACCGTGCGGCTTTGCGCCTGGACGCGGTTCTTTATATTCCATACGGATCTATGTGAAGCCTTAAAAATTACTTTAAGGGATAAGCCTCTGCCGCCAATCATTCACCTCCAGGCATCAGCGCGGGGGGAATCAGGCGCTGCTGCCGGGTTATTCGCAAAAGACCGTAGGGAGTCATTCAATGGGCAATGTCCAGACCGCCGCCAGCGCACATGAGGGGGTGTGGCGCCAGGCGCCAAGTGGTGAGTTGGTCGATCTCGGCCGGCCTTATCGCACGCCTCTGGGCCAGCTGCGGCTGCAAAAGACGCCCAAGAGCAGCTTGCGCCGTCGTGAGGCGATTGTGCTGGCGGTGCTGGCAGTGCTGGTGCATGGCGCGGTGATTTATTGGGTCAACCAACAACCCACGCCGGCGTTGCCGATCGTGCCGCCGGAAATTCCGCCGATGACCATCGAGTTCTCGCGTCCGGCGCCGCCGGTGGTCGAACCGCCACCGCCACAACCGGCACCGCCGCCGGTAGTGGAGCCGCCGCCACCGGTGGTGGATGAGCTGGCCGTCAAGCCACCGCCAAAACCCAAGCCGATCCCCAAGCCGGTGGTGAAGCAGGTGCCCAAGCCCGCGCCAAAAGCCGTGCAACAACCGCCTGCACCGCCACAACCGGCAGCCCCGGTCGCGGCTCCAGCACCACCAGCCCCCCCGGCGCCAGCACCGGTGACTCCGGCCTCGGCCAATGCCGCCTACCTGAAGAACCCGGCCCCGGAATATCCGTCGCTGGCCCAGCGGCGAGGCTGGGAGGGCACGGTGTTGTTGCGGGTGCAGGTACTGGCCAGCGGCAAACCGGGGGAGATCCAGATCCAGAAAAGCAGTGGCCGCCAGCAGCTCGACGATGCGGCATTAAGTGCCGTGAAGCGTTGGAGCTTCGTGCCGGCCAAGCAGGGTGATGTCGCCCAGAACGGCTGGGTCAGCGTGCCCATCGATTTCAAGATTCATTGAACCGCAACTTATTCGCGCTAAGTGTTTACACAGAGGGAACACATCATGACGTTACTGGCATCTCCACTCGAATCCATCGAAAGCGCGGTGATCTGGCTGCTGGTGGTCTTTTCCGTCGCCACCTGGGGCCTGGCCTTGCTCAAGGGCGTGCAGTTCGCGCGCCTGAAAGCCCAGGATCGCAAATTCCATAAACAGTTCTGGGCCGCCTCGAGCCTCGATTCGGCGGCTGAACTGAGCGAGACCCACCCCGGCGCTGCCGCCCGAGTGGCCCAGGCCGGTTATGCGGCAATCCAGGTTGGTGAAGCGCCGGCTGCGGACCTGAGCCAGGCGATCAATCACCAGGACCGCCTGGAGCGCGCCTTGCGTCAGCAAATCGTGCGTGAACGGCGCTCGCTGGAAACCGGCCTGGCCGTGGTCGCGAGTATCGGCAGCACCTCGCCGTTTATCGGTCTGTTCGGCACTGTGTGGGGCATCATGGAGGCCTTGAAAGGCATCAGCGCGGCCGGCTCGGCCAGCCTGGAAACCGTGGCCGGACCGATTGGTGCCGCATTGGTGGCGACGGGTGTGGGGATCGCGGTCGCCGTGCCGGCGGTGCTGGTCTACAACTATTTCCTGCGTCGTCTGAAGCTGACCGCCGCCGATCTGGATGACTTTGCCCACGACTTCTACAGCCTGGCGCAGAAGAGCTCGTTCCGCGTGCTGCTGCACCCGACTGCGCAAAAGCAGGCGACCCAGAACGCTGCGCATAAAGTGAAGGAGGCGTCCTGATATGGCCTTCTCCACTCAAGACAGCGACGAGGTGCTGAGCGAGATCAACGTCACGCCGCTGGTGGATGTGATGCTGGTGTTGCTGGTGGTGTTCATCGTCACCGCACCGCTGCTGACCAACGCGATTCCGATCAACCTGCCCAAGACTGAAGCGGTCGCCCCGGTGGAACAGAAGGACCCGCTGGTGGTGAGCATCGACGGTGCCGGCAAGCTGTTCATCAACAAGGACGAAATCCAACCGGACCTGCTGGAGTTCAACCTGCAGGCGGCCAAGGCCAAGGATCCGGAGGTGCGCGTGCAGTTGCAGGCCGATGACGGGGTGAATTACGGCGAAGTGGCGCGCGCCATGGCGTCCATCGAGCGGGCGGGTATTACCAAGCTTTCGGTGATTACGGCGCGCTGATCCATCACAGTTTTCCAGGGCCGTCTCCTTGGCAGGGTGCGGCCCTTTTTTTATTTATCGCAATCCCCCCGCTCGTAAGGGCGGGCCTGCCAGCGCACCACCCCTCTCAATCTTCATATTCTATTAAGGTCTTAATAAATAGCTTCTTATTCCTTAACGAATATAAATCTCATCCCTATACTCGATCAGGAACAGACACGCACAGGAGAGCTCCCCCATGCGCAACGAATCAATTCGCTACCTGATTGTGCCGGGCTGGCAGGGATCGCCAGACGATCATTGGCAGACCCACTGGCAGAACAGTCTGCCGAACAGCGCACGGGTCGAGCAGGCCGATTGGCTCACCCCGCGTCGTGAAGACTGGGTGGCGGCACTGGCCGAAGCCATTGCTGCCGACAGCACGCCGGTGATCCTCATCGCCCACAGCCTGGGTTGCATCACCGTTGTCCATTGGGCGGCCACTGCACCGTTGCAGGCCCTGCGCCAGGTGCGCGGGGCCCTGCTGGTGGCGCCTGCCGATGTCGAGCGCCCGGCGTGCGTGCCGGCGTTGCGCAACTTCGCACCGATTCCGACGCACCTGCTGCCGTTTCCCAGCCAGGTCGTCAGCTCCGACAACGACGCTGCCGTGAGTGCCCCGCGTGCCCTCGAGCTGGCGCGCAACTGGGGCGCCGAGGCCGGCATCCTGGCGGGTGCCGGGCACATCAACGTGAAGTCCGGCCACCATCGTTGGGAGCAGGGGTTCGCTTACCTGTATCGCCTGCAGAGCCGCATGGAACACCACGCCCTGCGCCGCGCCTGATCGTCCATTTCAATTCAACGCCCCCGTCCGCCGGCGGTTTTGGGCGGGAGCCTGCCATGAGTTTGCATGAAACCTTCGGTCAGCCATTGCTGACCTTTCCCGACGCAGAAAAAAGCCCATTGAGCATTCGTGCCAAGGCGCTGGTGTTTGTCGACCCACGTTCGCGTACCTTGCGCCAGGAGCTTGAGCAACTGGCGCCGCGTGCGATTTCGGTGTTGATTCGCGGGGAAACCGGCAGTGGCAAAGAGTTGCTGGCACGCCACATTCACCGGGCCAGTGACCGCGGTGGTTTGTTCGTCTCGGTCAATTGCGGCGCCATCAGTCCGACCTATGCCGATGCCGAGCTGTTCGGTTATGCCGGCGGCAGTTTCAGTGGTTCGGCCAGCAGCCGCGCCGGCTGGTTTGGCTCGGCCAATGGCGGCACCCTGTACCTGGATGAAATCGGTGACTTGCCGCTGCCGATCCAGATCAAGTTGCTGGCGGCCCTGGAGAATCACGAAGTCACCCGGGTCGGCGCCCAGCAACCGAGCCCGGTCGATGTGCGCCTGGTGGCCGCCACCAGTATCGATCTGGCGCAGGCCGTGGCCGCCGGTAAATTCCACGAGCGGCTCTACCACTACCTCAGCGAAGGCCAGTTGCAATTGCCGGCGCTGCGCGAGCGGGTGGGCGACATTCAATCGCTGGCCGAATACTTTCTCGGCATCTACAGCCAGCGCCTGGGCCTGCCGGTGCCCTTCATCAGCGACGCAGCGCAGCTGGTGCTGGAGCAACACAGTTGGCCGGGCAACACCCGTGAGCTGGAGAACGTCATTCACTTTGCGTTGCTGGTCAGCAGCGGTGACGAGATTCTGCCGGAGCATTTGAATCTGCCAGCCACCGAGCAGCCGTTGCAGTTGATTGAGCGCTGGGTCGCACAGTGGGTACAGAATGATAATCGCCAAGCCTTGGAAAGATTGAAGCAATTGTTGGCGCAAGGGTGATTCAAGGCAGTCAGTCGGATGCAGGTGCCTTAATGGCGGGGTCACGCTACTTATTCACTTATGGAATATTCACTTCGATAAAAAGTATTTTTGCGGAATAAAAAATCCCGGTATCGTCCGCCTCACGCCAGCGATAGCACTTCACTGGCACCTCACTTTTAAGCCGTTGTCGACAACGACAAATAAGGACACTGCATGAAAAAGGTTCTGTTGTTTACCGCACTGGCGGCTGCCCTGACGGCTGGCCTGGCCCAGGCTGGCGAGAAACTGGTGGTCGCGGCCACTCCGGTACCGCACGCCGAGATTCTCGAGTTGATCAAGCCAACCCTCGCCAAAGAAGGCGTGGACCTGGAAATCAAAGTGTTCACCGATTACGTGCAACCGAACGTACAGGTCGATCAGAAGCGTCTGGACGCCAACTACTTCCAGACCCTGCCGTACCTGCAGAGCTTCAATGAAGGCAAAGGCACTAATCTGGTGACCGTGATCGGCGTGCACGTCGAACCTTTCGGCGGTTACTCGAAGAAAGTCAAAAGCCTGGCTGAGCTCAAGGACGGCGCCACCATCGCTATCCCGAACGAGGGCAGCAACAGCGGTCGCGCTTTGATCCTGCTGCAGAAAGCCGGCCTGATCGAATTGAAAGACCCGAAAAACGCCCTGGCCACTCCAAAAGACATCGCCAAGAACCCGCACAATTTCAAGTTCAAGGAACTCGAATCGGCCATGCTCCCGCGTGTGCTGGATCAGGTCGACCTGGACATGATCAACACCAACTACGCGCTGGAAGCTGGCCTCAACCCGGCTAAAGATGCACTGGTGATCGAAGGCGCGGATTCGCCTTACGTGAACTTCCTGGTGGCCCGTCCAGACAACAAGGACAGCGTCGCGATCCAGAAACTGGCCAAGGCCCTGACCAGTCCCGAAGTGAAGGAGTTCATCGCCAAGAAGTACAGCGGCGCGGTCCTGCCAGCGTTCTGATCACGCGATAAACCCCTTCAAGGTTTGAACGCCGACGGCTGCTGCAGCGTCGGCGTTTTTTTATGCCTGGAGGATTGCCCATGACGTTTGACTACGCGTTTATCCTTGGCACCCTGCCGGGGTTCCTGCATGCCGTGGACGTGACCCTGTGGCTCAATCCGGCCAGTTCCACGCCGGTTCATCGAGCATGCCCTGGCCCACCCTCTCGGTCTGGCCGAAATTTTTCTCCAGCACGATGGCGTTGCACTCCGGGTCTTGCTGCAACGCGGCGATCAAGCGGCTGGCGTGGGACACCACCCACAGCTGGCTCGCGTGTGAGGCGCGGATGATCAACCGCGCAAGGGCCGGCAGCAGGTCCGGGTGCAAGCTGGTTTCCGGTTCGTTGAGCACCATCAACGTCGGTGGCCGTGGCGTCAGCAGCGCCGCTATCAGCAGCAGGTAGCGCAGGGTGCCGTCCGACAGTTCGGCGGCGGACAGCGGGCGTAACAAGCCTTCCTGATAAAACTCGATGGCAAACCGGCCGCCCTGGACCGGTGCGATGTTCAGGCGCGCACCAGGGAAGGCGTCGCCGATGGCGGTTTGCAGGGCCTGCGGATCGCCGATTTCGCGGATGGTCTGCAGGGCTGCAGCCAGGTCGCGGCCGTCGTGATGCAGCACCGGAGTGCGGGTTCCCAACTGCACCTGGCGCACGGGTGCTTCGGCGTCCGTGCGAAAGTGATCATAAAAACGCCAGCCGCGAATCTGTTCGCGCAGTAGCAACACCTCGGGAGAGGAACGCAGGTTGCCGACCTGGTCGAACAGGCTGTCGAAGGTTGGCGTGTGCTGGGCCAGCACCTCCCAGGTGGATCCTTCGCGGGCGCGGATCATCGGGCCGGCGCGATTGACCAGCAGGCTGGCAGGGCGGTACAGGGCACCTGCCCAGATGCACTCGCGCTTGATTTCCGGGTCCAGGGAAAAATACGACACATGTTCTGGCAGCGGCATGGGCAGCCCCAGGGCGATCGCATAACTGAAGTCGGTACCGCTGAAACCCAGGCGCAGGCGCTTGGGTCCTTGGCGTTGCGAAGCCTGGATCGGCACTTCACCGTTGCGCATGCGCCGGCTCAGATGCTCCGGGCCGGCCCAGAAGGTTGAATTCAGCCCGCCTTCGCGCGCCAGGGCGTTGACCACGCCACCCTGGGCGGTTTCGGCCAGCAGGCGCAAGGCGCGGTATAGGTTGGATTTGCCGCTGCCATTGGGGCCGGTGATCAGATTCAGCCGTGCCAGCGGGATCAGCAGTTTGTTGATCGAGCGGTAATTGGCCACGGCGAGGGTCTTGAGCATCCGCAAACTCCTTTGTAGCGGGGACTTGTCTGGGTTGTGACAGATCCGACACGAAACGATTCACACAGTGTGTCAGGATACTGGCCAATTAGCGCCCCACGGTGCGACACGCTGCGGCGCAGCGGATTGAATCCCGCCGGTTGCAAGCTGTCCATGGAAGCGACGCAAATTGATTCGCGCCGCTGGATGCGTCGTAGCCACCCTGATCTAAGCTCAGCAGTCGTACGCCGCACAATCGCCCGCAACACGCAAAGGAGCCTGCATGGCTGGTCCTGGATTGAAATTTATCGTTGGCCTGAGTGTGTTTGGGCTGCTGACCGCCTGCGGCGACAAGCCAGCGGTCGAGAAGGAGCGCCCCAGGGTGTTCGTGCAAGAGGTCAAGCTGGCAGATTACGCCGCTTCCGTGACCCTGACCGGCGACGTGCAGGCGCGGGTCCAGACCGAACTGTCATTTCGGGTCGCGGGCAAGATCATCCAGCGCACGGTGGATGTCGGTGATCGGGTGACGGCCAAGCAGGTGCTCGCCCGGCTCGACCCCAAGGACCTGCAGACCAGCGTCGACTCGGCCCAGGCCCAGGTAGTCGCCGAGCAGGCGCGGGTCAAGCAGACCGCTGCGGCCTTTGTGCGTCAGCAAAAACTCCTGCCCAAGGCCTACACCAGCCAAAGCGAATATGACGCGGCCCAGGCCGCGCTGCGCAGCAGCCAGAGCGCATTGGCCGCGGCGCAGGCGCAGTTGGCCAACGCCCGCGAGCAACTGAGCTACACCGCGCTGATTGCCGATGCACCGGGGATCATCACGGCACGCCAGGCCGAAGTCGGCCAGGTGGTGCAGGCCACGGTGCCGATTTTCAGCCTGGCCCGCGATGGCGAGCGCGATGCGGTGTTCAACATCTACGAATCCCTGTTGACCGAACCACCGCAGGACAAAACGGTGGAAGTCAGCCTGCTCGACAACCCCAAGATCAAGACCACGGGCACGGTGCGCGAAATCACCCCGGCGGTGTCCGCACAAACCGGTACGGTGCAGGTCAAGGTCACTCTTAGTGAGTTGCCCGAAGGCATGCGTCTGGGCTCGGTGGTCAGTGCCACGGCCAATGTGCCGGGCAAGTCGGTGGTCGAGTTGCCGTGGTCGGCATTGACCAAGAACCTCAGCGATCCAGCCGTATGGCTGGTCGACAGCCAGGGTAAGGCCCAGCTCAAGACCGTCACGGTTGGTCGCTACCTGTCCGGCAAGGTGATCATCAGTGCGGGCCTGAGCGACGGCGAGAAAGTCGTCACCGCCGGCGGCCAGTTATTGCACCCCGATGTGCGGGTGGAAATCGTGACCCCCTCCGCAAGCTCTCCGCAATTGCCAGGAGTCCAGCCATGAAGCGCCTGGTGATGTTGCTGGGGGCCGGCCTGTTGCTGGCCGCCTGTTCCGATAAAGAGCCGCCGCCTGAGCCGGTGCGCCCGGTGCTGTCCATCGAAGTGCGTGCCTATGACCAGGAAAACCTCGGGCGTTTCGCCGGGAGTATCCAGGCGCGTTATGAAAGCAATACCGGGTTCCGGGTACCTGGGCGCATCGCCAGCCGCAACGTCGATGTCGGCAGCGAAGTGGCGAAGGGCACCTTGCTCGCGACCCTCGACCCCACCGACCAACAGAATCAGTTGCGTGCCAGCCAAGGCGACCTGGCGAAAATCGAGGCGCAATTGATCAATGCCCAGGCCAATGCGCGGCGCCAGCAGGAACTGTTCAACCGTGGCGTGGGCGCGCAAGCCCAGCTGGACGCGGCCCAGACCGACCTGAAAACCACCCAGGCCTCAATGGACCAGGCCCGGGCGGCTGTCAGGCAGTCCCAGGACCAGTTGGCCTACACCGAGTTGCGCACCGACCATGCCGCGGTCGTCACGGCCTGGCACGCCGAAGCCGGACAGGTCGTGACCGCCGGCCAGCAGGTGGTGACACTGGCCCGGCCGGATATCAAGGAAGCGGTGATCGACCTGCCCGCGGACCTGGCCGAGCAGTTGCCGGCCGACGTGGTGTTTGTGGTGGCGGCGCAGCTGGATCCGTCGACCCATACCACGGCGATCATTCGCGAAATCGAACCCCAGGCCCAAAGCGCGACCCGCACCCGTCGCGCGCGCCTGACCCTGGCCGAGACCCCAGCGGGCTTGCGCCTGGGCACGGCCATCAGTATCACCCTCAGCTCGGCCATCAAGCCGCGCATCGAATTGCCACTGACCGCCGTGCAGGACGTCGACGGCAAATCGCGGATCTGGGTGATCGACCCACAGCACCAGACCGTCTCCCCACGGGACATCACCTTGCTCAGCCGTGGCGCCGACAGCGTGATCCTGGGGGGCGGGGTGAAGAATGGCGAGCGAGTGGTCAGTGCCGGTGTGAACAGCCTCAAACCGGGGCAAAAAGTCAGAATTGATGAGGACAGCCCGCGATGAAAGGGAGTTTCAACTTATCCGAATGGGCCCTCAAGCATCAGTCTTTTGTCTGGTACCTGATGTTCGTCGCCTTGTTGATGGGGGTGTTTTCCTACCTCAACCTGGGCCGCGAGGAAGACCCCTCATTCACCATCAAGACCATGGTCATCCAGACCCGCTGGCCCGGTGCGACCCAGGAAGAAACCCTCAAGCAGGTAACCGATCGCATCGAGAAAAAACTCGAAGAGCTCGACTCACTCGACTACGTGAAAAGCTACACCCGTCCGGGTGAATCCACGGTCTACGTGTACCTGCACGACACCACCAGCGCCAAGGACATCCCGGAGATCTGGTACCAGGTACGGAAGAAGATCGGCGATATCCACGGCAGCTTTCCGCAGGGCATCCAGGGCCCGTCGTTCAACGATGAGTTCGGTGATGTGTTCGGCTCGGTGTTCGCCTTCACCACCGATGGCCTGTCAATGCGCCAGTTGCGCGACTACGTCGAGCAGGCCCGTGCCGAGATTCGTGGCGTACCGGGGCTGGGCAAGATCGAGATGGTCGGCCAGCAAGACGAAGTCATCTATCTGAATTTCTCCACCCGCAAACTGGCGGCGCTGGGCATCGACCAGCAGCAGGTGGTGCAGAGCCTGCAGGCCCAGAACGCGGTAACCCCGGCCGGGGTGATCGAGGCGGGACCGGAGCGGATTTCGGTGCGGACCTCGGGGCAGTTCGCGTCGGAGAAAGACCTGGCGACGGTCAACCTGCGCCTCAATGATCGTTTCTACCGCCTGGCCGACATCGCGGAAATTACCCGCGGCTACGTCGACCCGGCCGCCCCGATGTTCCGCTTCAACGGCCAGCCCGCGATTGGCCTGGCCGTGGCCATGCAGAAGGGTGGCAACATCCAGGAGTTCGGCAAGGCGCTGCACCAGCGCATGGACGAACTCACCGCCGACCTGCCGGTGGGCATCGGCGTGCACAAGGTCTCCGATCAGGCCGAAGTGGTGGAGGAGGCCGTCGGCGGCTTTACCAGTGCGCTGTTCGAGGCAGTGATCATCGTCCTGGTGGTCAGCTTCATCAGCCTGGGAGTGCGCGCGGGGCTGGTGGTGGCCTGCTCGATTCCGTTGGTGCTGGCGATGGTCTTTGTGTTCATGGAATACAGCGGCATCACCATGCAGCGGATTTCCCTCGGCGCGCTGATCATCGCCCTGGGCCTGCTGGTGGATGACGCGATGATCACGGTGGAGATGATGGTCACGCGCCTGGAAATGGGCGAGACCAAGGAGCAGGCGGCCACGTTCGCCTATACCTCGACCGCGTTCCCGATGCTCACCGGGACCCTGGTGACCGTCGCCGGTTTTGTGCCGATCGGCCTCAACGGCAGTTCCGCCGGGGAATACACCTTCACCCTGTTCGCGGTGATCGCGGTGGCGATGCTCGTCTCGTGGATTGTCGCGGTGCTGTTTGCCCCGGTGATTGGCGTGCACATCCTCAGCAGCAACGTGAAGCCGCACTCCGAGGAGCCCGGGCGTGTTGGCCGGGCCTTCAACGGTGGCCTGCTGTGGTGCATGCGCAATCGCTGGTGGGCCATCGGCATCACGGTGCTGTGCTTCGTGCTGGCGGTGTTCTCCATGCGTTTTGTGCAGAACCAGTTTTTCCCGTCATCGGATCGCCCGGAGATCCTGGTCGACATCAACCTGCCACAAAACGCCTCGCTGGATGAAACCCGCAAGGTGGTCGACCGTCTCGAAGCCACCCTCAAGGGCGACCCGGACATCGTGCGTTGGAGCACGTACATCGGCCAGGGCGCGATTCGTTTCTACCTGCCACTGGACCAGCAACTGCAGAACCCGTACTACGCCCAGTTGGTGATCGTCAGCAAGGACTTCGAAGCGCGCACGGCCCTCAGCCAGCGCTTGCGTGAACGTCTGCGCCAGGACTTCGTGGGTGTCGGCAGTTATGTGCAGGCGCTGGAGATGGGCCCGCCCGTGGGCAGGCCGATCCAGTACCGGATCAGCGGCAAGGACATCGATCAGGTGCGCAAACACGCGATCGACCTGGCCAGCGAGCTGGACAAGAACCCGCATATCGGCGAGATCATTTTCGACTGGAACGAGCCGGGCAAGGTTCTGCGCATCGACATTGCCCAGGACAAGGCGCGTCAACTCGGGCTGTCGTCCGCCGATGTGGCGAAGCTGATGAACAGCATTGTCAGTGGCTCGACGGTGACCCAGGTCGACGATGATATCTACCTGATCAACGTTGTCGGTCGGGCGGTGGATGCCGAGCGCGGCTCGCCGAAAACCCTGCAGAACCTGCAGATCGTCACCCCGAGCGGGACCTCGATCCCGCTGCTGGCCTTTGCCACCGTGCGCTACGAGCTCGAGCAACCTTTGGTGTGGCGTCGTGATCGCAAGCCGACCATCACCATCAAGGCGGCAGTGCGCGACGAGATCCAGCCAACGGACCTGGTCAAGCTGCTGAAACCGGACATCGAGCAATTCGCCGCGACATTGCCGGTGGGCTACAAGGTTGCCACGGGCGGTACGGTGGAGGAGAGCGGCAAGGCCCAGGGGCCGATTGCCAAGGTCGTGCCGCTGATGTTGTTCCTGATGGCGACGTTCCTGATGATCCAGTTGCACAGTGTGCAGAAGCTGTTCCTGGTGGCCAGCGTCGCACCGCTGGGCTTGATTGGGGTAGTGCTGGCGCTGATCCCGACGGGCACGCCCATGGGCTTTGTGGCGATCCTGGGGATCCTCGCGCTGATCGGCATCATCATTCGCAACTCGGTGATCCTGGTGACCCAGATCGAATCGTTCGAGCGCGACGGCTACTCCCCCTGGGATGCCGTGGTGCAAGCCACCGAGCACCGCCGCCGACCGATCCTGCTGACGGCAGCCGCCGCGAGCCTGGGCATGATCCCGATTGCCCGGGAGGTATTCTGGGGACCGATGGCCTACGCCATGATCGGCGGGATCATCGTCGCCACCCTGCTCACGCTGCTGTTCCTGCCGGCGCTGTACGTGGCCTGGTACAAGATCAAGGAGCCGGCTAAAGCGGCGGCATGATCGGCGGACCCCAAAACCACTGTGGGAGCGGGCGCCCGCTTGCGGCCTGCTCGCGATGGCGGTGTGTCAGGCGCCATCGATGTTGAATGTTCCGGCCCCATCGCGAGCAGGCCGCAAGCGGGCGCCCGCTCCCACCGGTTCGGTGGGTGTGTGCACTATCGGCGAACGGCACCATCAGTGTGGGAACGAGTCGGGCGGCGCTCCGATTTACGCCAGACACTCGCCAACCAGGGCTGCTGCTCACGCGGTAGCCCGGCCGGTCGGTAGTAGTGCTCCAGCTCGACAAAACCCGCCTCGCTGAGCAATTGTTGCCACGCGTGAAGGTCGTGATACGCCCCGTAGCGTGGGCCATTCCAGCCCTCTTGGTTGTCGCCACGGGGATTGGAGCTGAACAGCACACCCCCCGGCTTCAAGGTCCCGTGTAGTTGTTGCAGCACGCGCGGCAGCTCCTGGCGCGGCACATGAAACAGCACGGCATTGGCGAAAATTCCGTCAAACCGTTCGGCCGGCAGGTCGAGCTTGAGAAAGTCCTGCTGCCAGACCTCGCAGCCGCTGTCCTCGCGGGCCATCCGGGCAAACTGCTGCGAGCCGTCGAGGCCGACGGCCGTGTGTCCCAGGCGGGTGAACGTCTGCAAGTCCCGCCCCGGGCCGCAGCCGAAGTCGAGAATCTGCAGCGGCGCTTCACCCTGGATGTGCCGCAGCAGGGCCGCGATGTTCTGGCTGACATCATGATCGCGAGTGCCTTCGCGAAAGCCTTCGGCCACCGAGTTGTAGTGATCCAGGGTGATGGCGGTGATCTGTTGGAGGTCGTCGGGGGTGTGTTTCATGATCGGCTGCGCAGGCAAGGGGAATGAGCCGAATATACCCTTTGCGGCCGAGGGTTCAACGCTTGTTCAAGCCTCGCGCCAACCGATCCCCGCCCAATTGAATGGCTGCCACCAGAATCACCAGCAGCACGATCACCGTGAGCATGATCTGGCTGTCAAAGCGCTGGTAACCGTAGCGGTAGGCGATATCTCCCAGGCCACCGGCACCAATGGCCCCGGCCATGGCCGAGGAGTTGATCATGGTGACCAGGGTGATGGTGAACCCGCCGACAATCCCCGGGAGCGCTTCAGGCAGCAGCACGTGCCAGATGATGTGCCAGCGACGGCAGCCCATGGCCTGGGCTGCTTCGATCAGCCCGTGATCGACCTCGCGCAGGCTGACCTCGGCAATCCGCGCAAAAAAGGGTGTGGCGGCAATGGTCAGTGGTACGACGGCGGCCCAGACACCATAGGTGGTGCCGACGATCAGCCGGGTAAAGGGAATCAGCGCGACCATCAGGATCAGGAACGGGATCGACCTGAACAGGTTCACAAAGGCCCCCAGCGCACGGTTCAACGCCGGGGCTTGGTAGATCCCGCCCTTGGCGCTGGTGACCAGGATCACCGCCAACGGAATACCCGCCAGCAAGGCGATCAGCGAGGACACGCCGACCATCAGGAAGGTATCGATAAAGCCTTGCAGCAAACGTTCAAACCACATAACCCAGCACCTCTACCTGTTGCGCCCATGCCGCGGCACGTTGCCGCAATTGTTCGGTACCCAGGGACGACCCCGACACGGCCAGCAGCAATTGCCCCAAGGCATGCCCCTGGATTCGCTCGACTCCGCCTTGCAGCAAGCGCACCTGGCCGCCCAAGGCGCTGAACAGTGCGGCCAGGTCGGGTTCGTCCTGACGGCTACCGGTGAACTGCAAGCGCAATACCACGGCGGCCTGCACTGAGGCGGGTTGGGTTTGCAGGCGGCCCTGCAGATCATCCGGCAGACTGTGTTGCAGCGGCGCCAGCAGGGTTTTGCTGACCTCGTGCTGCGGGTTGCCGAACACCTGCCAGACCGGGCCCTGCTCGACGACCTTGCCGTGCTCGAGCACGACCACCCGATCACAGATATCGCGGATCACCGCCATCTCGTGGGTGATCAGGATGATGGTCAGGCCCAGACGCTGGTTGATCTCGCGCAGCAGGCCGAGGATCGATTGCGTGGTTTCCGGGTCCAGCGCCGAAGTGGCTTCGTCGCACAGCAGGATCGCCGGGTCGTGCACCAGTGCGCGGGCAATGCCCACGCGCTGTTTCTGCCCGCCCGAGAGCTGTGCCGGGTAGGCCTTGTGCTTATCCTGCAGGCCCACCAGTTCGAGCAGTTCGCGGACCTTTTGCTGACGCGCCGGTTTCGCCACGCCGGCGACCTTGAGTGGCAATTCGACGTTCTGCCACACGGTCTTGGCCGACATCAGGTTGAAGTGCTGGAAGATCATGCCGATGCGCCGACGCAGGTGGACCAGGCGCTCTTCGTCGAACTCGCCGATGTCCACCTGATCGATCAGCACCCGGCCCGAGGTCGGTTGTTCGAGGCGATTGATGGTGCGGATCAGCGACGACTTGCCGGCACCGCTGCGGCCGATGATGCCGAACACTTCACCGCGCTGGATCGCCAGGTCAATGCCGTGCAGCGCCGCGACCGGCCCGTGCTGGCCGTTGTAGGTCTTGCCCAGGCCAATGAAGCGGACGTGGGCGTGATTGAGGTCGGGATGCAGTTCAGTCCGGACCGCGTTGTGGGGCTCTGGAATTTTCAGTCGCAGTGGGCTCGCGGCGCTCATGTTCAGCTTTCCCAGCCGGCTTGGTAGAGCTTGCCGTGGGCTTTATCCAGGGCGGCGCGAACGGCGGGCGAATGCTGGTAGATGTCGACGAACTTGATCAGGCGCGGGTCGGTCTTGCTGGTGGGCTGGATCACGAACTGGATCACGTATTCCTTGTGGTCGAGACCGTCGAACAGCAGCGCTGAGCCGGCGTCGAACGTCATGGCCAGGCGAATGTAGGCCGGATAGCCCTGCACCAGGTCGGCGTCGTCATAGGCGCGTACCAGTTGCACGGCTTCGACCTGAAGGATTTTGATCTTCTTCGGGTTGGCGACGATGTCGTCTTCGGTGGCCTTGTAGCCCACGCCTTCCTTGAGGGTGATCAAGCCGGCCTTGGCCAGCAGTTGCAGGCCGCGACCGCTGTTGATCGGGTCGTTGGCGATGGCCACGCTGGCGCCTTCGGGCAACTCGGCGAAGCTTTTGTATTGCTTCGAATACAGGCCGACGTTGTTGATGATTCCCGGAGCAAACGGCACCAGGTCGAAGCCGGCGGCGGCCTTGGCGTTTTCCAGGAAGGGAATGTGCTGGAAGTAATTCACGTCGATATCGCCCGAGGCCAGGCTGACGTTGGGTGCGATCCAGTCGCTGAACTCCACCAGTTCGACTTTCAGGCCTTGCTTGCCGGCCTCCTCGACCGCGGCTTCCAGAGGAATGGCGAAGGCGGCAGTGGTGCCGACCTTCAGCGGCGTTTCGGCGGCGAAGGTCACGGAACTGAAGAGGCCGAGGGCCAGGGCCAGTGCTTTGACTGGGTGGGTGAACAAGGGGTTTTTCATGATGGGTTTCCAGTCGTAGTGGTGGGTTGTCTGGCTGGGGCTGCTCGCGCAGCGGTCAGCGGCGAAACGTCGATCCGGTGTGCTGTTCAGGTAATTGCGCAGTGCCCTGGAACAGCTTTTCGCGCAAGGTGCCCTGGTCATACGCGGTCTTGTACGAACCACGGCGCTGCAACTCGGGAATCACCAGTTCGATGAAATCCACATAGCTTTCCGGGGTGACGATGCGAGTCAGGTTGAAGCCGTCCAGGCCGGTTTCGGCGATCCACGATTCCAGCTCGTCCGCCACCTGTTCCGGCGAGCCGACCAAGGTGATGTAGCGACCGCCCAGGGCGTGCTGGTCGAGCAGTTTGCGCCGGCTCCAGTCATTGTTTTTCAGGTGCTGGGTAGCGGACTGGATGGCGTTGCTTTTCACGTACTGGATCGGTTCGTCCAGTGCGTATTGGGAAAAATCGATACCGGTGGAGGCGGAAAAATGCGCCACTCCGGCTTCGGCGCTGGCGTAGCTCAGGTACTCGGCATGCTTGGCCCAGGCGGCGTCCGCGCTGGCCCCGACAATCACGTTCAAGCCCATGAAGACCTTGATGTCGTCCGGGTTGCGCCCGGCGCTGACGGCACTGGCGCGCACCTTGTCGACCTGGGCCTTGGTCGAGGCTTTGTCCTGGCCGCTGATGAACACGCACTCGGCGTGTTGCCCGGCGAATTGCAGGCCACGACTCGAACTGCCGGCCTGGAACAGCACCGGGGTGCGTTGCGGCGAGGGTTCGCACAGGTGATAACCCTCGACCTGATAGAACTCGCCGTGGTGCTCGACCTTGTGCACCTTGCCCGGCTGGGCGTAGATGCGCTGCCTGGGGTCGTTGAGTACCGCGTCCGCCTCCCAACTGCCCTCCCAGAGTTTGTACAGCACCTGCAGGTACTCGTCGGCCTGGTCGTAACGCCGGTCGTGTTCGACCTGCTCGCTCAGGCCCATGGCCTTGGCAGCGCTGTCGAGGTAGCCGGTGACGATGTTCCAGCCCACCCGACCACGGCTCAAGTGGTCGAGGGTCGACATGCGCCGGGCGAACAGGTACGGCGGTTCATAGGTGAGGTTGGCGGTGAGGCCGAAGCCGAGGTTGCGGGTCACCGCAGCCATGGCCGAAACCAGCAGCAGCGGGTCGTTGACCGGCAGTTGGATCGACTCCTTGAGCGTGACGTCCACCGAGTCCTGGTAAACGTCATAGACGCCAACGATGTCGGCAATGAACAAGCCGTCGAACAGCCCGCGTTCCAGCAACTGCGCCAACTCAGTCCAGTACTCGACGCTTTTGTACTGGGTCGAGTTGTCCCGTGGATGGGTCCACAGGCCGTGGTTGATGTGCCCGATGCAGTTCATGTTGAAGGCATTGAGGAGGATTTTTTTCTTCGCGCGCACGGGGCTGCTCATCAGATGGTCCCTCGCAGTGGCGGGTTTTCATCGTTGAGGTAGTAGTTGCCCACCGCGTGGTATTTCCAGCGCACCGGGTCATGCAAGGTATGCACGCGGGCGTTGCGCCAGTGTCGATCCAGGCCATGTTCGGCCAGCGTCGCCTGGCTGCCCGCCAGTTCAAACAAGGTGCTGCCGGCGGCCAGGGAGATTTCGCTGCTGATGGCGCGGGCTTCGGCCACGGCAATCGAGGCGGCCGCCACGGTGTCTGCGTTGGTGTTGTGCTGAGCCTGGTCGAGAAATTCACCGGCGCGTTCCAGCAGGGCTTCGGTGGCGTGCAGGCGGATGCTCAGGTGACCGAAACTTTTGAGCGTCAGCGGATCTTGGCTGGCGTTGTCGTTGCCGGAGTCGATCCACGGGCGGGTCTTGGTCCGCACGAAGTGCAGCGCGTCTTCGTAGGCGGCGCGGGCGATGCCGGTGTCGATGGCGGCGTGGAGAATCTGCGCCAGCGGGCCGACCGGGGTCGGGCGCTCAAAGGCGCTTTGAAACGGCACCAGGTCGTCGGCGGACACATAGACGTCCTCGAACACCACTGAGCCGCTGCCGGTAGTGCGCTGGCCGAAGCCGCTCCAGTCGTCGATCACCGTCAGGCCTTGGCTGTCGCGGGGCACGAAGGCCAGTTGCTGGACACCGTTGTCATCGACCACCGAGGTGGGAATGCGCTGGGCGTAGATGGCGCCGGTGGCGTAGAACTTGCGGCCGTTGATGCGGTAGCCCTGGCCATCCGGGGTCAGGCGGGTGACCCGGTCATGGGCGGTCTTGGTCCCCAGTTCCGCCAGGGCATTGCCGAAACGCTGGCCGGCGAGTACTTCGGCGTACAGGCGTTTTTTCTGCGCCTCGCTGCCGTTTACCCGCAGGACTTCAAGGGCATAAAAATGGTTCTGCGGGATCTGCCCCAGGGAGCCGTCAGCCTGGGCGATCAGGGCGATGACCTTGGCCAGGGTGACGTTGGACACCCCGGCGCCGCCATATTCGCGGGGGACACTGATGCCCCACAGGCCCGAGCGCGAAAACACTTCCAGCTCCGGATAGGGCAGGCGACGCTCACGGTCGCGCAGGGCGCTGTCACGGCGAAAGTCTTCGGCCAGGTCGCTGGCGACAATAAGGGCTTGTTCATCGCTGGTAATGACCGCGACGGAATGGGAAAACGTCATGTAAATCTCCAGATGTCTGGTCGGTCAGATCCAGGAATGCCGGTTCGGCAAGGTGCCGTTGAGGTGGTAGTTGCCCACGGCGTGGTACTTCCAGCGCACCGGGTCGTGCAGGGTGTGCACGCGCGCATTGCGCCAGTGACGATCGAGGTTGAATTCGGCGAGGGTGGCGCGGCTGCCGGCCAGCTCGAAGAGTTTTTCGCTGGCGAGCAACGAGATCTCGGTGGTCAGCACCTTGGCCTCGGCGACGGCAATCGAGGCGTGGGCGGCGGAGGCGGCGGTCACGGGGGCCGCGCTGACCTGATCCAGCACCTTGCCGGCCTTGCGCAGCAGCGCTTCGGCGGCGTGCAGCTCGATCTTCAGTTTGCCGATGTCGGCAATCACGTACAGGTCATCACTGGCGCGGTCGACCTTGGCATCGATCCACGGCCGGGCGCGGGTGCGTACGAATTCAATGGCGTCGTCGAGGGCGCCGCGGGCGATGCCGGCGTCGATGGCGGCCTGGATCAGTTGGGACACGGCACCCTGGATATTCGGGTGCTCGTTGAGCCGCCAGTTTTCTACCACCAGGTCGGCGTCGACCCGCACGTTGTTGAGCAAAACGGTACCGCTGGCGGTGGTGCGCTGGCCAAACCCCGACCAGTCGTCCACAACCCGCAGTCCCGCAGTGCCACGCCGGACAAACGCCATCACCTGCTTGCCGTCGTCGTTCAGGGCCTTGACGGCGATCCAGTGCGCGAACAGGGCACCGGTGGAGTAGAACTTCTGGCCATTGAGCACCCAACCATCGCCTTGGGCGGTGATCCGGGCCTTGAGTTCCAGGGTGTTCTTGCTGCCCCGTTCCGGGCCGGCATTGCCGATGCGCGAACCGTTGAGCACGCTCTGGAACAACTGCTGTTTCTGCGGCTCGCTGGCCACATGTTGCAGCAGGTTGAGGATGCCGAACTGGTTCTGCGGAATCTGCCCTAGAGCCGGGTCTGCCGCGGAAATGATCGCGAAGACTTCAGCCAGGGTGACGTAGGAAACCTGAGGGCCACCAAAGGCCTTGCCCAGGGTGATGCTGCCCAGGCCGCTACGGGTGAACTGTTCGATTTGTGCCCAGGGCAATTTGCGTTGCTGATCGCGGCGCGCGGCTTGCTGGCGGGCGACAGCCGCAAGTTCGCGGGCGGCTTCGAGGGCTTGTGTGTCAGTGCCGAGCACCTGTGCAGGCAGCAGCGGCGGGGCGATGTCCAGATCGCTCTGGATGTTTGCTTCGGCCAGACTGGACATCACTGCCACTCCTTGGCTGCACGCAATGCCCTGGCGATCTGCACTGGGGTGATTGTGTTCCGGACCATACCTACCTCACATCTCATGGATAAGCCGCGTCGTGCGGCGAAATCAGAATCAAGAATGTCCGGTGGTCCGGTGCATATACCCTAATCGCGTATAAAAAATTAATAAACTAACTTTTAGGAATATACATAGAAGGTCCGTGCGCTGTTGCCTCTTGGTTGGCGGGCAGCTTGGCGCCGGGTGGGTAGCCGCCGATTCGCAACAGGCGCGCAGGTGCCCAGCGTGAGTTGTTGCCCACCCGATCGAGGATGCAGTAGGTCACTTCCAGGCGACTGTCCTCTCCGGCCTCGAGAATCACTGCCGGCGGCACCCACAGGTTGATCGGTTTGCCGACCTCGCCCGGCTTGACCTTGGGCAGGTCCAGGCGCACATCGCCCCAGCGCAGGGTGATTGCATCGGCAGTGGCCATGTTCAGGTAAGGCTCGATGGTCAGCGGCACGCCGCGTTTCATCTGGTTCGGGTTGACCCCATGCTTGCGGATCATCTCTGGAATGCCCACGGGCGCCAGCCCCTGGTTTTCATCGGCGCACTGGCCGTGGGGTTGCCCACCGGGGCAGTCGAGTTTGACCTGGACTCGCTTGGTCGCTGAGCGCGCCGGGTCCTGTCCGACTTGCATGACCCGATAGTGGATGCCGGACCTGCCGTTGCGGATAAAACTCTCGGGCACCCGCAAGTGGATGGGCTGGCCGAGATCCGCGGCCTCCAGGACCTTGGAGGCGACATAGCAGGTGTCCCAGAACAGTTCGATCAGGTCGCCTTCGTCCATGCTGGCATAAGGGGCAATCTCGATCAGCAGATGAGCCGCCGAGACGCCGTTGATGGCGGATCCCGACGATTGCGCCAGGCGCGGTGCCGTCAGTTCTACTTTGTTCGACAGGCAGGTCATGAGTGTTCTCCTTGAAATACCGCAGCGAAGTCCGTTTCGAAGTTGCGTTAGTTCACATTGATTGAGGGTGTAGAGTTCAAGTAATAACCGATCAGTTACTACAGGTGTGCAATCAATTGGCGTCTAGATAAGAGCGCGCCTGATAGGGTGTCAATAGACGAAAGTTGGGAAGGTGGTGCGGTTCGACTAATCAGAAATTCCCTACACGAGAGGTGCTTCCCGCGTACGTGAGGCTGGGACTTTTCTCGGTTGATCAACGCTTTCGATCCATAAAAACAGACTGTTTACGGGGCGGCGAGATGCAGAGCCAGGGCTAAGGTACGCCACGGGAGGATAGGGCGGGAGGTATCTATTTATTCCATATGCATGCTGGGATAAATACCAAGGGGGGAGACGGATTATTATTTAGACCAGCGTCACGTCCCTCCGTGGAACGTGACTGTTGCACATGGGAAGTTACGTGTTACGGGCAACTTCAGGCGTTAAGAAACTTGCTGAGAAACTGCCGGGTACGCTCTTCCTTGGGGTTGGCAAACAAGGCCTTGGCCTCGCCTTGTTCGACGATCACGCCCTTGTCAAAAAACACCACGCGGTTGGCCACGTCGCGAGCAAAGCCCATTTCGTGGGTGACGATGAGCATGGTGCGTTTTTCTTCCGCCAGGCCACGAATGGTCGCCAGCACTTCGCCCACCAGCTCCGGGTCCAGCGCTGAGGTGGGTTCGTCGAAGAGGATGACTTCCGGCTCCATGGCCAGCGCCCTGGCGATCGCCACGCGCTGTTGCTGGCCACCGGAGAGTCGGCGCGGGTAGGCATCTTCCTTGCCCGCCAGGCCGACCTTGGCCAGGAGTTTGCGGCCCAATGCCAGGGCCTCCTCCCTGGGAATCTTCTTGACCACCAGCGGCCCTTCGGTGACGTTTTCCAGCGCCGTGCGGTGAGGGAATAAGTTGAAGTTCTGGAACACGAAGCCCACGTGCTGGCGCAATTGACGCACCAGGCTCTGCTGCTGGCTCAGCGGGCGGCTGCCATCGATCTCGATGTCGCCGACCTTGATCCGGCCACTGCTCGGCTCTTCGAGAAAGTTCAGGCAGCGCAGGAAGGTGGTCTTGCCCGAGCCGCTGGGGCCGATGATGGCGACCACCTCGCCTTCCTTGACCTCCAGGTCGATGCCATTGAGCACCACTTGACCCTTGAACTGCTTTGTCAGTTTTTCCACGACAATCATTGGGTCAGGACTCCTGGTCGTGCCGATTGACCCGCTCTTCCAACTTGTTCTGCAGGTGCGACAGCACCGTGGCCAGAACCCAGTAGATCAGTGCGGCGGCAAGATACATGGTGAAAATTTCGAAGGTGCGGGCGGTAATCAACTGCGCCTGGCGGAACAGCTCCGGCACCTGGATGGTCGCGGCCAGCGCGGTGTCCTTGACCAGCGAGATGAAGCTGTTGCCCAGGGGCGGCAGTGCGGTGCGCGCGGCTTGCGGCAGGATGGCCCGGCGTAGGGTCTGCGCACGGGTCATGCCGATACTGGCCGCGGCTTCCCATTGGCCCCGTTCGATCGAGCTGATGGCGGCACGCAGGATTTCACAGGCATAGGCGGCCATGTTCAGCGAGAAGCCGATCAAGGCCGCCGGCAGCGGATCAAGCTCGACGCCCAATTGCGGCAAGCCGTAATAGATCACGAACAGCTGCACCAGCAACGGTGTACCGCGAAAGAACGACACATAAATGCGCGCGATCCAGCTCACCAGCTTGAAGCGCGACAAGCGCATCAAGGCCAGGCCGAAGCCCAGCAGCAGGCCAAAGAACATCCCGCCAAGGCTGAGGATGACCGTGTAGTACGCGCCCTTGAGCAGAAAGGGCGCGGAGTCCAGGGCGAGTTGGAAAGCCTCGCCCATTACTGAGTGACGTCAGCGTTGAAGTATTTTTCCGAAAGCTTCTTCAGCGTACCGTCGGCACGCAGCTTGTCGATTGCCTGGTTCACGGCGGCCAGCAACTCGGGCTCGCCTTTGCGCAGGGCGATACCGGCTTCCTGGCGGGAGAAGGCTTCGCCGGCGGCGGCAGTGTCCTTGGCTTTCTTGGCGTATTCCAGCGCGGCGAGGCGGTCGATCAGGATGGTGTCGATGCGGCCGACACGCAGGTCCTGGAACTTGGTCGGGTCATCTTCGTAGGTGCGGATATCAGCGGTCGGCACATTGGCCTTCACCCACTGTTCGTAGTTGGTGCCCAGGCCCACCCCGACTTTCTTGCCAGCCAGGTCGGCGGCGGTCTTGATGCTGTCCTTGTTCTTGGTCAGCACCAGGGCCTGAATCCCGGAGACGGTGTAGGGTTTGGAGAAGTCGTACTTCTTCTTGCGCTCTTCAGAGATGGTCACCTGGTTGATGACCGCATCCAGGCGCTTGGATTCCAGGGCGGCGAGGATGCCGTCCCACTTGGTCGGTTGCAGTTTGACCTTGACCCCCAGTTCCTTGGCCAGGGCTTCGGAAAATTCGACTTCAAAACCGGCCAGCTTGCCGTCGGCATCGACAAAACTGAACGGTGGGTAGGTGCCTTCCAGGCCGACGTTGATCACGCCCGCGTCCTTGATCTTTTGCAGTTGCTCACCGGCTACGGCTTGCCCCAACAGACCGGCACCGAGTACCAGGCCCAGCGAGCCCACCAGCAGATTTCGACGAAATGCGGAAAAATTCATGACAAGCCCCTGTGTTTTTTATGAAGACGTTTTTTATGAAGCAGGCAAAATCGGGAATTCCACATCCTGCCCTAAAAGCAGCGTATGCGTCTCGTGGCAATTGCGCCTGCGGCGAGACTATAGGGCGGGATTTTTAGACTTGAAAATAATATAAAGTAACTTTGTTATACGCTTTTGATCTATTTCGTGGGTTAGGTGAAGGATGCGGTGTAGGCAAACAATGCCGGTGCGCCGCCAGTGTGCAGGAACAGGATAGGGCCATCATCGAAACGCTGCCGGCCAATGCCGTCGAGTAGACCGGCCATGGCCTTGCCGGTGTAGACCGGATCAAGCAACAGGCCTTCCTGGCTGGCCAGCAGCTTCACCGCCGCCAGGGTCCCGGCGTTCGGCTCGCCGTAGCGGGGGGCGAAGTACTCGTCCCACAGCTGCACCTTGAAACTCGCCGGCAGCTGCATCCCCAGCAGTTCGGCGGTGCGTTCGGCCAGGCCCTGGACCTTGGGGCGCTGGTCTTCATCGGTGCGCGAGACGGTGACCCCGATGACTGGCAGTTCCGGCAGCACTTCACTCAAGGCCAGTGCCAGGCCGCTATGGGTGCCGGCACTGCCCGAGGCCAGGACCACGGCGGCAAATTGCAGGCCGGTGTCCTTGATCTGTTCAGCCAGTTCCAGCCCCGCCCGCACATACCCCAGCGCACCCAAGGCATTGGAACCGCCAATCGGCACCAGGTACGGCTGCTTGCCGTTGCTGCGCAGGCGCTCGGCCAAGGCTTGCAACTGTTGGTCGGCGTTGTCGAGGTTGTCCACCCGCTCGACCTTGGCATCGAACAGGTCCAGCAGCAGGCGGTTGCCGTTGCCCAGGTAGTTGCTGTCATCCGTGCCGATCGGGTTTTCCAGCAGGGCAACGCAGCCCAGGCCCAGCTTTGCGGCAATCGCCGCAGTCTGGCGCACATGGTTGGATTGGATGGCGCCGGCGGTGATCAGGGTGTCGGCGCCTTGGGCCAGTGCGTCGGCGGCCAGGTATTCGAGTTTGCGCAGCTTGTTGCCACCCATGGCCAGCGGCGTCAGGTCGTCACGCTTGACGTAGACCTCGCGCCCCAGCCAGGTCGACAGCCGCTCGAGCTTTTCCAGGGGGGTGGCATTGACGAGAAGATCCAGTCGGTGAAAGCGGGCAAGCTGTTGTTTGATCATGGGTCCGCACGGCTAGTAGGAGGTGTCTGGACTATAGGCAGGGCGTTTTACCCGGGCAACCGTCAATCGCTTATTCCTAAAAGTGCTGAGGCTCGCACAATTCGTTCTTAATTACCGTTTGTGACCATACCGTAAAGTGACTGCCATTCAGGCGGCCTGGTATGGGGCCGCTGCGTGCGAGGAGTTTTGACCGTGAGTGAGCGTTCCAGCCATTGGCAATTACAGACCATCGTCAGCCAACTGCGCGTAGCCCGCGACCAGTGGCGTGCGCAAAATGGTCGCAGCAGCGGTGAGCAGGGTGGTCGCGAGCTGCCATCGCGCGCAGCGATGGCGGAGATTCTCGAAGCCCTCTGTGGCGCCTTGTTCCCGATGCGCCTGGGGCCGGTGGACCTGCGCGAGGAGAGCGAGGACTTCTACGTCGGGCACACCCTGGACGTGGCCTTGAATGCCCTGCTGGGCCAGGCGCGGCTGGAGTTGCGGTATGTCGCCCGGCAAACCGCCCAGGTCGATACCGAGGTCGAGGCGCGGGCGATCAGCCTGATCCAGGATTTCGCCCTGGCCTTGCCCGAGCTGCGCAGCCTGCTGGACTCCGACGTGCTCGCCGCCTATCACGGCGACCCGGCAGCCCGCAGCGTCGATGAGGTATTGCTCTGCTACCCGGGGATCCTGGCGGTGATTCACCATCGCCTGGCGCACCACCTGTACCGGGCCGGCCTGCCGTTGCTGGCGCGGATCAGCTCGGAAATTGCCCACTCGGCCACTGGCATCGATATCCATCCGGGCGCGCAGATCGGCCGCAGCTTCTTCATCGACCACGGCACGGGCGTGGTGATCGGCGAGACTGCGATCATCGGCGAGCGAGTGCGTATCTATCAGGCCGTGACCCTGGGCGCCAAGCGCTTTCCGGCGGACGAGGACGGCCAGTTGCAGAAGGGGCATGCGCGTCACCCGATTGTCGAGGACGATGTGGTGATCTACGCCGGTGCGACCATCCTCGGACGGATCACCATCGGCAAGGGTTCGAGCATCGGCGGCAATGTCTGGTTGACCCGCAGCGTGCCGCCTGGGAGCAATCTGACCCAGGCCAATCTGCAGCATGATGATGGGACGCAGAAGTAGCCCTGCGGAGGCTGCGATCTTTTGGTCCTGGGTTTGTGGGCATATCCGTTGCTGCGGTGGAGGCGGCTTGGGGTTCCGCCCTTACGGCGGGTCCCTTTTGTCAAACGCCCGGAATGCCGGCCCAGACAAAAGGAACCAAAAAGTCTTGCCCAAGCGTTCGGCCCCTCGCTAGGGCTCGGGGTACCTTCGCTACGGTATCCATCCGGGGGCATCGCCCTCCGGTTTGCTGCGCTGCACCTCCTGGCGACGGTTCGACTGCGTCGAACGGCGCGTTGCGCCAATCCCCGGATGCATACCTTCGCTCAGCCTGCCGATGGGCGGGTGGATCAAAAGCAAGAGCACGGCGACCTGACAGTCGGCCTGAGTGGTAAAGGCGGGCGGGGCGGCCTACCGGCCAGGCCCGCTTCCACAGGGGTTTGATGCTCGGTGAATCGTGGCTGGCCATTTGCTAAATATCCGTTGAACGATTCCGTTCAACCTCACGTCATACCCTTCCTTGAGCTAGCGTACGACAGTACCGCCGAGCCCTGGGATTAGTCCTTGGCGCCCTATCCATGTTTAACTTGAACGTTCATTCAAGTTAAACCGGTGGTTCGCTGCCCGCTCACAACAGGAGGCTTGCCTTTGCTGAGTCCGAAATTTACAGCCACGTTTTACCCACAGAAGGTGCACCGTCCATGAGTGCATCCGCTACCCCTCCCAGCGGTCAGATGCGCATGAATCCGCCGGTGTTTTATTTCGCGGCGAGCTTCATCCTGTTGTTCGGCCTGGTGGTCATCGCCTTCCCGCAACAGTCCGGTGCCTGGCTCCTGGCGGCACAAAACTGGGCGGCCAACACGGTTGGCTGGTACTACATGCTGGCAATGACCCTGTATCTGGTCTTCGTGGTGGTCACCGCCTTGTCTGGCTACGGCAAGATCAAGCTCGGTGCCGACCACGACGAGCCCGAATTCAGTTACCTGTCCTGGGCCGGCATGCTGTTCGCCGCCGGGATCAGCATCACGCTGTTCTTCTTCTGCGTCTCCGAACCCTTGACGCACCTGTCGCTACCGCCCCAGGGCGAAGCCGGCACGGCCGATGCGGCGCGCCAGGCGATGCAGATTCTGTTCCTGCACTGGGGTCTGCATGGCTGGGGGGTGTTCGCCTTTGTCGGTATGGCCCTGGCGTACTTCGCCTACCGGCACAACCTGCCGCTGGCCCTGCGTTCGGCGCTGTACCCGCTGATCGGCAAGCGCATCAACGGCCCGATCGGCTACGCGGTGGATGGTTTTGGCATTATCGCCACGGTGTTCGGCCTGGGCGCGGACATGGGCTTTGGCGTGCTGCACCTCAACTCCGGCCTCGATTACCTGTTCGGCGTCGCACACACCCAGTGGGTCCAGGTCGGGTTGATTACCTTGATGATGGGCGCGGCGATTATCGTTGCCGTCGCGGGTGTGGATAAGGGCGTGCGGGTGATGTCCGACATCAACATGCTGCTGGCCTGCGCGCTGTTGCTGTTCGTGCTGTTCGCCGGCCCCACCCAGCACCTGCTCAACACCCTGATCCAGAACCTTGGCGATTACCTCGGCGCCTTGCCGATGAAGAGTTTTGACCTCTACGCCTACGACAAGCCCAGCGATTGGCTGGGCGGCTGGACGGTGTTCTATTGGGCCTGGTGGATTGCATGGTCGCCGTTTGTTGGGCTGTTCATTGCGCGGATTTCCCGTGGCCGGACGATCCGTGAGTTTGTCTTCGGGGTGCTGCTGATTCCGCTCGGCTTCACCCTGGCGTGGATGTCGATCTTCGGCAACAGCGCCATCGACCAGGTACTCAACCACGGCATGAGCGCGCTCGGCATGTCGGCCATCGACAACCCGTCGATGACCCTGTACCTGCTGCTGGAAACCTACCCGTGGAGCAAGACGGTGATCGCCGTGACGGTGTTCATCAGCTTCGTGTTCTTCGTCACCTCGGCCGACTCCGGCACTGTGGTGCTCTCGACGCTGTCGGCCAAGGGCGGGAATGCCGATGAAGACGGGCCGAAATGGCTGCGGGTGTTCTGGGGGGCGATGACCGCGCTGGTGACCAGCGCGCTGTTGTTCGCCGGCAGCATCGACTCGTTGAAGTCGGCGGTGGTCCTGACCTCGTTGCCGTTCTCGATGATTCTGCTGTTGATGATGTGGGGATTGCACAAGGCCTTCTACCTCGAGTCGCAGAAGAAAATTGCGCAGATGCACTCCCTGGCGCCGGTCTCGACCTCGCGCCGTGGCAAGGGCGGCTGGCGCCAGCGCTTGAGCCAGGCCGTGCACTTCCCTTCCCGCGATGAGGTGTATCGCTTCCTCGAGACCACGGTGCGCCCGGCAATCGAGGAAGTGACGGCGGTGTTCGTCGAGAAGGGGGTGAACGTGGTCGCGCAGCCGGACCCGGCCAACGACAGCGTCAGCCTGGAAATCGGCCACGGCGACCAGCACCCGTTCATCTACCAGGTGCAGATGCGCGGCTACTTCACGCCGTCGTTCGCCCGTGGCGGCATGGGCCCCAAGGAACTGCGCAACCGCCGTTACTACCGCGCCGAAGTGCACTTGAGCGAGGGCAGTCAGGACTACGACCTGATGGGCTACACCAAGGAGCAGATCATCAACGACATCCTCGACCAGTACGAGCGCCACATGCAGTTCCTGCACCTGGTGCGTTGAGCGGGGGCCGGGCTGCTCAGGTGTTGCTCATGGTCATGAACAACACCAGGGCAGCCACCGGCACGGCAAATACCATGAACCCCACCATCAATTCCTGGGTCACTGATTGCCCGGCAACCATGACGCCGATGGCGCCGTTGATTGTCGTCAGCGCCAGCCACAGCAGGATGAAGCTGTAGGTCAGGGTCTGTGGGCTGAAGCCGAGCTGCTGGCCGATGAACAACATTAGCGCCAGCAGGGCCAGACCGAAGGCGATGATGATGGTGCTGTGCATGGTTGTGCGCTCCTGTGCGTCCTATCGAGCATAGGCGTGCTTTGCCCATATGCGGATTAGACCAGCCCACCGTTGGTGCGCAGGATCTGCCCGTTGACCCAGGCGGCGGCGGGACTCACCAGAAACCCGATCACCCGGGCAATGTCCTGCGGCTGGCCGAGGCGTTCCAGCGGCGGCATTTTGGCGAAGGCTTGCACCTGCTCTGGGCTTTTTCCCTGCAGGAACAGCTCGCTGGCGACCGGGCCGGGAGCTACGGCGTTGACGGTGATCTGGCGCCCGCGCAGCTCTTTGGCGAACACCTGGGTCAAGGATTCCACTGCGGCTTTGCTGGCGATGTACACCGCATACCCGGGCAGGTTCAGGCCGACGGTGCTGCTGGAAAAGTTGATGATCCTACCTCCGTCGTTCAGGCGGGTTGCCGCTTCGCGCAGGGTGTTGAAGGTGCCCCGGGTGTTGATGGCGAAAGTTTGCTCGAACAGTTCGTCGCTGTGCTCGGCCAGCGGCAGGACCTTGAGCATCCCGGCGTTGTTCACCAGCACGTCGACCTTGCCCAGTTGGGTTTCAGTCTCCTCGAACAGCCGCGCGACGTCGCTGGCGTTGGCCACGTCGGCCTTGATCGCGATGGCTTGGTGGCCGGCCTGGCGCAATTCCACCACCAGCTTCGACGCCTCGACGGCGCTGCTGGCGTAGTTGATGACGACGGCGAAACCGTCGCTGGCCAGATGCCTGGCGATCACCGCGCCAATGCCGCGGGAGGCTCCGGTGACGATGGCAACTTTCGAGGGTTGAGCGCTCATGCGGGTGTTCCTGTGCAAGTGGGAGTGGCAGCAGATTCGCCTGTTTACCCGGGACGATAAATACTCGAAAGTTGCCTTTACTGTTCAATAAACGCCAACAATCGGAGTGCCGTGTGGATCAAGCCAAAGCGATGCGGATTTTCGTGCGGATCTATGAGCGCAACAGCTTCACCCTCGCCGCCGAGGACTTGAACCTGCCGCGCGCTACCCTGACCCACAGCCTCAACCAGTTCGAAGCCTGGCTCGGTACCCGCCTGCTGGAGCGCAGCACCCGCAGGGTTCGTCCTACGCTGGATGGCGATGCGTACTACTTGAGGTGTGTGCAGCTGCTGGCAGAGCTGGAGGACGCGGAACAGGCGTTTCGCACAGTGGCGCCCAAAGGGCGGCTGCGGGTGGATGTGCATGGCACGCTGGCCAGGCATTTTGTGGTCCCGGCGCTGCCAGCGTTCATGCAGCGCTACCCGGATATCGAGTTATTCATCAGCGAGGCAGACCGGCTGGTCGACTTGATTGCCGAGGGTGTTGACTGCGTGATTCGCGCCGGCAGCCTGAGTGACTCGGCGCTGATCGGCCGGCGTATCGCCAACCTGCGCCAGATCACCTGTGCCAGCCCGGCTTACCTGGACAAGTACGGCGAACCGCAGAGTCTCGCGGACCTGTCCCGGCACCGTGCGGTGAACTACGTGTCACGTACCGGCGGCAAGCGATTGCCATTTGAATTCATGGTCGCTGGCGAACTCAGGGAAGTGACCATCGACAGCGCGCTCTCGGTATTCGGCGCCGAAGTCTATGCCGCCTCGGCCATTGCCGGCCTGGGCCTGATCCAGTGTCCGCACTACCGCATGGCCGAGCAGATCACCCAGGGCCGGCTGCAGGAAGTGCTGTGCGACACCCCACCACCGCCGATGCCGGTATCCGTGCTGTACCCGCACAACCGACACATGTCGCCACGGGTTCGGGTATTTGTCGATTGGCTGGCCGAGGTGTTTGCGTTGGCGCGTTAGCCGGTGGTCAGGAAACCAATGGCTGGTTTGCGCCCGGCTGATCTATATCTTAGTGTGTATAGTGTGTATTGATCGCATGCCCGCCGCGTACAGTCGTCATCGACGCCGATGACAAAGGGCGAAGGTGATGCGTAGTCGAGAAATGATCAGGATGATCGAAGAGCACGGCTGGTACTGGGTGGCAACTAAAGGCAGCCACCATCAATACAAACATCCGCGCAAACCAGGGAGGGTGACGATCAAGCACCCTGACGCGGATCTGCCCAAGGGAACAATTAACTAACAGTATTTTGAAACAGGCGGGCCTCAAATGAACCCGCAAACTATCGATAACAATCCCGATGAGGGCGGATTGGAAGGGGCTATCTCCATGAAATTCCCAGTCGTTTTACACAAGGATCCTGACTCCGATTACGGTGTGATCATTCCCGACGTTGCCGGTTGTTTCTCCGCGGGTGAGACGGTCGCGCAGGCGTTGGAGAACGTCAAAGAGGCACTGGCGCTGCATTACGAAGGATTGGTCGCCGATGGTGATCCGTTACCCCAGGTGCACGAGATTGACCAACACTTGCAGAACCCGGATTACGCTGGAGGGGTTTGGGCGGTGGTGGATTTTGACGTGACCCCGTACTTCGGTAAATCAGTGCGTTTTAACGCAACGTTGCCGGAACAGTTGCTTGAGCGCATCGATCAGACCGTGAGGCGCGATCAACGCTACAGCTCGCGTTCCGGTTTTTTGGCCGCGGCGGCGTTGCGCGAGTTGTCGGTATGAACGCTGGGCCGGCCTGAGCAAAAAGCCGCTCGTTGCCGGCCCACGTCGGGCCCGGCAACGATTCGGTTAAAACGGTACATCCCCCAGCACCGTGGCCCGATGCATCACGCGCCGGGCCGGGCGGTAGTCGTCCACTGCAAAGTGCTGGGTCACGCGGTTGTCCCAGAAGGCCACGTCGTCGGTCTGCCAGCGCCAGCGGATGGTGAATTCCGGGCGGGTGGCGTGGGCGAACAGCAGCTTGAGGATGGCTTCGCTTTCGCTGTCCGAGAGTTCATTGATCCGGGTCGTGAAGCCTTCGTTGACGAACAGCGATTTGCGCCCGCTGACCGGGTGCGTGCGGATCACCGGGTGCGACAGCGGTGGGTTCTTCTTGCGCGTGGCTTCCCATTGTTCGAGCGCTTGCGCGGTGTTGCCAAAGCGCTCCAGCGGGAAGGATTTGACGAAGTCGTGGGTGGCGCTCAGGCCCTGCAACAGGGCCTTGAGGGGCTCGGACAGGGCTTCATAGGCCGCGATGCCGCTGGCCCATAGGGTGTCGCCACCAAATTCCGGCAACAGCTTGGCACTGAGCACCGCGCCCAGGGCCGGGGTCGGCAGGAAGGTCACATCGGTGTGCCATACGGCGTTGTCGCGCACATCGGTTTCGGCCGTGTCGAGGATCAGCACTTCAGGCTGTTCCGGTACGTTGGGGTAGATCGGATGAATGTGCAGGTCGCCGAAGTTGGCGGCAAAACGCGCCTGTTGCTGCGGGGTGACCGGTTGATTGCGAAAGAACAGCACCTGATGCTTGAGCAGGGCTTGCTCGATGGCGTCGCGCTGCTCGACGTTCAGGGGTTGGGCAATATCGACGCCACTGATCTGCGCGCCGAGGGCATGGCTCAAGGGGGTGATGGTCAGGCTGCTCATGGGGCTCTCTTCAATCCGGGTGCCGAAGTGTCGGCATAGTCAATTCAATGGGTCTGGCCGTGCCACGGCACCAGTTTGCGTTGCAGGGCACGCAGGCCCATCTCCATGGCAAAGGCAATCAGCGCGATCACCAGGATCCCCAGGACCACGACATCGGTGACCAGGAACTGCGCGGCCGACTGCACCATGAACCCCAGGCCGCTGGTGGCGGCAATCAGTTCGGCGGCGACCAGGGTCGACCAACCCACGCCCAGGCCGATGCGCACACCGGTGAGAATATCCGGCAAGGCGCTGGGCAAAATCACATGGCGAATCAGTTGTGCCCGGGTTGCGCCCAGCGACTGCGCGGCGCGCAATTTGGTCGGGTCGACAGTACGCACGCCGGTAGCGGTGGCGATGGCAATCGGAGCAAAGATCGCCAGGTAGATCAGCAGGACCTTGGACAACTCGCCGATGCCGCACCAGATCACGATCAGGGGCAGATAGGCCAATGGCGGAATCGGCCGGTAGAACTCGATCAGCGGATCGAGCACGCCCCGGGCGATGCGGTTGTGACCGATGGCAATGCCCACGGGGACGGCAGTCAGCACGGCAAATCCCAGGCCCAGGCCGATACGCCCAAGGCTGGCGCCCAGGTGTTGCCACAAGGTCGAGTCCATGTAGCCGCTGGTCACCAGCAACCAGGCCTTTTGCAGCACCGCCGAGGGTGGCGGCAGGAACAGTGGCTCGATCAGGCCGGTGGCGGTCACGGCCCACCACAGCGTAATCAGGCTGACCAGGGTCAGGACGCTGATCCAGCGCGTGCCAAGGCTGCGCCGCAGGGGCCGGGGGCTGGTCGGGCTGGATGTCTTGGCCGCAATCTCATAAGTGCTCATGCGCGCTCCTGCCGCTGGGCGGCGCTGCGTTGCGAGAACACACGGGCGAGCACGTGTTCACGGGTTTCGATGAAGCGCGGGTCGGATTTGATCGCCCGTGCCGATTCGCCGGCGGCATAACGCTGGCCGAAATCCAATGTCAGGCGTTCGACGATTTGCCCGGGGTTGGGCGCCAGCAGAATCAGGTCGGTGGCCAGGAACACCGCTTCTTCGATGTCGTGGGTAATCAGGAACACCGGCTTGGCGGTGCGTCGCCAGACTTGCAGCAGCAGTTCTTGCATCTGTTCGCGGGTGAAGGCGTCGAGGGCGCCGAAGGGTTCGTCCATCAGCAGCACCCGCGGGTCGGCGGCGAGGGCGCGAGCCAGGCCGACACGCTGTTTCTGGCCGCCCGAGAGCTGCCAGATGCGCCGGCTGTCAAAGCCGGCGAGGTCGACCAGGGCGAGCATTTCCCGCGCCCGGACTTCACGTTGGGCGCGGGGTACACCGGCCAGTTCCAGGCCGAAAGCAACGTTGGCCAGCACATCCTGCCAAGGCAGCAATGCATCGTCCTGGAATACCACGCCGCGTTCGGCGCCTGGACCTTTGACGGGGACGCCGTCGAGGGTGATGCGCCCGGCGCTGGGCTCGACAAACCCGGCGATCAGGTTCAACAGCGAGGTCTTGCCACTGCCGGATGGGCCGAGGGCGACCAGCAGTTGCTGGGGCCCCAGGGTCAAGGAAATATCCGCCAGTACCGGTGCCGGACTGCCTGGGTACTGTGCGCTGATGCGCTCCAGCTGTAGCAAGGCCATCGCGATGTGCTCCGATCAGTGGGTGATGTATTTGGCGCTGACGTAGGGCGCGTAGTCCGGCAGCACGGCTTCGACCTTGCCTTGTTCCTTGAGGAATGTGGCGGTGTCGGTAATGGCCTTGGTGGTCGGTGCTCCCAGGGTGATCACCTGGTCAGCCGCCAGCGGGTAGACGTTGCCTTGCAGCAGCAGCGGAATGTCGCTGGCCTTGGCGCCAGACAGTTTCACCAGCTTGTCGACGTTAGCCTGGTTGGCGAGCCAGGCTTGCGGGTCTTTGCGGTAGTCGGCGTAGGCATCGAGGGTGACTTTGGCGAAGGCGGTGACGATTTCCGGGTGCTTCTCGGCGAAGTCCTTGCGCACGATCCAGGCATCGAAAGTCGGAGCGCCGAACTTGGCCAGTTCGCCGGAGGTGATCAGCACCTTGCCGTTTTCCTTGGCGACGCCCAGTGCGGGGTCCCAGACGTAGGTAGCGTCGATGTCACCCCGTTTCCACGCCGCGATGATCGCCGGCGGGGCGAGGTTGAGCACGGTGACTTTCGACGGATCGATGTTCCAGTGCTTGAGCGCGGCCAGCAGGCTGTAGTGACCGGTGGAGACAAAGGGGACGGCGATTTTCTTGCCGACCAGGTCTTGTGGGGTCTTGATCCCGGAACCGTCGCGGGCGACCAGGGCTTCGGCGGCGCCGATCTGGGTGGCGATAAGGAACGTCTGGACCGGCACTTTGCGGGTAATTGCCGCGGTCAGCGGGCTGGAACCCAAGTAGCCGATCTGCACGTCGCCGGAAGCGATGGCAGCGATGATGTCGGCACCGTTGTCGAATTTGCGCCAGTCGATCTTGGCGTTGGTGGCTTTTTCGTAGGTGCCGTCGGCCTGAGCCACTTTGGCCGGGTCAACGGTGGTCTGGTAGGCGACAGTGACGTCGGCCGCCTGGGCGAAAAAGCTCGCGGCAGCCAGGGACGCGGCCGCCAGGAGGCGTAGGGGGAAGTGCAGTTTCATCATCGAGTCCTCATCAGGCGGCCGGGATTTCGGCGAGTGATGAGACTAAATGATCTAAGAATTCGAAAATAAATAACTTTTTCGAATTAGCTTATGAGGCAAAAGATCACAGCCTGTGGCGGCTGCCGCAGGCTGCGATCTTTCCAGGATCCCGCCTAATTGCTGATCGCCAGAATACTCGCCTGATATGCGCCGACAAACACATCAAAGTCGCCGACTTCGTTCTGCTCCAGCTCGGTTTGCTGCTCCAGCGAAGCGCGGGCCGCGGCTTCGAACCGGGCTTGCTCTGCAGCCGGCAGCGGTTGGCTACGGAAGAACTCGGCGTGGGCCTGGCTCTGGCGCAGGGAGAACTGGGCAAAGCTTTCCTGGTGTTCGCGCATCGCCGCCAGCACTTGGGCGGACGGGGTCAGGGACGGGTCCTTGATCTTCGCCAGCTGTGCATCGAGGGCTTTGCTGTGGGTGTCAGCGCCATGACTCTGATCCAGCAATGCCGCCACAGGGGCGATTTTTTCCAGCAGTTCGAAGGCCCATTCCTTCATGTCCACCGGCTGTCCATCGCGCTGCAGTTGCAGGCCCGGTCGGCGACCGTCCTTGACCACGCTGAGGAAGTTCGAGGTGGCGTTGCTACAGGTGTTGCTGGTCAGCAGCGGGCTTTCGTTCAGCGCGCAGTACAGCAGGAAGGCGTCGAGGAAGCGTGCTTCGGGCAGGTCGATGCCGGTCGGCAGGAACGGGTTGATGTCCAGGAGGCGCACTTCAACGTACTGGATGCCACGGGCGACCAGGGCCTGGATCGGCCGCTCGCCGGTGTAGGTCACACGCTTGGGGCGGATGTTGGAGTAGTACTCGTTCTCGATCTGCAGGATGTTGGTGTTGAGCTGGACCCATTCCCCGTCCTTGTGGGTGCCGACTTCCACGTAGGGCGCGTAGGGCGTGGCCACCGCTTTGCGCAGGCTGTCGGTGTAGCTGTCCAGGTCGTTGTAGCACGGCGTCAGGCCGGCCTGGGCGTTGCTCTGGTAACCCAGGTCGCTCATGCGCAGGCTGGTGGCGTAAGGCAGGTACAGGGTGTCGGCGTCCAGTTGCTCCAACTGGTGCGAACGACCGCGCAGGAAGCCGGCGTCGAGTGCCGGCGAGGCCCCGAACAGGTACATCAGCAACCAGCTGTAGCGCCGGAAGTTGCGAATCAGGGCGATGTAGGCCGAGGACTGGTAGTCGCGATCGGTGCCGACAAACCCTTCGGATTCCTTGAGCAGCGGCCAGAGCTGCTCCGGCAGCGAAAAGTTGTAGTGAATCCCGGCAATGCACTGCATGGTCTTGCCGTAGCGCAGGGCCAGGCCCTTGCGGTAGACGTACTTGAGCTGACCGATGTTGGAGGTGCCGTAGTAGGCGATCGGGATATCTTCCTCGGCCGGCAACGGGCACGGCATCGATGGACTCCACAGGTACTCGTTGCCGAGCTTGCTGTAGGCAAAACGATGAATGCTGTCCAGGCTCGCCAGGGTATCTGCCGGGTCGGGCAGGGCGGGCGTGATGAATTCCAGCAGCGACTCGGAATAGTCGGTGGTGATTTGTTCGTTGGTCAGCGCGGAACCCAATGCTTCCGGGTGCGGCGTTTGCGCCAGGCGACCTTCGCTGGTCACGCGCAGGCATTCACGTTCGATGCCGTGAAGGCACTGTTCGAGCAGAGAGAGGTTAGCGCGCTCACCGAGCAGAGCCAGGCGGCGGTTGAGAAGTTCGCTCAAGTTGGATTCCTTCACGCGTCAGTCGCCCCAATATGGGGGTGGGCAGGACGGTCTACAAGGGTGAAGTGGAAACTGGCGTTTTCGCCTGGTTTTTGAGCAGCACAGACCTCATGCCAGTCGGTCAAGGATCAGTCGCCGCGAACCCTGTGGGAGCGGGCTTGCTCGCGAAGGGGGAGTGTCAGCCAGCACATAAGTCGACTGACACACCGCCTTCGCGAGCAAGCCCGCTCCCACAGAAAATCCCGGCGCCGCTTTCATAGCGCCGAAATTAACTCAAATGGGGGACATCTAGCTACAGGACAGCGAACGTGCCTTGTGCTTTTGCGACCAGTTTGTCGGCTTGCATCACGTCGGCTTCGACCACCAGCGTGCGCCGACCCGGGTGCAGCACCCGGGCCGTGCACAGTACCTCGCCGTCCGAGACGGCGCGGATGTAGTTGATCTTGCACTCGATGGTCGCGCTCTGCTGGTCAAAGCCATGCACGCTGGAACAGGCCAGCCCCATGGCAATGTCCACCAGGCTGAACAGAGCCCCACCGTGCAGCTTGCCCCCCCGATTGCGCAGTTCTGGCGCAAGGGCCAGGGCGACTTGCGCCACCCCGGGCTCCAGACTGTGCAAACGGCAACCCAAGAGCTTGAAGAAGGCGCTTTCGGACAACCCGGCAGGGACCTCCATCAGCGTTTCTTCAATTGCTTGGCGTTGGCAAACAACGACGCCATGGCGTTGTTGCTTGGCGCGGCCGCCGGGGTTTCCTTGCGCGGGGTGTTGTTCGAAGACTGGCGTGGGGCCGATCCTGGGCGTGCACCACGGGCACCGTCGATCTTCTCGCCGGGGGTGTCGCTCATGCGCATCGACAGGCCCACGCGTTTGCGCGGAATGTCGACTTCCATGACTTTGACCTTGACCACGTCACCGGCTTTCACCGCCTCCCGTGGGTCCTTGATGAACTTCTCGGAAAGCGCGGAAATATGCACCAATCCGTCCTGATGCACGCCGATATCCACAAATGCGCCAAAGTTGGTCACGTTGGTCACCACGCCTTCGAGGATCATCCCTAGCTCCAGATCCTTGAGGTCTTCGACACCTTCCTGGAACTCGGCGGTCTTGAACTCGGGGCGCGGATCGCGGCCAGGCTTTTCCAGCTCTTGCAGAATGTCGGTGACCGTTGGCAGACCGAAGGTTTCGTCGGTGTACTTTTTCGGATCAAGACGCTTGAGGAAGCTGGCGTCGCCGATCAGCGAGCGAATGTCACGGTCGGTCTCAGCGGCAATACGCTGTACCAGCGGATAGGCTTCCGGGTGCACCGCCGAGGAGTCCAGCGGGTTGTCGCCGTTCATTACCCGCAGGAAACCGGCGGCCTGCTCGAAGGTTTTTTCTCCCAGGCGGGCGACCTTCTTCAGCGCGGCGCGGGTCTTGAACGCGCCGTGTTCGTCGCGGTGGCTGACGATGTTCTGCGCCAGGGTCGCGTTGAGGCCGGAGATGCGTGCCAGCAGCGCCACGGAGGCGGTGTTGACGTCGACCCCCACGGCGTTCACGCAGTCTTCGACCACCGCGTCCAGGCCGCGCGCCAGTTTCAACTGCGACACGTCGTGCTGGTACTGACCGACGCCGATGGATTTCGGATCGATCTTCACCAGTTCCGCCAGTGGATCTTGCAGGCGCCGGGCAATCGATACCGCGCCACGGATCGACACGTCGAGGTCCGGGAATTCCTTGGAAGCCAGTTCCGACGCCGAGTAAACCGACGCGCCGGCCTCGGAGACCATGACCTTGGTCATCTTCATCGCTGGGTATTTTTTGATCAGCTCAGCGGCCAGCTTGTCGGTTTCGCGGCTGGCGGTGCCGTTGCCGATGGCGATCAGGTCCACCGCGTGCTTGGCGCACAGGGCGGCGAGGATAGCGATGGTCTGATCCCACTTGTTGTGCGGCACGTGTGGGTAAACCGTGGCGTGATCCAGCAACTTACCGGTGGAGTCGACCACGGCGACCTTGCAGCCGGTGCGCAGACCCGGGTCGAGACCCAGCGTGGCGCGCGGGCCGGCCGGGGCCGACAGCAGCAAGTCGTGCAGGTTGTGGGCGAACACGTTGATCGCTTCGGTCTCGGCGCCATCGCGCAGTTCGCCCAGCAGGTCGGTTTCGAGGTGGGTGTAGAGCTTGACCTTCCACGTCCAGCGCACCACTTCGCCCAGCCATTTGTCGGCGGCGCGGTTCTGGTTCTGGATGCCGAATTGCTGGCCGATCATGCCTTCGCACGGGTGCATGGTGCCCGGCAGTTCGTCGCCGACTTTCAGCGCCGAACTCAGAATGCCTTCGTTGCGGCCACGGAAAATCGCCAGCGCACGGTGCGACGGCATGCTTTTGAGTGGTTCATCGTGTTCGAAATAGTCGCGGAACTTGGCGCCTTCCTCTTCCTTGCCGGCGATCACGCGGGCACTGAGGGTGGCTTCCTGCTTGAGGTAGCTGCGCAGCTTGTCCAGCAAACCGGCGTCTTCGGCGAAGCGCTCCATGAGGATGTACTTGGCGCCTTCAAGGGCTGCCTTGATGTCGGCCACGCCTTTCTCGGCATCGACGAAGCGCGCGGCTTCGGCGTCTGGCGCGAGGCTCGGGTCGTTGAACAGACCGTCGGCCAGCTCGCCGAGGCCGGCTTCCAGGGCGATCTGGCCCTTGGTGCGGCGCTTCTGCTTGTACGGCAGGTACAGGTCTTCGAGGCGGGTCTTGGTGTCGGCGAGCTTGATGTCACGCTCCAGTGCTGGAGTCAGCTTGCCTTGCTCCTGGATGCTGGCCAGGATGCTGATGCGCCGTTCGTCGAGTTCTCGCAGGTAGCGCAGGCGCTCTTCCAGGTGTCGCAACTGGATGTCATCGAGGCTGCCGGTCACTTCTTTCCGGTAGCGGGCGATGAAGGGCACCGTGGAGCCTTCATCGAGTAGCGCGACGGCCGCTTCGACCTGTTGTGGGCGGACACCGAGTTCCTCGGCGATGCGGCTGTTGATGCTGTCCATAAAACCACCTGACAAATTGTGAAAGCAGGCTCGCGGGCGCAGTGACTAGGCCCGGCGAGTCTGGTTGAGCGGCCTGGCCTGCGCCGCTACCTGGATCAAAAGGCATCCCATTGACCCGTGAAATCGAAAAATTACTGCCCGGCGCGGAAAAATAAAAAGCCGCCACAGACGGTAACGATCTGACGTTGCCTGACACAAAAGGCCGCGCATTATAACCAGCGTTCCGAGCTTCGGGGGCTAAAGGAACCTGTAGGCACAATGCCTGTATCGCTGGCGGTAGAGGAAAAATCTGCTAACAATGCACACGGTGCGTATAACGGCAGCTACGCCATAATGCGCGCCGAGATCAAAGGAGCATCCAATGAGCAGCACTGCACAAACTGCTGAAGGCGAAAAAATTCTAATCGTTGACGAC
>Ga0213827_1000172_pt1 | contig 72979 bp, 65 predicted proteins | sample MC6MC0898MG_FD_180669 | JGI IMG/M metagenome (GOLD analysis project Ga0213827, IMG submission 180669) | Enriched soil aggregate microbial communities from Iowa State University, Ames, United States - MC6-MC0898-MG | ecosystem: Environmental > Terrestrial > Soil > Unclassified | place: USA: Iowa...
GTTTTGTGTTCTTCGTTTTCAGAAAGATTATTTTCTGTTGTCATAGCAAATCTTTTATGAATAATGGCGTTAATTTCTTAAAGCGAGCTAATATAAGCCAATTAAGTTACTAATTTATGTTATTTTTTTTTAAACGACCAAATTTCCCAAGCTTTTTCTGCCTGTTGTTCCAGCATATAATATCCGTTGACAGTTTTTGCTCCGTTTTGAGATGAGTTTAAGATAAATTTGCTGTATTCCGGATTGTAAATTAGATCAATCACCAAATGTTGATTTGTAAGAGCTTCAAAAGGGAAATTCAGACAATCCTCAGTATTGGGAAAAGTTCCGACCGGAGTACATTGGATGATTAATTTGTTTTTTGAAACCGTTTCTGAATCTAAGTTTTCAAAATTAATTTCTGACTTTCTTGAAACCGTTTGATACGGAATCTGATGTTTGTCTAAAACATAATGCACTGCTTTGGCAGCACCACCATTTCCTAAAACCAATGCTGATTCGTGATGTGCTTTTTTGTGGGCAATCAATGTTTTTTCAAAGCCAAAAGCATCTGTATTATAACCGATTTTCTTCCCATCTTCAATTAAAACACAATTTACGGCACCTATTTTTTTTGCTTCATCACTCAATTCATCCAAATAATCTAAGACTTTCTCTTTATATGGAATCGTCACGTTAAAGCCTAGTAGATTAGGTTTTAAAAGAAGTCCTTCAATTTCGTTGATTTCCTGTAAATCGAAAATTTCGTATGAAAAATCATTGAGCTTTTTCTTGTTAAATTTATCTTCAAAATATTTTTTTGAAAAAGAGTAGGAGATGTTTTTCCCGATCAGTCCTAATTTGTTGTTGGAATCCATACATCAAAAATAAAAAAAAGACCGATAAAAACCGGTCTTTTGTATTGAAAATATTTGTTGTCTTATTCTATAATGAATTTTGTAGTGTTGTTATCTGTTTTCAAGATGTAAACTCCTTTGGTTAATCCGTGAAGATCTATTTTATTTGAGTTTTTAAAAGGATTTGCAATGTTTTTAATCAGTTTTCCTGAAAGATCATAGATTTCAGCTTTCAAAACTTTGTTCAGGTTTTCACCTTTTACAAATAATTCGTGATTTTTAACCGGGTTTGGATAAATGCTGAAGGCTTTTTCTTTTGAATTTTCAACAGTTGATAAAGAAGTTGCACAAGTCCATGATAAATCATCAATAGCTACTCTAGGTCCATTTTCTGCTGTAATTGGATTTGTAATTTTAATAATTACATTTCCAGGAACATTAATATTGCTTATTGTAGTTGTTGTGATTGCATTAGCTGTTGCGGTGTAAGGAATTGTACCTACCTGAACTCCATTGATTTCTAAATTTAAAACACCTGGTCCGGCTCCGTATTTTAAAGAAGTTTTAACTGTTAATTCTTGAATTCCTCCTGAAATGGTAGAGCTGGTTAAATTGCCAATTCGTAGTGTAATTGCTTTTCCGTTAATCGTTTGATCTGTTCTTGCGTCAGTTGCAGTCCAGTCGATATTATTATTTGTCCATATTCGGTTTGAATAGCTTGAAGCCGATGCAGGAATATTTGAGAAATCTTCAGTTCCGCAAGTTCCGGTTCCTCCACCTGATCCTGCAAGTGTAGTTTCAGTAGCTGTGTTACTTTGAGGAGATGTATTTCCTGCTGCATCTTTAGCAATAACGTGGAAATTGTAAGCAGTTGAAGAAGCTAAACCTTGAACAGTTGTGGAAGTTCCTGTAACGGTAGCTTTTAAAACATTATTAGCGTAAACATCGTATCCTGTAACTCCTACATTGTCTGTAGATGCAGTCCAGCTTAATGAAACAGTACTTGAAGTAGGGTTGTTTGCAATTAAGTTTGTTGGAGCTGTCGGAGCTTGGTTATCTACTGTTTGTGTTCCCCAAACTAAATCTACATAATTAGGATTGTCAATATAAGGATTTCTATTTCCCTGATAAGTATATGAAGCATTGTTTCTTCCGATTTCAGCAGGTGAAACAGGATCTAAATTGTGCCAAGCCAAGAGTTGATTAAGTTCCCACGTTTGTAATCCTGGATAAGCAGAATTACCAAGCATGTCTCCTGAACTGAACGTAGAAAGTTGAGTCTCATATCTTGTCACAAAATAGAAAATCATTCTTGCTACATCACCTTTAAATTCATCAATAGGTTCAAAAACAGTTCCGGAATATCCAGCAGAAACAGAGCTCCCTCTTTTAGAACCATTATTAGAAATATAATTCGTAACACCAACATTTCCAAAAGGTAAACTGCCTCTTATATTGTTAACATAACCGTCAGTAGCACGTATAAAATGTATATCGGATACCATTGGTGAATCTTCATTGAAAAAGCTTTGCGGAATAATATGTTCTCTATTATAGCAATCAGATTCACTATTATAGCTACCACATTGATTAGTTCCAACGGTGTAGTTATATGGGTCTGCAGCAGTGGGTCTTTCAGAATAAATATCTAAAATAGTACCATCATTTTCGTAATAATCATCGCGATCTGTTGTTTGATATGCTATCCATAATCCTCCATAAGATCCAGGATTGTGTCCTGTTGTAATAATATTTTTTAATTGAGTTTTTAAAGTTGCACCTATACCAGTTGCATTGTTGTAATATCCCGCGGGAGCTTGAGCTAAAACACTGATAGTGATCAGAGTTAGCAAAAATGAATGTAAAATTCGTCTCATTTTTTCTAAATTGGGAGGCAAATTTACAAATAAATAAAATTATAAAATATTAATTTTTAGTAATATAGTCTTTGCTGATTTTAGAAAAAAACCAAGAAATAGCAATACCAAAGACAGAAGCGATGGCTGCAACAATTAAATAATTTTTACCAACAATTTTTACAGGAAAAGGTAAATCTTCTACTGCTTTAAATAATTCGGTATAAATTTGGAAATAGCATAAAGCTGTTCCTAAAATAAGACCTGAAATAACTCCCAAGATAACAATCAGAATTCCGGTATAAAAATAGGTCATTCTAAGGTGTGCTAATGGGAACCCTAAAGAAATCAGAGATTTTGCCTGTTGTTTTTTATCAAGCTGTAAAATAATGATGGCTCCTGCCAAATTAAAAGTCGTGATGAAGATAACTAAAGCAAAAATTAAATAGATAAATAGTTTTTCGGTGTTAATCATTTTCCAGAACGCTGCATTCTCTTCCTCTTTTGTTTTAATTTCGACGTCTTTTCCTAGAGTTTTAAGAAGGTTTTGTTTTACAGAATCAATATTTTCTGGATTTTTAAGCTTAATAACAATTTGATAAGCTGAATTTTTTGGAAGATTTAGTAATTCTTCGGCCAATTCTACCGGGGCGATAATGTAATTGTTGAGCTGCTCATTGCCTGGAAAAACACCACTAACAATAATTTCTTTCTTATTATAAATATCTTCTTCCTTATTGATGATTCCTGTTCCGGGTTTAGGCATGAAAAGCGTTGAGAAATCTGTATTAGAATCTACAGGGATTCCCAATCTGTTTTGAAGCGAATGCTCCATAATTACTTCATTGCTGTACTCAAATGTAGGATAACTTCCGTAAAAAATAGTTTTATCAATAGGATTTACTTTAATATATGCTGAATCAACCCCTCGAAGATAGGCAACGTCGCCTTTTCCATTGTAATTAATATAGGTTTTTTCTTCTATTATTCTTGAAAAGCTGGAAATTTCTTTATTGTCTTTTAAAACAGTATTTATTTTTCCGAAATTTTTCAGAGTTTTCCCGGATGTGCTTTTTATTGTTAAATCAGCATGGAGATTGGAAATCAAAGTTTTGTTGAAATCTTCAAGTCCGGAAAAAACAGAAATAATGACAAACATTGCAGCTACAGCAACACTCATCGCCACAGCAGCAAGCCATGTAATGAATGTTACAGCGGTGCTTCCTTTTTTAGATAAAAGGTAGCGCGATGCAATATAAAATGCAATGTTTTTCAATGTTTTATAAAACAGGATTGTCGCCTTCGCCTCTCAGTTCTCTTTCGATTTTCTCTACATCATCGAGCGTGGTATCTAGATAGAAGCTCAATTGTGGAATAATACGTACTTGTTTTGCCATTTTCTGACCTATGAAGTTTCTGTATTGTGCCTTGTTTTCTTCAATTTCTTTCATGATTGAAGAACGAAATTCCTGAGGGAAAATACTTAAATAGATTTTTGCAATTCCCAAGTCGGGAGTTACTTTAACATCGGAAACGGAAACCAAAAAATTCTGTTTACTTTCTGATGCCTGTTTGCGGAAAAGTTCTGCGAAATCTTCCTGTATAATCTGTGCTACTTTTCTTTGTCTGTTGCTTTCCATAATTTATGCAAATTTAGTACTTTTGTTTGAATTGCTAATTTGAAAATTGATTAGCATTCAAAAAAATATATTTTACATTTATGAAATTAGAACATATCGGTATTGCGGTAAAATCTTTGGGTGTCTCTGATGAACTTTTTACAAAACTTTTAGGAAAAGAATCTTACAAAAAAGAGTCGGTAGAAAGAGAAGGTGTGGTGACTTCATTTTATGAAACAGGAGATAGTAAAATTGAGCTTTTGGAAGCCAGTAATCCTGAAAGTCCAATTTCAAAATTCATTCATAAAAAAGGGGAGGGTGTTCATCATTTGGCATTTGGAGTAGAAAATATACTGGATGAAGTAGAAAGATTAAAAAAAGAAGGATTTCAGTTTATCTCTGAAGAGCCTAAAGAAGGTGCTGATAATAAATTAGTTGTCTTCCTGCACCCGAAATCTACTAATGGTGTCCTGATAGAACTTTGCCAAGAAAAACCGTAAAAAATTTTGTAGTGAAAGAAATTTTACTATTTTTGCAAACACAAAATTTAACCAAATTTTGAGGTCCTATAGCTCAGTTGGTTAGAGCACCTGACTCATAATCAGGTGGTCCCTGGTTCGAGCCCAGGTGGGACCACATAGAAAACACTTACTACGGTAAGTGTTTTTTGTTTATAATCAATATTTTTTTATTCCCTAACTTTGATTTTCAAAAAATCATTATGTCTATAACAAACGAACAGGAATTAATCGGAATGCAGAAAGTAAGTGAGGCTGTGGCTTTTACTTTGAAAGAAATGATGAATTATGCGCAAGTTGGAATGACTACAAAAGCTCTTGATGAGTATGGAGCAAAAATTCTTTCAGATTTTGGGGCAAAGTCGGCGCCTTATCTTACCTATGGATTTCCGGGATGGACGTGTATAAGCGTTGACAACGAATTCTGCCATGGAATTCCTAGTTCAGAGAGAGTTTTGAAAGATGGAGATTTAATTAACATTGATGTTTCTGCAGAACTCAATGGATATTGGGCAGATAACGGCGGTTCTTTTGTAATTGGAAAAGATATCAATCAACATCAGAAATTAGTCGATGCATCCAAAGAAATTTTAGAAAAAACCCTTAATAATATAAAAGGTGGAGTGAAAATCGCTGATATTGGTTTTTTAATGGAAACTGAAGCAAAAAAAAGAGGATTTAAAGTCATTAAAAATCTTGGCGGTCACGGTGTGGGAAGAAGCCTACATGAAGAACCAGATGAATTGATGAACTATAAAAACCGTTATGATTCCAGAAGGTTTAAGAAAAATTCTGTTGTGGCGATTGAAACATTTATTTCGACCGATTCAACGATTGCAGTGGAATTGAATGATGGTTGGACGATGGTGGGAAACAAAGGAGGTTATATGGCACAACATGAGCATACTATTGTAATCACTGATGGAAAACCTATTATTTTGACCCAGATGAATGAGATTTTAAATTAATAAAATTAATACTTCAAATTAAAATATAAAACCTTTCAGAATACTGGAAGGTTTTTGCATGAAAATTAAAATACATTTTCATATTTAAATAATATCAATTGCTATATTTCTCTTAAAATAAAAAGTAGTTTTTTGCTTAAAATAATTTTTCACTCCGATATTTTAAAGGACGATGGCAAAAGGTTTGCAGAGTTTTTGCGTAACTTTAAGAAAAATATACATTTATGCAGATAGAAACACGTACCCTGAAAGTAGATGATTATGAAGAGCTGGTAGAAACCATGCGCCGAGCGTATCCTCAAATGTCAGAATACGTCTGGTCAAAAAAAAGCATTGCAAAGCTTAATAAAATTTTTGAAGCCGGGCAGATCTGCATTACTGTTGATGGGAAAATTGCCGCTGTTGCACTGTCTATTATCGTTAATTATGATGAGTTTGGTGATGACCATACTTATAGTGATATCACAGGGAATTATACTTTCAATACCCATATTTCAACCGGAAATGTATTGTATGGAATCGAAATTTTTGTTGATCCCGAATATCGTAAATTGAGGTTGGGAAGAAGGTTATATGATGCCCGAAAAGAACTTTGTGAATTATTAAATCTGAAATCTATTATTTTGGGTGGAAGAATTCCGCATTATCACAAATACAGCAAAGAAATTTCGCCTAGAGAATATATCAGGAGAGTTAGAGATAAAGAAATTTATGATCCTGTATTATCTTTCCAGCTTTCCAATAATTTTTTACCGATAAAAGTGCTTAAAAAATATCTTCCCGAAGACGAAGCTTCCCATGAAAATGCAGTTTTACTTCAATGGAATAATATTTATTACAGCAAAAAACCAAACACAATGCAGGATAGCGTTATCCGGTTGGGCTTGGTACAGTGGCAGATGAGACAATTCAAAGATATTCATGCTTTTTATGAGCAGGTAGAATTTTTTGTGAATGTAATGGGAGATTATAAATCAGATTTTGTGCTTTTCCCGGAACTGTTCAATACGCCTTTACTGGCTCCGTTCAATAATCTTTCTGAGCGTGACAGTATGATTGAGCTGGCAAAAATTACAGAGGAAATTAAAGCGAAAATTTCAGAACTGGCCATCAGTTACAACGTGAATATTATTTCCGGAAGTATGCCGATTTTTGAGAATAACGATTTGTATAATGTGAGCTATCTTCTTCACCGTGATGGTAGAATTGATGAATACAGAAAAATTCATATCACGCCAAACGAAAGGAAGTACTACGGAATGAAAGGCGGAAACGAGATTAAAGCTTTTGATACAGACTGCGGAAAAATAGGTCTAGTAATTTGTTATGATGTAGAATTCCCGGAATTGCCAAGAATTTTAGCTGATCAAGGGATGAAAATTTTATTTGTTCCTTATCTTACCGATACTCAAAATGCATATATGAGAGTTCGCCACTGCGCTGCTGCAAGAGCTATTGAAAACGAATGTTATGTAGCGATTGCAGGTTGTGTAGGAAATTTACCTGGAGTGAATAATATGGATATTCAGTTTGGTCAGGCTGCAGTTTTCACACCGTCAGATTTTGCATTTCCTTCTAATGCAGTAAAGGGTGAGGCTACTCCGAATACGGAAATGACGCTGATTGTAGATGTAGATTTAAATTTGCTTAAAGATTTGCATTACAATGGTTCCGTTCAGATTCTCAAAGACAGAAGAACAGATTTGTACGAAACGTATTTGAAATAAATTTGATTAAAATATTGAAGCACTTCCATCTTGGAAGTGCTTTTGTTTTTGGCTAAATTTTCAGATTATTTAATTATAATTTCATAATTATTTATGCAGCCCGCTCAGAATTATAATTTTTTACGCAAACCAGACAGTACAAATCTTGTCGCCAAATTCGGTTTATTCTATAATTCAGAACTGTATTGATTTCCTGAACAATATTTATATTTTCTGCTACGTTAGATTTTTCTGTATTTGATTCTTTTTTGGATGAAGTTTCTTGAGTTTCTTCTGAGGTTAGGTCACTTTTTTTATTTTCTAGTAATAAAGAAGAATCGGAATGATATTTTTCTTTAACAATATTCACAATCATACTTTTAGAAATTTTATTCTGAATATTTGTTGAATCATGTTTGAATTGTTCACTTTGAGCAAAAGCGGACTGAAAGCCAAACAGTAAAATAAGATATAGAAATGATTTCATCAATGATTATTTATAAAACTAAGGTAAGAAAAATACGTTTACTTTTCTCTTGGTTGTGATTATTAAATTTTTGTAATTATAATTTTGTACCATAAATTCCTGTCGCACAACCATAAAAATAGTTTTCAGATTTTACATTCAGATTGTACTTGCTGAATATTTCCTTTACACGGTCGCAGTTTTCAAAATTTTCGGTGTAAATCCAAAGCATTTTATAGTCATTGGGATTTCCTAAAAATAATTTACCCAAAACGGGAATTATTTTGCTTAAATACAACTTGTAAGGAAAATACAAAATCTTGTTTTTAGGTTTTGAAACTTCTACAAAGCTGAATTTTCCATCGGGTTTTAGAATTCTTGAAATTTGTTTGGCGAGAATTTCCAATTGTTCATTATTAAATGTTTTCAAACCATAAGCACAGGAAATAATATCAAAAGAATTTGATTCTAAATTACTTTGAAGAATGTCTTCACAAAGCAAATTCAGTTGATTTTTAAAAATTTTATTTCCTTTGTTTTTTGATTGCGAAATCATTTCCTCAGAAAAATCTAATGCTGAAAAAGTAGAGTTGGGGAAATTTTTTTTGAGGTAAGTCCAGTTTTCGCCTAATCCGGAAAGCAAATCGATTATATTTAAATTTTGCTCAGATTTTCCCAATTTATTGAGAAACTGTTTTCTCCAGCGAATTGAGAAGCCAAACGAAGTAATGTAATTCATTCTTTCGTACGAACCAGACATCTGATTGAATAGTTGTTTTACAAATTTTGGTTCGTATATATTGTTCATGATTGAAGAAATTTAGACAGAAAATTTAATTCAGATAATCATTTTTAAAGGTCTTTAAAAGTTGTACCTAATCTATAATTGATCAGTTGATAGAGATAAATACCTTTTATAGGAATCGCAAAATTATTTTCAATCTTATAAAATTGAGACAGATAACGTTTTCTTATAACATCAGGATTTAGATGAGAAACATCATACTTTTCTTCACTGAACGTTTTATCAAAACCTGTCATATTCTGAATTGTTTCAAGACTTTCACTTCCATTAAATTTGGGGTAACTGTAGTAGTGTCCTTTTTTATTTATGTATGGTTTATCAAATTGATATTTCTGGTGGAAATAATGACCTCCATCTTTACTTTTTGAAATGTAAAGAATTACAGTGTCATTTTTTGCAAATCCCGGAGTTCCGTAATGATCGTAGGCAATAAATTCTACGGTATCAGTTTTAAGATAGTTGAACATTTTTCTTACTACTTTATATCTGCATCTAAAAGCTCCATCCATTACATAACTTTTCTTTACTATTTTAAGAGTGTCTCCCGTTTCTTCATCAATTTCATATCTACCCGTTTGAACATCTTCTTGATTTTCATTTGGATCAAATTCTGTTACAGAGATTTTCTTACCCACAAAAGCATAGAGATTAATGTTTTTATTTGCTCCGCCATGCTTGACGTTTTTTGAAGTAACAATATAGGCAGATTCGCAACCTACCAGGATAGTTGCCACTAAAATTAAAAAACAGGGTAATAATTTTTTCATTCTATTTTACAAATTCTTAAAACGATACGGAATCTTCACAATATCAATCACCTTTTGTCCCTGACTGTTTTTTCCGGCAATCCATTTCATATCTTGTGTTGATTTTAAGGCGGCGGCTTTTACTTCTTTGTTGAAGGTTTCATTTTTTCCATAGGTGGAAATATTGAGGACATTTCCTTGTTGGTCTATTTTTAAAATGATTTCAGTGCTCAAATTCTTTCCTGAATTTTTCAAATCATTCCTGTTGATATTCTGGTCAATCTTCTTTAAAAATGCTTTGTTGCCATCAGGAAATTGCGCCGGAAAAGTGACTCTTGGAGGAGGTGGAACAGATAAATCCAGCGGTTGTTTTGATTGGTATCGGTCTGAGATTTTTTGTCCAAAAGTTAGACTTATTGCCAAAATAGATAAAAGTAAAATAAGTTTTGTCATTTTGAAATTTTATTTATGATTTTAAAGTTTTCACTTTTTATTATCTACAATTAATAAAATATTTTCACGATTTCTTATTTTTGATTTTTTTTCGTGACCTCTTCTAATATAATTAATAATATCTTCAGAAACGTTTATTTGGGAAAATGATTCATCATATAATAATTCAGAATTATTCACAAAAACATCTGTAGTTTCATCAAATACGCTTTCAAAAGGAATTTGTTTGATAGATTCTATCTGGTGTTCAAACGCTCCCCAAATGTCATACTCATCGTAATCGCTTTTAATTCCTAATATCCTTTTATTATTTATATTGATAACTTTTACGTCAAACTCATCATCTTTTATTAGTTTCTTCCAAATATTAAATGAGCCAGGTCTTGATTGTAATTTATCAGAAAGAATTGATGAACCGATATGTTTAATAGAATATTTGTACAAATACAATCCGTGCCCCTTATCTCTTTCCCAAGAGTATGATTTGTTAATCTGAAAATATTGATTTTTACCAATTACAACGTTTATTTTAAATCGGATCACGGATAATCTTACATTATCAGAGTCACAAAGTAAATAATATTTATATTCAAAATCTTCAGCATAATTTATACAATATTTTTCATTTTGTTCGATTTCTTTAAAATTTAGTTGATTATCAAAATAGAAATCTATAAAACTATTAACTTCTACGGAATTTCTATCAATTATATTGGGCATGTTACAATTAAAGTTAATGATATGGAAAAATTTTTATTAAGTCTAAAATAATAATTTAATTCATCCCAAAACAATCCTCCCATCAATCTCCTTTAGCAAACCTTTCACAATCAAATCCTCCACACAAAACTTCACCACTGCATCAATCTGCGAACCCACTTTCGCAAACCCAAAAGTCTTACAAACCGCACGAACCAATTCTTCTTTATTCAAACTCAAACTCGAATGCATTAACTCCATCATCGCCACTGAAATTTCTTCAGGCGCAATCTCATCAATCAGCCTTTTTTCTGCAGAATTATCTCTGTAAAAGTCAAGATTTTGAGGATGAGAATTTTCGTTCCAGTAAAATTTCTGATAACTTTCTGTCGTTTGAATATTTGGGATAGAATTCAGCGTTTCCAAAAGATACGTATTCAGTTTTCCGCCGGCTCTCGACGTGTTCCAAAGCTTGAGAATTTTCCTGAACAAAGCATTCTGACTGATCGGCGACTCCGTATCGATGATGGTTTTTAGCTGCCTTAAAAGAGCCTGCCTGTTTTCAAAATGATAAATAGATTCTGAGTTGGCATTAAGTTCAGGACTCAAATCTGCCGCAACATAAGAAATCATTTTCGAAGGTTTTTCCTCTTTGGAAACTTCACTCAGATAGATTTTATCAGAAGTTTTCAGCTCTATAATTTCTTCCTTTTTTTCTTTAACCTGAGTTTTGATTTTCTCCAGTTCAGCCTGAATTTTCTCAACGATTTTCTCTTTGTTTTTAATCCAATCCAATGTCCAGATTCTGAAAACATTCCAACCCAAACCTTTCAGAACATTTGGTACAAGCAGTTCACGGTCATTGGTCGTGTGTATGTTGAAATAATTTTCGCTGTCCAGCAAAATTGCGAGAAGATATTCGTTTTCGTTGTCGGAATCAATGATTCCAATGTCGATTTTATATTCTGAAGTTCCGATATTGGTTTTAATTTTCAAACCATTTTCTTCAAGCGTCTTAGCAATCGAATTCACCATCAGTTTCTGCTGATTGACGGTTTGATTTGAATTTTGATACACTAATCCTTTTTCAGAAAAATTCAAGAAGTTTTTCAATCCCAAAACACCTTCCGAATTCGTTCTGTTCATATCGATCTGGTCGCCTTTTAATGAAGAAAAAACTTTCATTTCGTAGCGGGCTCTCGTCACAGCAACATTCAGTCGTCTCCATCCTCCGTCGCGGTTTAGAGGGCCGAAATTCATCGAAACTTTTCCATCTTCATCAGGACCGTAGCCAATTGAGAACAAAATAATATCTCTTTCGTCACCCTGTACATTTTCCAAATTTTTAATGAAAATAGGTTCTTCAGAATTAATCGTAAACTCTTCCAGATGCGGATTTTCCTGAAATAATTTCTGCAGCAAATCTTCAATCAGACTTTGCTGGGTCTGGCTGAAAGTCACCACACCAATCGATTTTATATTCTGATTTTCGAGATGAATTCTGATGTATTCAATAATCGCCTCCGCCTCATTTTTATTGGTTCGCGTTTTTCCTTTGTCGTAAAATCCGTCGATAAATTCAAACGTCACTTTTCGGTTTAAATCATCCGGAGATGGGAAAGTGAGCAATTTATTATCGTAAAAATGAGCATTGGAGAACGAAATCAGACTTTCATGCTTACTTCGGTAATGTCTCAGCAAATAATTCGACGGAATTGAAAGCGCAAGACAGTCATCCAGAATGCTTTCTAAATCTTCCAGTTCAAAATTTTCTTCATCCACTTTTTGGGAGGCAAAAAAACTCGTCGGCGGCATCTGTTTCGGGTCACCCACAATAATTGCCTGTTTTGCCCTTGCTAAAGCACTGACCGCCTCAGAAGTCGGCAGTTGCGAAGCTTCATCGAAAATTACCAAGTCAAAATGCTCTTCATTCACATCAAAATACTGCGCCACCGAAATCGGACTCATCAGCATACACGGTTTCAATCTCGGAATCAAGGTCGGAATCTGGTCAAATAATTTTCTAATGGATAAACCTCGACCTTTGTTTCGAATCGCTTTCTGCAAAATACCAATTTCAGAACTCTGAACGGCTTCCTGAGAAAAATTCGGGATTCGGTCGCTCAATTTCATCGTCAGCTGATTTTTTGTCAGTTCGGTAAATTCTTTGTGCAGATTTTTATACTGCTGAATTTGAGATTCATAAATGTTGGCATCAAAACCGTTCAATGTTCCTGAGCTATAAATGGTTTTAATGAATAAATTCAGATGAATGATTTTTTCAAATTCAAGTTCCAAAGATTCTGTATCGAGCCAGCCTTTTTCAAGAAAATCAATGAACCAGTTTAAGTTTAAATCTTTCGCTTTTTCTTTTAAACCATTAAAATTAATCCAGTCTTCCAGCTGATGAATATTCTGAACAATCGTCTGCAGATCGTCTTCGTTGGGAATTTCATCTACATATTCCAATAAACTATTTTCTGCTTCGTGAAGTTCTTTCAGTTTTCCAACCTGCTCTGAAATATTTTGATGGTTGCTTTGTTGTAAAGAAAAATCTTTAAGCCATTCCGGAAAATTTCTAATAGATATTTTTTGGGCTAAATCTTTCGTGTTTTCAATGGTTTTTAAATCTTTCTCAATCGCAGAAACATCAAACGAATTTCCGTTAAAATAAAGATTCGTCACTGATGAAAGCGCATTGTAATGAAGATTTGAAAGTTGATTTTTAAGCTGCTGATAGTTTTCAAGTTTTTCAAAAAGTCCGTCAATCTGCACATCAGATTCTATTCCTGATTTCGTATAACCGTTCAGTTGCTGCTTCACTTTTCTCTGTTTAAACCATTTCGGAATAAACCACGTATGTTTTGCCTGATTCCATAACAATTTTAATGAAGCAAAATCAATATTTAAAATGGAAGAATTAAAATTAGAAGTAATTTGATTTTCAGTCTGTTGAAATTGCGTCTGCTGTGTCATCCAGTTCTTAAATAAATTGAGTTGACCTTCATTAAAAACCAAATCAACCAAACCGGATTTCACGGGATTGTCTTTTAAAAATTCAAGAATTTCCACACTATCCGCATTGGAAACTTCTTCCAGCTGAAACTGCTTTTTAATCTGTTCCGCTGCATTTTTCTTTTCATTAAACTGAGAAATCGCCGAGAGAATCAGGTTTTTATTTTCAAACTGATGACTTGAAGTTTTTATCGGCCGTAAAGCATGAAGCGAAGGCTGACCGATTTTCTGCACAATCGAAGCAAACGGAGTTAACCAGTCTTTCCACTGATTCCAGTTGAACACATCAGCACTTTCCAGAGGAAAATTGATGAGGAAACGTTCATCGGCTTGTACGTGATTGGTTTCCAGAAAGGCAATGGTGTCAAATAAACTCCAGCCAATCGGGAATTTTTGATGCAGATCATTTACATATTTTCCGAGTTCTTTTCGGTGCTCGTCGAGGCGTTTTGCCTCTTCGTGATAATCGGCATTAATTTTATATTTCGGAACTTCCAATGTTCTTTCAAACTGTTTCAGAACATCCGACTTCTTCGATTTGTTGGAATGCAGTTCGAGACAGAATGCACCCAAACCGATATTTTCCAGACGGTTGTGAACCACATCCAAAGCGGCTTTTTTGGCAGCCACGAAAAGTACTTTTTTATCATTTGACAAAGCATCGGCGATGATGTTGGTAATCGTCTGCGATTTTCCCGTTCCGGGAGGTCCGTGAAGAATGAAACTTTTGTTGAGGTTGGCATTTTTTACGGCATTCAACTGAGAATTATCGGTCGAAATGGGCAAAACCAATTCAGAAGCAGAGATGTTTTCCAGACTCTCAACATCATTTTCCAGGCTTTCCAAAGTTCCGGTCAGTCGTCCGTCAATCAGGCTTTTTACAATTGAACTTTTCTGAATTTCTTCCGAATATTTTGAAATATCCTGCCAAAGAATCAGCTTGTTGAAGGAGAATATTCCCAAGACCAACTGTTCCAAAACATCCCAACCTTCAAGATTGAGAACGACATTTCGGATAATCGCCAAAACTTTCGGAACATCAACTCCCGATTCATCCATCGGAAGATTTTCGAGGCTGTTGATGTTAAGCTTAAATTCCTGTTTTAAATATTCCAGCAACGTAATGTTGATCATGGTTTCCTCCTCACGGCTTCGAAGCGTAAATTTAGAATTCACCGACTTCCTCGAAAGTTCGACGGGAATTAGTAAAATAGGAGCCAGTCTTGGGATGTCTTTGTTTTTAGGTTCAAACCATTTCAACAATCCGATTCCCAAATACAGTGTGCTTTTTCCGTTTTCTTCTTCTGCAAGTTTTGCGCTTCGGTAAAGGTTCGTGAGAATATTATCGAGATCATCCTGATGATAATATGTTAAAAGTCGGTTGTATTTAAACTCATCTTCAGACAATTTAAAAAGTGGCTGTGATTGATGCAAAGGTTCGCCATACAGACTGTATTTTCTGAGAACCGCCTGATTATTGTCTGGGAGAATCGTAAAAGATTTTCCGTCGGCTAAATTATCTTCAAGAACATTTGTTTTAATATCAACCAGCTGCAACATACTTTTGGTAAACCGCAGATTGAGCAAATTATTTCTGAGCGATAAATCCAATAGTTTTCTTTCCCAGACTTTTTGTTTGGTTAAATTTGAAAAATCAGTCAGTTCGAGATCGTCGTATTGCGTTCCCAAATCGAAATCCTGATCCAGTTCTGTAGAATTTTTTATAGAATCAAAATCCTGATTTTTAATAGTGTCATTTTTCAGAAGGGGGAGAGGAGAAATTCCTGCTGATCTTGCATTTTTGATGTCTAATGAAAGAAGAAAACGTGAAGAATCCATCAACTGAGTTTCTGCAGAATTCATGGCATCTTTGAATGAAATCTGGGTTCCTCTGCAAAGACTGGTCGATTCAATTAAGGCAATTTCTTTAATACCCGAAGCAATTCTTTTGGAAATCGCCGCCTGATCAAAATTAACCATCCCGTCAAATCGCTGATCATCGAGCCAGACTCCGACAAAAGCATGACCTTCCGTCACTACGATAATAGGATTTAAATCAATCGCTTCCAGACATGCTGCAAACAACAGAGAAATATCGATACAGTTCCCGAATTTTGTTTCCAAAACGGTATCTACAAGTCTGATTCTTTGTCCACTTTTTTCAAAGCTTGGCGGCATCGAGCTGTAAATTAAATCTAGATTCTGAATGGATTTATAAATTGCCGAAACCATCTGCAAAACTCTTTCCTTGCTTTTTTGCTGATAGCCTTCAAAGGATGGGGTTAGTTTATTTCTCGCCAAAATATCAATCGCATCAGCTTTCAATTTATACAACGAAGTGTTATTAGAAAGAACATACGAAGCCAGAAGTTGCGGATACGATTGCAATCCGCCGAAATAATCCATCGGCAGCACTTCGATGCTGAAAGTTTTTTCAAAAATCGATTCGTCGTCTTTAAAAACCTGAATTTTAATCTGATCTAAATCTTTTTCCGTCAGTCTTTTCAGCAAAGTATTATCAAAGACAAAATTGAAAAGCGAGATTTTATACAGCGCATTCGCCTTAATTTTATCAATGTAGACATCGTATTTTTCAAATAAACCCAATGAAGAACTGATCTGAAGATTCAGATTTTCAAAGTCTTCACTCACATCTCTGAAAGCAATGCTTTGCAGAAAAGGATATTGGTTTAAGCAAAAAGTATAGTTGAAATAAGGGTTGTGCTGTATCTGTAAGTCAAACGGAATAATCTGATTCATAAATGTTTTTTGTGATGATCACTCTCTTTTTTGGGAGATAATGCAATTTAGAAATAAAAGCGATAATCACAAAATGGTTTGACTTAAAGGCTGAGGTTTTATATTAAGTTGGATGATAAAACAAGTAAATTTTCTAAAGGTCATAGACAAAATAATACGCTTTTTTATTTTTAGAGTCAAACCAGAAAAGCTTATGTAAATTCTTTCCTTCATTATCAGAATCCCAAGAATAGCTAGGCAATTGATTTATTCTTTTTTTATCCCACCAAAAGAAATCGTGCTGCAGTCCATCCTGATTATTGCCCAATAAACTGTCTTTTTTTAATTCATGAATATCAATAATTCTATTTACTGTTAATGAATCACAATTAAAAGAAAACATATAATCTGCATCTTGCCCTATCGCATCATCGAAACAATAAATATTTTTGACATCGGGTGTAATATCTACTTTTAAAAAGTGTCTGAAATTTTTTTTATTTGCTTCTGTGTCTGGAATATCGCTGTCGAATGTTGGAAAAACCTTTTCAAATGATTTTTTAACTATTGCAGAAGTTTTTTCCTTACCTTTTTTTAACGTAAAATAGGCCGTGTAAATTCCAGTACAAAATAAGAGCATAAAAGATATAGTTGAAATAATAAAAAGTTTTTTTGTCTTTTTAATAAGAGCAAAAATAACAGTGATGATGAAAACTAAAAGCAATAAAGCAATTGCAATAATTAGAGTGATAAACTTTACCATAGTCTAAAGCTTAAAACGTATTTTTAAGAATTTAGCATAAGAACCAAGTTAATTTCTCCATCTTTCGTTTGATGAACTTCAATGCCACTTAAAACCAAATCTCCAATATCATGCCCCCAAATTCCATATTTTCCATCGGTTTCGTTCCGGTTGATTAAACCTGTTCTCTGTTCAACGGGAATAGTTTTGGTTTTTGCAGTAGCTTCTTCTTCAGTATAGATTTTGTGATATTGTTTGCTTATTTCAAGAGCTAAATCTTTTCGGGTAAATCCTTTTGGGTTGGACAAGCTTATTGTTGTCGGTTTGTTCAACGGGTAGTCTATAATTAAATTGATTTTGTTCTGTTTAACAACGATTTCGGTTGGGTTGATTAATTGAGAAACTTCTTTTTTAGAGTTTTCAATATTAATCCATGGAATTATTCCATCTGGCCAATCTGCTTTTTGTTCAGAGGTAGGTGATAGTTCAAAAGTTATCTCGGAAATCAAGTCTCCCGCTTCTTCGTATGTCTTTTGAATATGTTTGGCATCGTTATTTTGTATTATTTCAGTAGTTGACTTTTGTCCGTCACAGCTTATAATTGATAACAGAAGGAATAGAATAAAAACTTTGTAATTTTTCATTTGTGTAAATTTTATAGAAGAATTTAACTACAACTCAAATATACAAAGTTTCTTCAATCTCATGTGAAAAGCATCTTAATCCTCCCTTTTCTGCAAAATTTTTCCCTGAGCGTCAAAAACGACTTTCCATTCCTGAGAAATATTTTTTAATTCGATGTTGTAGATTACTTTGCCAGCTTCTGTAATTTTTTTGATGTCATCAGTTCTGTAACCGTTAAATGATTTTTTAATTGATGTTAAAACAGTTTTGGGAAGGTTGCTTTTTGAGATTTCTTCTTCATGTCTTACCAGTTTTCCGTCACGGGAATACAAAACTTTGTGGTCGTCACCTAAAAATCCGGTTTCAAATTCTACTTCGTAAAGATTTCCTTTAATTTCCCAGTCAATATCGGCTGCTTTTGGAAAACTCTTCTGAAAGTTGTTGAGAATCACGGAAGGAACTTCATTCTGATGAATATTCTGCGCTGAAATGTGATTAAAACTTAAACTTAAAATGCTGATTGTTAAAATTAAATTTTTCATAATGTAAATTTTATACAGCTAATTTCCGACACGATTCTGGAAACAATTGGGAATGTTTTTCTTTTTTTAAACCACTAAAATTTATTTAGAAGTTTAGATTGGTTTCAAGGAAATAAATTTCTTAAGATTGTACTTTTATTTTCTCTCGCAGATTAAACAGATTTTGCAGATTTTTTGAATGATTCATCTGGTTGATCAACAAAATCTACGAGAGTTTAAAATTTTATGAAGTTAAAATTCGAAAACTAATGAACAGTAAGAAATTCAGAATTGAATATCTTTGAAAAGATTGTTTTAATAAATTAAAAATGAAAAGATTTTCTCAACTCATCGCTGTCGTCTTCATTATGGTGTTTAAGCAAAAGATGTATGCTCAAAAAACTGTTGCAACACCTGAAACTGAAAAATATACGATAGAAAACTGTGTGAACGAATTTGATTTGGCTAAAGCAAAAAAGACAAATTCCGGTTATCAATACTGGTTTGCCGACAAAAAATTCACTGAGGAAAATACACTGAAGATGAGCATCGTGGAGCCCGGAAAATCTACCCACGCTCCCCATCGTCATCCTGAGGAAGAATTTTTTTTTATTCTTGAAGGAAAAGCATCATTTTATCTTAATGGTAAAACGGTGGAAGTCGGTCCGAATACCAGTTTGTATTGTCCGCCCAATTCGGAACATGGAATCAGTAATGCTGGAGATAAGGATTTGAAATATCTGGTGATTAAAAAGGATTTACGCTAGTTCAAAAAAGTGTTCGTTTGTAAAAAATATCGCGCAGATTAGGATTGAGCAGATTGAAATAAAATCTGCTTCATAAACAAAATCCGCGAGAGATTAATTTTTTTTTAAGATAAAATCCTTGAGCCTTGAAGTTTGAAAAATTAAACGAATTGCGATACAAATAGCCAATAAAAATTACAACCAAAATCAAAGCTCATACACCAATCTGAAAAATGAAGAGACATTTTCTTTATCATGTGAAACAGGAATTCCTGTCACGATACCCACTGCAAAATGAGAATTCAGTTTGATTTTTATCTGTGGTCGAAGGGTGACAAACATTTTTCCTTGGCTGATTTCTTTATTCATTTCCATCCCGATAAAATGACCGGAATTGGATAAAGAGTACATCACAGAAGTATTGATCTGCCAGTCGACCGGAGTTCCTTTCTCACCCAATTCATGCTGGATTATCGGATACGTATAAACCAATGTGTGAATATGGGAACCCCACTTTTTCGCTGCTACAAAAAACGGACTGTACACCAAACCGGTTATGAATTTCCCTTTCCCATAATTTTTAAAATCTGTGAACTCTACAACCTGTGTATAACCTAATGCCATCGAAGTCTGAGATTTTTCCGAAACAAAAAATGTGTACTGCGCAGAAAGCCTGATTCCGTCTAAACGATTCCCGGGAATATGTTCTTTAGTGGCATTATATTTCGGACTGAAAAAAGAAAAATCTGTTTCTACTTCTAGACCTAATCGGTTAATTGGAGCAAATTCATATTCTGCTAAATATCCGTTTTCTCTGTAATTTCTTCCGCTTGAAAAATCAGCTCCCAAATTAAATTCTTTTTCACCTTTTCTGACTCCTAGATCTCGAACCAAATCTTGGAAAATAGGTTCTGCATGAGAAACTTTTACGGGTTTAGACTGTGTTTGAGCAAATGCTGAATAGCATCCTAAAATACTTAAAATTCCTGTCAGTGCAATTCGTTTTGTTGTTTTCATAGTACAAATCAACAGTACGAATCGGGAAAATTTTGGGAAGAAATCTGGAAAGAAACGGGAATTTAGACTTTCATAATCATTTCAGAAAAACTTTTCATAGCTTCGGTTTGATAAGCTTCTTTCTGTTGCATTAAAACAGCTTTGCGTTCAGCCTTGTTTTCAGTGATCGGAATGGTAATCAGATTTTCTCGGTCAGTTACTGTGGAGTCGGCCAGAATCGTGTGGAAAATTCCGTTTTCTACAATTTCTATTAAAGTTGGAATGTCATTGATCTTCATTTTCACATTGGGAGAAATATGATTTTGTTTAAATAAATCCATCACATAATGTGTGGTACTGAAACCGTCAAAAGGCATTACCAAAGGAAGTTCAGCAATGGTTTTGAGATTTATTTTTTTCAGTTTAGAATATTCCGAATCTATAGAAGTTACAAACATCATTTCAGAAACAAAAAGATTCTGATAGATGAAATTTTCTGCAGGGTGCGCTTCCTGATAACTTAAAACCAAGTCGAGTTCAGCATCGCTTAATTTTTTCAGCAGAATATCTGTGGTTTCGAAAAGAATTTCAAGATTGATCTGAGGATAATTTTGAATGAAATTTTTAACTGCCGGAACCAAAATAGAACGAAGTCCATATGAAACACCAATTTTCAGGCTTCCGCGTGAGAGTTTTTTCAGATCGTGCATCGCCAGTAAAGATTCTTCAGAACTCCGAACAGACTTCTTTGCGAACTCTGCAAAAATATTTCCTGCTTCCGTCAACTGGATTCTTTTTCCGATTCTGTTGAAAAGAGGAGTATCGATTTCTGTTTCCAATTGCTTGATCTGTTGAGAAAGCGTGCTCTGACTGATGTGCATTGCATTTGCAGCTTCGGTAAAATTCATCAGTTCTTTGGCTTTTAGGAAATATTTAAGTTGGCGAAGTTCCATTTGTAAATCGGTTTTATAGATTGATGTTATCGAAATAAAGCGTTTTACAAATTTAAAAATTATACAGAACTTTGCTTTATTAAAATGATTAAAGAGCAAATGGATAAGGCAGAAAAAAATACAAAGCGGTTGTGGGCCATCCAGATCTGTATTTTTCTGTCAGGTTTGTCGGTGTTTTCACAGTTGTACTTATTTCAGCCTTTGCTGCCTAATGTTGCTTCGGAATTTGAAACTTCTGTTGGCGACAGCTCGTTGCTGGTTTCTTCCTCGACGATAGGGATGGCTATCGGATTGCTGTTTTTTTCATTTAAAGCCGATGCTTTTTCAAGGAAAAAACTGATGCTGTTTTCATTACTCAGCTCAGCATTTTTAACTTTAATTTCATCACATATAAACCAGCTTGAAATTTTGGTATTTCTTGGCGTTGTAAAAGGTTTTGTAATTTCAGGAGTTTCGGCGGTGGCCTTGGCGTTCATCACCGAGGAAGTTTCGTCTTCCGTTTTGGGCATAACGTTGAGTATGTATCTCAGCGGAAATATTATCGGTGGAATGAGCGGAAGAATTTTCGCGACCTTGTTGGCAGGCGAATTGGGATGGCGAAACGCCGTTTTAATCATTGGTATTGAAAGTCTTTTTCTGGCTTTGGTCTTCTGGAAATTTTTTCCTGAATCGAAATTTTTCAGACCGCAACGACAACGTTTAGCTCTTAAAATGCGACAGATGAAAACGTTCTTTTCTGATTCATATTTTTTAAGTTTATATTTCATTGCTGCTTTACTGATGGGATCTTTTGTGAGTGTTTATAATTATCTGAGTTTCCGATTAGAGCAGCCACCGTTTTCGCTGAATCATATTTTCATTGCCTTTATTTTTCTAATGTACACGGTAGGAGTTTTCGGAACGATGCTTTCAGGAAGATGGTCTTTAAAATACAGTCAGTCAACGATTCTTAAAACATCAGTTTTTACAATGATTTTCGGAGTTTTTTGTCTGTTTTCGACCAATGTAGGGATAGTCATTGTAGGTTTGGGACTTTTGACCTTCACTTTTTTTGCGGCACATACCATGGCGAGCAGAATGGTTGCTGCGAAAGCAAAGAATGCCAAATCTGCGGCTACTTCTATTTACTGGCTATTTTACTATTTCGGCTCCAGTGTTTTGGGAAGCGGAAGCGGTTATTTTCTTCATGCAACATCATGGTTCTGGTTTGTAGGATTGCTTAGTCTGGCTGTTGCCGTGTCATTTATTTTAACCTTAAAAACACAAACAATTAAATTTTAAATTATGAAAGTGGTCGTATTGAAAGAAGGAAATTTTTCTGTCAGTAAAGAAAAAGAATTTATGTTTCTGGATGAATCTTCAAAAGGAATAAGGATGGCCATTCAGCCCTTTTTGGTTATGACTGAAACTGAAAATATCCTTTTGGATGCAGGTTTGGGCTGGTTTGAAAATGAACAGCCTAAAATTGTTGCCAATCTTTCAGTACAAGGACTTGAGCCATTTCATATTAATAAAATATTACTTTCTCATTTACATAAAGACCATATTTCGGGTTTGGTTAATACTTCCACCGAAGACTGGACTTTAAATTTTCCTGATGCTGAAATTTATATTCAAAAAAGAGAATATGATTATGCGTTAAGTAAAAACGACTGTTTATCTTTTGATTTAGAAATTCTTGATTTTATCATTAAAAGTGCTAAAATTGTCTGGATGACTGAAGATTCCGGAAGTATTTCAGGTGAGATTACATTTCATGTAACTGGCGGTCATACACCTTTTCATCAGGTTTTTTGGATTAAAAATGAGGGTGAAACGTATTTCTATGGAGCAGACAATCTTCCGCAATCAGCTTATTTAAAATATCATTTGGCTTACAAAACTGATTTTGACGGTAAAACGGCCAAAGATCAGCGTGTTGAATGGGAGGCTCTCGCAAAAAAAGAACATTGGAAAATTCTTTTATATCATGATTTAGAAAAATCTATTTTGGAATTTTAATTCAAATTAATTTTAAAAAACTGATTTGGAACTCATGCATTCCATTTTTGAAATTATAAGAAACAGAAAAATCATACAATTCAGCAATCGCCTGTACAATCGCTAATCCCAAACCACTTCCTGACTGATGATGTTCAGATTTCTGAAATCGTGTAAATATCTTTTTGGGATCCAAAGATTTTGTAATTCCGGTATTTAAAACGATTATTTTTTTCGCTTCAATTTTGACTTCCACTTTTCCGGATTTTATATTGTGGAAAATCGCATTTCGCAGTAAATTGGAAATGATAATATTGATCAGTGCTGCATCGGCTTTCACGAAAAGTTCAGTGTTTTGAGAAAATTGAATTTCAACTTCTTTAAATTCAGCAATGTCCTGAAGATCTTCTATACTTTTTTCAATAATATCATTGACTTTAATTTCCTGATTGTCAAAAAACTGTCTGTTTTCAATTTTTGTAAGCAGAAGAAGTGATTTGTTGAGGCGCACCAATTTTTCGATGATTTCCATAATTTCTGCAATCTTTTCAGCCTGATTTTCTGTAAAATTTTCTTTTTCAATCAACAGTTCAAGCTTGCTGATCGCAATAGCTAAAGGTGTCTGAAGTTCATGGGAAGCATTCCCTATAAATTCTTTCTGCTGTTCATAACTTTTTTCACTGTACTGCAAAAGGGTAGTAACTGCATTCTGCAAATCACTGAATTCTTTAGTTTTCGTTTCAACCTTCGGATAGGTTTTGCTGATTCCCAAACGGTAATTTTTCAGTTCATTCAGAAGTTCATAAAAAGGCTTCCAAAGTCGCTGCAAAACAAGGTTATTGATGACCAAAATGCTGAAAATCAAAAGTACATACAATCCGGCAGCGTCCCAAAGCAGTTCTTTCATAAGGTCATCTTCTTCAACCATATTGTTGAAAATTTTAAGCTTGTAGAAATTTCCGTTTTGTTCAAAAACTGTCGTTAAAACTCGTACTGGCTCGAGTTCCGGAGCTTCGTCATCGGCGTCCTGAGCGTAGATTTCGGTGTCTTGATATGTATCTTTAAAATTGAGTGCTTCGCTTTTACTGATTGGATTAACGGAAAAAAAACCTTCGTCAAAAGTTTTCTGCTGCAAAATAGTGGAATCTTTTTCAGCTTTAAAAACGATTTGTCTTTTATAATTTTCGAGCTCTTCATCTACACTTCCTTTTATTTCATCGAGCATGTTAAAATAAAAAATCACTGACCATAAACTTACGATCAGCAAAAGCCAGGTCATCAGATGAAGAATAGATTTATTGAGCAGTTTCATTTTTCTATCAATTTGTAGCCAATTCCATAGACTGCTTCAATCTCTATTTGGGCGTTGGATTGCTGCAGTTTTTTTCTTAAATTTTTGATCTGATAATAAATAAAATCAAAATTATCTGCCTGATCGATGTGATCGCCCCAAACATGCTCTGCCAAAGCGGTTTTCGTTACCAAACGTTTTTTATTGAGCAGAAAAAAATGGAGAATATCAAATTCTTTTCGGTTCAGTGTGATCGGTTCTCCATCCACGGAAAAGCTTCTTTCGGTAAGATCCAGCTCGATATTGCCCATCTCGATACTGTTTTTGCCTTCCTGATTTTTTCTGCGGAGAACGGCTTTTATTCTGGCGTTGAGTTCGGCATTGTGAAAGGGTTTGGTTAAATAATCATCGGCTCCGAGTTCCAATCCTGTCAGTTTATCATCGAGGGAATCTTTTGCGGAAATAATAATAACATTCTCCGATTTTCCCATGTCTTTTAATTGTTCGAGAAGTTGCAGACCGTTTCCTCCGGGAAGCATGATATCCAGTAAAATACAGTCGTACGAATACAACGCAATTTTTTCACTGGCTGACTGATAGTTTTCTGCAGTTTCGATAAGAAACTGCTCCTGAATCAGAGAATCATGAATCGATTTTAAAAGTTCTTTTTCGTCTTCTACAACAAGGATTTTCATAGAGCAAATGTAGAGAATGATTCTGGAAAGAGTTGGGAATTTTGTTTTAAACTAATTTCAAATGTAATTATTGTGCGACACCTATAATGCAGTTAAGCCTTTATTTTCTATCAATTTTTAATAATTCGGTTTCTTTTGGTTTTCCGCTTCCATTCAATGGCAAAATTTTATAGAGTCGAATGCCTTGCTTAATCTGATGCTCCTTTTTTATACGTTCAGTATCAGAGTTAACAGAGATAAATGGTTCTTCACAGATTACCCAATTTCGTTGTTCATCAAGTGAAGTAAGTTTCTCGTTTTTACAAAGTTGTCTATTTTCTGTTCGTAGAAAAGCAATAATTCCAATGTTTGTCAGCTTAAATACTTGAAGAACTTCTATATTTTCTCCAATTTCTTTTGGCTTGACTTCTGAAATACTTTTTTCTAAAGTTTCTTCTATAAAATGTCCACCAAAACGAATAAGTATGTCAGAAGCATCAATAACTTCAAATTCTTTATCTGTGTCTTGTTTCCAAGTAGTCAATCGATGAGGTATATCATTGTAATATAAATAAAATTCAAGTTTACTTAATTCACAAACTTCCTTTACCAATTGAAATGGCACTTCTTCGTCTAAAATTTTTCTGTCTTGATTATCTAATATAATTTCAAGGTTTTCATATTGTATTTTATATTTTTTCCAACAGTCTTTGCCAAAAACTTTCTTTAAGTTTTGAGTTTCTGACCTAAAAGCAGATACCAATTCCCAAAATTTCATATTGTTAGAGTTGTATTTTTTGCTGTAAAATCCTGAATGTCAGATAAAAACTTCTTCATCTCCACTGCTTTCTGCGTTCCAATCAACAGCTTCTTACCATCTTTAAAAACAATCTGCAATCCAAAATTTCCTGAAATATTATATGCTTTTCCCTTTCCAAAAGATACAATTCGCAAACCCCAACCTCCGTATTCTCCAATTGGAGAATATTCTCTGATGTATACTTTCTGAATGTTTTTCCAAGGAAAATACTTAAACTGCAAATGAAATGGAAAAAGTCGCACTCTGATTCCCAGTTCGTCAATTTTGGTTTCGAGTTTAATGATGAAAAATAAAATAAATATAATTGCTGTCACAGCAAATGAAGCAATCATTTCGCTCGTCGAAAAAGACTCATTATCAGCGATGAAACTGTAGATGGTGAATCCCAGAAGAAAAATGATAATCAGCCAAAGCCACCATTGTCTGAATCTTTGTTTTTCGTAGAATACAGTATTCTCTTTCATAAGAGTAATTTTTGATAAAATTAAATAATTTCTCTGAGTCGGTTCATTATTTTTCTTTTAAGAAAGATTTAAGGTTTAAAAATGAAATTATAGGAAGAATATTTTTACTTTTGAGAAAATAACATTTAATGTTTATGAATAAAATGTCAATAGCCGGATTAAGTTGTGCAATCGTTTGCATAGCTGCGAATTTTATGAATGCGCAGACTTCAATTCAGGTGAGAAACACTCAGAATTTCGAAAGAAATGAGATTGTTTCTCTTTCAAAAGCGCTACTGAAATCGTTTTTAGGGAAAAATAAAGCGGAAGATTTAAGAATTAAAGATGCTCAAAATAATAATCTTGTCATTCAGTGGGTCGATAATGACGGCGACGGAAAAAATGATGAGCTTCTTTTTCAGGCAAAAGTAGATGCAAAAAAGACCAATTCTTACACCATCATTGCTGATTCAAATACACCAATTCCTGAAAGTAAATTAATAACATATTCAAGGCTTGTTCCAGAAAGAGTAGATGATTATACTTGGGAAAATGATAAAATTGCGTTCAGAGTTTATGGTCCGAAAGGTCAGGCTGAAGCTTTAGCCGGAGTGAAAGGAAGCACACTTTCGAGTGGTGTCGATATTTGGTTTAAAAGAACCGAAAAATCGGTCATTAATGAATGGTATAAAGGGTATTTGACTGATCCGATGTATTATCACAAAGACACGAGAGGCGAAGGTTACGATCCTTATCACGTTGGAGACAGCCGTGGAACAGGAGGGATCGGAATCTGGAAAGACGGAAAACTGCAGGTTTCTAAAAATTTCACAAGCTCTAAAACGATTGCTGAAGGTCCGTTAAGAACTGTTTTTGAACTGACGTATGCACCGTGGAGCGAATTTGGAGTGAAAGAAACCAAAAGAATTTCTCTTGATTTGGGTTCGAATTTTTCTAAGTTTGAATCGACTTTTGAAGCTGAAAAGCCAGTTCCCAATTATACGGTCGGAATTACTTTACATAAAAATGAAGGCGAAGCAAAGCTGAATGATAAAGCCGGATATTATCTTCATTGGGAAAAAATTGATGATGCATTTGTAGGAGAAGGAATTGTAATCGATCCAAAAATTGTGCAGAAATCTGTTGCCCATACATCTGAAACTCCCGACCAAAGTAATTTGCTGGTTGTAACGAAACCTCAGAAAAAACTGACCTATTATGCAGGTTTTGCATGGCAGAAAAGTGGACAGATTCAAACTCAGAAAGATTGGGAGAACATCTTGGAGAAACAGGCAAAAATTGTTGCCAATCCTTTACTCATTACCGTTAAATAAGTTTTAAAATGATTAAATCAAAACTTTCAATTGCCGCATTTTGTCTGGTATTTTCAGGAATTTCGGCGCAGGTAAAAGATACTTTAGCAGAAAAGATGTTGGTTTACCAGCTTCCGAACGGAGGTTGGGGGAAACATACAAGCGATAAGCAAAACGTAGATTATACAAAAAAAATAGACCCAAAACTTTTAAAAATAATTAAAGCCACAGATAATGATTTTGCAACGATTGATAATAGTGCAACTTCAAAGGAAATCAATGGCTTAATTAAAGCGTATCAAACGACAAAAAATCCTGCATATTTAAAATCAGCAGAAAAAGGAATTGAATATTTGCTGTCGATGCAGTATGAAAACGGTGGTTTCCCGCAATATTTTCCGAACTCGGCGATTTACAGAAAGCAAGTGACTTATAACGATAATGCGATGATTAATGCATTAAATATTCTGTACAATATTGCGGAAGGAAAAGAAGGGTTTGATGTGGTTGATTTAAAATTGAAGGAAAAATCAAAAATAGCCGTTCAGAAAGGTCTCCAATGTATTCTTAAAACTCAGGTTTTCCAAAATGGTAAATTGTCAATCTGGGCAGATCAATACGATGAAAATACTTTAAAGCCTGAAAAAGCGAGAGCTTTCGAACCTGTTTCCTTAGCAACCGGAGAATCGGTGCACATTATTTTGTTCTTAATGAAACAAAATTTAACGCCTGAAATTGAAAAATCAATCAGAGCTGGGGTAAAGTGGTTTGATGAAAGCAGAATTAAAGGTTATACTTATGCCGTCTCACGAGAAAGCGGAAAGGCCATCCGTACTTTGAGTAAAAAAGAAGGTTCGTCAGTTTGGGCGAGGTTTTATGATATTCCGACCAATAAACCAATCTTTGGTGACCGTGACGGCAGTGTGAAATTCAATTATGAAGAAGTTTCCGAAGAGCGTAGAATGGGCTACAGCTGGTACAATGAAGCGGGAACGAAATTGATAGAAAGTGATTTCCCGAAGTGGCTGAAGAAAAATAAATTGACGCAATAACTTCGTACATTATAAAGAAGCTTAACAGGTTTTAAAAACCTGTCAGATTTGATAAAAAAAATCGAAATCCTGATGCAAAAACATCAGGATTTTTACTGTTATTGCAAGAAAGAAATCTTGTATAATCTCCCGCAGATTTACACAGATTTATTATCAGTAACATACTGTGAAATCTTTAATTTTTTATCTCACGCAGATTTTGCTGATTGAGCAGATAGTTCTTCTTGGTTAATCGCAGGTACAAAGTTTTTCAGGATTTGAACTATTTTTAAAGTGCAGACGTTCAGTCCAATCTAAAAGAAACTGTGGAAAATATTATTTCACATCAAACTCTTTTTGCTATTTTTTTGAAAAATCGGTCACAGCAAAATAAATGACGTAGAGCCAGCCCAAAATTCCATGAATGATTGCCCAAAGTAAAGATTTGTTTCTATCCCAAGAGGTTACCACGGCAATCACAGAACCCAGACTGATTCCTGTCTGAGTAACGGTGTTTGTCACCTGGTTTGTAGATTCTAAATCTGTAGATGTCTGTGCTGTAATAAAGCAAAATGTTATTAGTAAGAATGTGAATGAAAAGATTTTTTTTGTCATTAATGATGAATTTAAAAGAACAAAAATAATTATTTGAGACTATTTAAAAACTACTTTACCTCAAAAGTATAAACTCCACCTTTTTTCGTTTCAAAATCAAAAACCTGAGTTTCCGGAACCGGATAACCTTTCAGTTCTGCTTTTTCTGAAATTAACGGGGTTTTAATTAAACTTACCTGATAGTATTCATTCGGATTTTCACCATTCGCCTCAGTTAAATTGTTTTTAGATTTAAATTGGATATCCTTCGCCATTCTGATTCTGGCATTTCCTCCCAAAGTTGATCTTACCACTAATTTTGCCAGTTTAGAATTCTTCCAATCCATATCGATTTCAAAACCGCCTCTTGCTTTCAGACCTTTCACAGAACCATTCGGTAAAGCATCGGGAAGTGCAGGCAAAAGATAAAGATAACCGTCATAACTTTGCAAAAGCATCTCTGCAATTCCGGAAGTACAGCCAAAATTTCCATCAATCTGGAAAGGCGGATGTGCATCCAGAAGATTTGGATAAGTTCCACCCGACTGACCTTTAGTTTCCATAGGAGCGGGCGTCAATTGATCCGAAATCAGTTTAAAAGCACGGTTTCCATCCAATAATCTTGCCCACCAATTCACTTTCCATCCCATCGACCAACCTGTTGATTTGTCACCACGATAAGTCATCGAATTTTTTGCAGCTTCCGTTAAATCAGGATTTCTGAACGGCGAAATCTGTCCTGAAGGAAACAGTCCGTACAAATGCGAAATATGTCTGTGCTTATCGTTAGTTTTGTCCATATCTTTCAGCCATTCCTGCAACTGAGCGTGTTGCCCGATCTGCATCGGTGGAAGTTTAGACAAAGCCGTTTTTACATCATCAGAAAGGTTTTTATCTTCATTTAAAATTTTGGAAGCATTAATAAAATTATTAAACACATCAAAAACCAACTGGTTATCCATCGTTGTTCCTGCAGTAATTCCAACACTTTTTTGATATGTATTTTCCGGTGACATCGATGGCGAAACCACCAAGTAATTCCCCGAAGAATCTGGCTGAAGAACATCTAAGTAAAATAGTGCGCAACCTTTTAAAACCTGATAATTTTTCTTTAAAAATTCCTTGTCTCCGGTGTATAAATAATGATTCCAGACATGTTGTGTCAACCAGGCTCCACCCATCGGCCACATTCCATAAAAGCCGCCGTCAACAATTCCTGTAATTCTCCACAAATCGGTGTTGTGATGCATATTCCAGCCTCTTGCGTGATACATTTCTTTGGCAGATTCCTGTCCTGTTACCGATAAATCCTGAATCATATCAAACAAAGGCTCGTGCATTTCGCTGAGGTTGGTATTTTCTGCAGGCCAATAATTCATTTCTGTATTAATATTGACCGTGTATTTGCTGTCCCAAGACGGATTCAGCTGATAATTCCAGATTCCCTGAAGATTCGCAGGCTGAGTTCCCTGTTGCGACGAAGAAATCAAAAGATAACGCCCAAACTGGAAATACAAAGCCACCAAATCTGGATCGCTTGAGCTGCCGAATTCTTTGATTCGTAGATCGGTTGTTTTCTGCGTCTGATCTGTCGTTCCTAAATTTAAACTGACACGGTTGAAATATTTCTGGTACTTTTCAACATGGCTTTTTAGCTCATCATTATATTTTTTGTTTAAGGCTCTATTTAAATGTTCCGCAACTCTTGTATCTGGATTTCCCGAAAGATCATCGTATTTTTTGAAATTGGTAGCAATCGAAACATACAGGACCACTTCATCAGCCCCGGAAATATTGAGTTTGTCTTTTGTTGATGTTAATTTTCCACCTTTTAAAACTGGAACGGCAACAGTTTTAAATCTAATTTTTCCGATCTTGTTATCCACAGAACCACCTGTCCCGCTAATAATCAACTGGTTTTTATCTGTAAAAACCGAATGAACTTTGTGTGGAGTTGAAGCATTGACAGAGAAATTTAAACTTCCTTTTTTGGTGGAAGTCAATTTAATCATAATCACATTGTCGGCAAAAGATGAGAAAATTTCACGCTTGTAAGTCACACCGTTTACCTCGTAAGAAACTGTGCTTACCGCTTTTTCAATATCTAAAATTCTCCTGTAATTTTTAAAATTTTCGTGCCCTTTAAAATCTAAGAACAAATCACCCATCGTCTGATACGGCATTCCGTAGTTGAGATCTTTTGGAGCAGCTCTGGGATAGGTTCTGTTGGACAGATTTTGGGCTTCTTCGAACTGACCGTCATTCAACAATTTTCTTATTTTCTGTATGCTGTCGAATGTGTTTTTCGGAACATTATTTCCCGGTTCTCCGGCCCAAATTGTTTCTTCATTCAGCTGAAGATGTTCCTGAATCGCGCCCCCAAAAACCATGGCTCCCAACCTTCCGTTTCCGATGGGTAAAGCTTCATTCCAGTTTTCCGCGGGTTTATTATAAGTTAATTTTAAATTTTGCTGAGCATACGATAAAACAGAAAAAATCGTTCCGCAGGCCAGTAAAAAGATTTTATGTTTAATGATTTTTAGCATTTTTTTTTGAATTTTTTTTTACCGCAAAAGCAGCAAAAGATTTTTAGTGTTTTAGTAGTTCAAATGTTGGCAAAACGATTAGTAAAATTTTACATTTTGTAAACTTTTGAATTTTCTATTTTTATTAGAAATTTCTTTTGAATCTTTTGCGGTAAATATATTTTTAGATTTAAATAAAAAATTTTTACGTGATATTTTAATATGACTCATTACCAATTACTTATTGCTAATAGTTTTAAGCCAGTCTGCACAAATCTTTTTCCAGTTATCCGTCAGTTCAGTTTTGTTGGAAATCCCGATACTGTGTTCTCCTTTTGGAAAGATAAACAGAGCACCTTTTACTTTATTTTTAATCATCGATTCATAATACAAAATACTGTTGATGACTGGAACGGAATTATCGTTTTGCGCATGGAATAAAATCGTAGGCGGTGTTTTTTCTGTCACCCGATTCTGCATGGAATATTCTTTGATTTTTTCTGCAGAAGCGTTTTCTCCCAATAGATTATCTCGGCTTCCTTTATGTGCAAATTCATCCAAGTCAACGACCGGGGAAACTAAAATTGCAAAATTTGGCACTGTGGAAATTGTTTGCCAATCGCCTTTTAATTCGGTATAATCGGTGGAAATATTACTTGCCATTGCGGCGAGATGTCCACCTGCAGAAGTTCCCAAAACCCCGATTTGGTCGGGCGAAATCCCATATTGAGCCGCATTTTTTCTGATTAATTTTATGGCAGCCTGAGTATCCTGTAACGGACCGATTTCTCTTTGCTTTAAATCCGGAGAAGTAGGCAAACGGTAATTCAGGACAAAAGCTGAAATTCCTAAAGTATTGAGCCATTTTGCATAAGAATATCCACCCAAATCATAGGTCAAATGTCTGTAACCACCGCCTGGAATGACGATGATAGCCATCTTTTTTCTCTCTTCTTTGGCAGGCAGAAAAGCGAACAGTTCAGCTTCCTGAATCTGCGTAATCCGGCCTTCTTTTTCTTCAACAATTTCTAATTTTAAACCTTTGGAATTAGGCATTTCTCCTTTCGGCCAAACGGTTATTTTCTGCTGAGCTGAAATTTGAATTCCTATAAATATGCTGAAAATTAAAATGAACTTTTTCATTGTTAAAAAATTAAGAGACAGAATTGTATTACTCATTACCAATTATTTATTACTAATGGTTTCAAGCCAGTCTGCACACAGCTTTTTCCAGTTCTCGCTCAGCGCATCTTTATCAGTAACAAAAAAACGGTGTCCTCCTTTCGGAAAAATGAATAATGAACCTTTCACTTTATTTTTCGTCATGGCTTTATAATACAGAATGCTGTTCATCGGTGGAACGGCAGTATCATCCTGATTATGAAACAAAATCGTTGGTGGTGTTTTTTCAGTCACCCGGTTTTGCATCGAATATTCCGTAATTTTTTCTGTGGAAGCATTTTCTCCAAGCAAACTTTCACGACTTCCTTTGTGAGCATATTCGCCAAAATCAATCACCGGACAAAACAAAACCGCAAAATCTGGAATCGTAGAAATGCTTTTCCAATCGCCTTCTAATTCTGTATAATCTTTCGTAATATTGCTGACGCTTGTTGCTAAATGTCCACCCGCTGAAGTTCCGACAACACCCAGAAGATTTGAAGAAATCTGCCATTCTTCAGCATTTTTTCTAATGTATTTAATCGCAGCCTGAATATCCTGTAACGGAGCAATTTCTCTTTGAATTAAATCGGTAGAGGTTGGCAATCTATAGTTTAAAACGAATGCAGAAATTCCCTGAGTATTCATCCATTTGGCAATCTGAAAAGCGCCTTCATCGTAAGTCAGTTTTGAATATCCGCCACCTGGAATGATAATAACTGACATCTGCTTTCTTTCTTTTATGGGAGGAAGAAATGCGAAAAGTTCGGGTTCTTTCAGTTCTGCAAGGATTTTCTTTTTCTTGGTTTTTGAAGCTAATATTTTTGAATTGGGCATTTCACCTTTCGGCCAGAACATAAGCTTTTCCTGAGCGGAAAATTGACTGAAAATGAAAATAATGAGTAAAAAAAATATTTTTTTCATTGGTGGCTAAATTATAAACCTCACAGGTTTTTAAAACCTATGAGGTTTGATTTTGTAAAGTTTAATCTTTCAAAAAATCTTCTCTAAACGGTGTAAATGAATCTATCAGTTTTCCTGCCTCCAAACATTTTACACCGTGGAAAATGTTGGGTTGGGCAAAAAATCCGTCGCCTTTTTGTAAAACTTTTGTCTCTCCATCAACGGTTACTTCAAATTTTCCTTCCGCTACATATGTAATTTGTGAATGAAAATGTTGATGCAATGTTCCTATAGCATCTTTTTCAAATTTTACAATGACCATCATGACCTGGGAATTGTATCCGACAAACTGTCTGGAAACACCGTCTCCCAAGTTTTCCCATTCGGAATTGCCATCGAAAAATGGCTCTTTTTTGAAATTCATTTTTTATTTTTTTGAATTTTTAAAATTAAAATTTTATACTCAATTTGTCATTCCGTAGGAATCTAGACGTTGAATTTTAAGTTTAGTTGCTCAGATTCCTACGGAATGACAACTAACTGTTTTTTTCTCTCGCAGATTTAACAGGTTATGCAGATTTTTTAAAATTCACTTGTGAAAATCTGTGCAATCTGTGGGGAATTTATTTAATATATTTTTCCAAACCTGTCTTCAGATTTTTCAAGGATTTTACTGCAAGTTTAGCCACAGTTTCTGCGCCTAATCTTGATAAATGCGTGTCATCTGCTTTGTCTTTATCGTAATAAGGATTTTCTCCCGCCTTGAAATAAAGGTGTAAAAGTTTCGATTTTTCTGGTCCAGCTGCAATTTCCATTTGTTCGGTCAGCAACTGCATGTCAACAAAAGCAACTTTCATGTCGTCTGCAACCATTCTTACCACTAATGGATAATCTGTGTGAGTATCAATTAAAACACCGTTTTCGTTGAAGTTTCTTCTTGTAATGGAAGTCATCAAAATCGGTGTTGCGCCTTTTGCTCTTGTTTCATTCACGAATCTTTCCAGATTGGCTCTGTACTGAGTATGTGGATTGGTAAATTTGGTAGAATCTTTTAATTTCTGATCATTATGCCCAAACTGAATGATAACAAAATCTCCTTTTTTCAATTGTTTTTCTACTTTGTCCCATCTTCCTTCTGTTCTGAAACTCTTTGAACTTCTGCCGTTCATAGCGTGGTTCTGAATTTCAATTCCGTTGGTCATAAACTGTCCTAAAACCTGTCCCCATCCGTGTTCAGGGTTTTTATCGGGATTGTCTTTGTTAGACATCGTGGAGTCGCCGATTAGGAATAAAGTCGGTTTCTTTTGAGCAAATGTGAATGTTGAAATTACAATGCTTAGAATTAAAAGTATTTTTTTCATTTTAAAATTGATTTTATTACTGTTCTTTTGTCTTGAAACAAAAGAACCAAAAGTTCAAGACTTGGAAACTTCCGCTAAAAATTAATTCTGTTCTCTGAAAATTCTAAACTCGCGCGAATTTGGTATTAGTTCTTTGATTTAAAATTTTCGTCGCGCTTCAAACAATAGAATTTTTTAACGTTCACAAAATTAATTTTATTAACGCTCCATTTTCCTATGTCGGTTTTTTTTGTGAGAACAATTATTCATTACCAATTATTTATTACTCATATTAAGGTTTCCAGTCACCTAAAATATTCTTAATGGTATATTTTTTTGCTTCTTTTTTTGTGAGCTGATGTGACCACGTTACACGTTTTTCTGTTTTTCCACCTTCGCCTTTGCTTCCAAATTCTGCGTAGTAAGCGGTTTTATCTTTGTCGGGGAACATTTTGTCGCCCTTCCAAGGGTTCCAGCCTTCGGGGAGAATGTGGCTTTCCATTTCAGTGTTGATGAAAACTGTTTTTGCGTAAGGTCTCCAGGGTCTTCCTAAAAATACTTTGTTTATGCCTTCTTTTGCAATTAATTTACAATCGAAAAATACATACCCGAATTCTTTCCTTTGATCTGTGGATGCCGCCGTGATATATGAATTGGCCAAACTTTTTATCGTACAGTTTTTGAAAATCACCGTTGCCGAACCAAAAATAAAGTCGGTTGTTCCTTCAATGAAACAGTTTTCATAATATTGCCTGCTGTGATTTCCGCCAGTGTAAACTGTGTCCTGACATCCCAGAATATTAGAATTTTTGACGGTAAAACGGTCACCTTCCACATGTAACGCAACAGCTTGTCCCTGATTGCATGATGAGTTTTGAATGGTAAGGTTTGAAATTTTCACATCATCAGACATTACCAAAAGCGTGTACGAATTGAAAGTCGTCATTTTTTGGTTTAAAGCATCCATCTTGCCTGAATAATCGTCGTTGGTAATGATTGTATTTTCTTTACTCTCGCCCTGTAAAGTGATTTTATGTTTTGAGGATGGAATAACTATTTTCTCGTTGTACGTTCCGGTTTTTATTTTAATTAATGCTTCGCCGGGTCCCAAATCTCTGATGGAGGTAATGGCTTTTTGAATGGAGGTGAATTGCCCGCTTCCGTCTTTTGCAACGGTAACGGTAATGTATGGGTTTTGCGCCAATATAAAATTGGTAGCAGAAATGAGAAGTATTAAAAATAGTTTTTTCATAACCTATCATGTTATTAATTCGGAATTTTTTAATGCAAAGACTTATTTTTTTGTGTGCTATTTTCAAGTTATGCAAAGGATGCGGACAAGTCGCTTAAGCTTGAAAATTTAATTAAATCCATTTATTGATTCATATTTGCTCACTTAAAAATATTCAATTATAAAAATATATTTTTACGTTTTAGCTTTGCCTAACCCTAAACTTACTTCAACGTTTTATCCAAAAAATCTACTGTCAGATTCAAAGTTTCTGTGAACCAAGGTTCAGCAGACCAGAATGAATGAGGTGTATCTTTGATTTCGTGAAATTCTGTGAACGTTTCAAAGCTTTTCAGTTTTTTCATCATGTCGTCTCTTCCTGCATGAAAACGGGGTTGTGAAGAATTGATGAATAGGGTAGGAGGTGTTTTTTTGTCGACAAATTCTAAGGGAGAAGCATCAGTCCAGTTTTTTAGATTAACATTTCTGTCGCCACCCAACCAAAAAGAAGCATACGTACTTTCCTCAGCTTCGGGATGGATGAACGAAACAATTCCGTCAACACTCACAATCGCTTTAATTTTTCCTTTTGATTTTACACCTACCAAAGTTGCAATCTGAGCACCTGCTGATTCGCCCAAGATTCCAATTTTCTTGGTATCAACAGCATATTTTTTTCTGTTTTTCTTTAAAAACTCAATAGCATTATTCACATCATCAATCGCTGCAGGATATTTTGCAACTTCACTTAAACGGTAGCCGACAGCAATCGCCACATAACCTTTTGAAGCCAATTCCTGAGCCATATATTTCTCATTCTCTTTGCTTCCGGAAATCCAACCTCCACCATGAATCAAAGCGATTCCCGGATATTTTTTGGTTTGATCTTTAGGATAATAAATATCTGCTTTTAATGATAATCCTTTTACATTGGCGTACTCCACATCTTTTTCAACGGTAATATTTGTTGGCGTTGGACGGTTGAGTGGTGTGATAAAAGGATATTTCTTTTTAAATTTCTCATATGTTGCTTCATTTGTGTAAGGAGTAGCATTCGGCTTTGTCTGACCGAATGCTTTTGCTCCTACAAAAAAAACAAAAAGAAAATATAGTTTGTAAAAACTCATTTTTAAATTTTTTATTAACCACAAATCGCCAGATTCGACGAAGTCAAAAGTCACAAAAGATTTTTGCAGTTTTTAAGTTTAAAACTTTGAAAATATTTAGTTCAAAAAAGCTTGTGCTCTAATGTTTAACCGCAAAGTTTTTGACACATTAGAAACCTTGAAGTTTTCCTGCTTTGAAAAAAATTAGAACACATTAGTTGAAAAATTAAAATTTTTCCTGTGTGCTGAATTCTCTTCAAAATTTCAAATCTAATATTCTTAATCTTGATAGGATTGCATCCTATCCTTTAGAAAATCGTCCCTTTGGGACTTTGATTCCCAAACTTCAGATTTCTTCTGAGTTCAAATTTCAAATTACTTTACTGCATTTTTCGCAATCTCTTTCGAAATGCTCAATTGCTCGCCTTTTACATCTTTCGGAAGTTTTACGGCTGTGGTTTTCGCTCCCAAAACTTTGATGGTTGGTTTTTGATCTGATTCTAGTTTTAAGGTAGAAAGATCTATATTTTTACTGTTCAAGATGGTTGTTCCTGTTCCTTCAGTGTATTTTAATTTTACATTCTTCAACTGAATTCCGTCTGCGTCTACAATGGTTAAGCCTTTTTTGGTGTCAAACTGAGAATCTTCAATCACAATATTCTTCAGATTCATTTCTGCCAAACCGAAAAGCGTAATGGCTTCATCAGAATTGGTTGCGGTAATATTTTTAAAATAAATATTTCTGAAAACCGGCGTTTCCTCAGTCACCGGATATAATTTTTCCGGAGCTTTATTTCCTTCAGCTTTTTGTCCGTCTTCCAAAACCGGAGAAGCTCCTTCGTAGAACATATTGAAACCAATCGTCTGCGTAGGAATGTTAATCATATCAATATTTTTGATATAAATATTTTCAACAACACCACCTCTTCCACGAGTCGTTTTGAAACGAAGTCCGATATCAGTTCCGATAAAAGTACAGTCTGAAACGTGCATATTTCTCGCTCCACCCGACATTTCGCTTCCGATTACGAAACCTCCGTGACCGTGATAAACAATGTTATTTTTAATGATAACATTTTCAGTAGGCATTCCTCTTTTTCTTCCGTCTTCATTTTTTCCTGATTTAATGCAAATGGCATCATCTCCAACGTCAAAAGTATTGTCATAAATCAGAACATTTTTACAAGATTCCAAATCTACACCGTCACCGTTTTGAGAATACCAAGGATTTCTAACCGTAAGATTTCTTAAAATTAAATTGGAAGTCATCAATGGATGAAGGTTCCAAGCCGGAGAATTCTGGAAAGTCGGTCCATCCAAAAGTACCTGATCGCAACCTACGATGCTTACCATTACCGGACGAAGGAAATCTTTCACAGATTCCAGTTCAGATTTGTTGATTTTGTCAGGAACATTGAAGCTTGAACTGCTTTCAAATCCTTTTTTATAGCTTTCTGATGGGTACCATGTTTTTCCGTCTTTAGAAACAATTCCCCCTGAAGCGACGAATTTTTTCCATTCAGTTTCAGATAATTTTCCTTTTTTTACGGCTCTCCAAGCATCACCGCTTCCGTCGATTACCCCTTTTCCTGTAATGGCGATGTTTTTAGCATTTCTAGCAGAAATCGGAGACTGACAACGAATTGTATTTAATCCTTCAAAACTTACGTCTACCAAAGGATAATCACTTTTGTCTTTGCTGAAAACAATCATCGCACCTTCTTCTACGTGAAGATTGATATTGCTTTTTAATTCAATTGGCCCGGTCAACCACATTCCTCTCGGAACAACCAATTTACCACCACCTTTTTTTACTAAGGCATCGATTGCTTTTTTGAAGGCTTCTGTGTTTTTGGTTTTTCCGTCTGCAACTCCGCCGAAATCTTTGATGGAAACTGTATTGGCTGCGAAAGAAGTCTCGACCACTTTCGGCATAGTAAACTCAATTCCTTTGTAAATATCTGTATTTTGAGCGTAGTACTGTCCGGAAAACAACATTGCCGTAACAAGACCTACGATTTTAAATGACTTTTTCATAATGATATCCTTAATTTTTTTGTTTTAACCTCCCACAGATTTCACCGATTTTCACCGATTTTTTAAAAAAAAATATTTTTAAACTAAGTGCAATCATCTCCGAAAATCTGTGCTATCTGTGGGAATATTTTAATTTTTTGTTACTCTAAAATATTCAAAATCTGCGTAGCCACCGCGATTGGCTTTCTGTGTACTTACAGAATATAAACCGACTTTAGCACCAATCCATTTTCCGGGTTTTGCCTGAAACGGTTCGCCAACTTTGATGAAATTTTTTCCGTTTTCGCTGTAACTGAATGTGCAGATTCCGTTGGGTTCGTTTACGTTTACTTTAAAATAAGCTTCGTTTGATTTTAATTTAGTTTCAAATAAAATCTTTTCTTCACCACCTTTTTCTGCTTTTTCTGCTTTTTTCAACTGAACATAATATCCATCGGTTTTATTCGTGATGACAATAGATGCGTGATCCATTCCCATTATCAAAAGCCCTGCAGTCTTTCCTTCCTTAGCATCTTCGGGAGTCAATTTAACTTTAGTGGAAGCTACAAAATTCGGAGCCGGGAATTTTTGAGTCAGAAGATTCGGAACATTCCAAAGATTTTTATCGTTTTCACCCATTTTCATGGAGAATAATCTCAGGAATTTCTGTCCGGGAAGCTTCGATGACCAAACAATGTTCTCATTAGCGCTCCATTGCCATTGTAAACCTAATTTTTCACCATCAAACTCATCCGTTTCTGCTGGAGTTACCACAGGATAGGTTTTCCCAACGTTTGGTTTTTTATATGTAAGAACAGGCTCGCCAATTCCGTTTTTATCGTTATCGATTCCCATTACAGGCCAGTCTTTTTCCCATTTCATCGGTTGCAAATGCACGATTCTTCCTCCTGCATCAACATCCTGAAAATGATAGAACCAATCTTCTCCTGAAGGCGTATCAACCCACGCTCCCTGATGCGGACCGTTGATTTTTGTTTTGCCCTGCTCAAGAACTACTTTTTCTTCGTAAGGGCCATAAATATTTTTTGACCTTAAAACCAATTGCCAACCTGTTGCCACACCTCCCGCCGGAGCAAAAACATAGTAATAGCCGTTTCTTTTGTACATTTTTGGACCTTCAACCGTTGGATGTGCATCATGACCATCAAAAATATGAACGCCTTTATCCAAAACTTTGGTTCCTTCAGGATTCATTTTATTTAATGACAACAAACTTTTCACTCCGGCACGGCTTCCTGCCCAACCGTGAACCAAATAGGCCTGTCCGTCTTCGTCCCAAAAAGGACAAGAATCGATTAAGCCTTTTCCTTCCATCACCAAGACCGGTTCGTCCCATTTTCCGAGCGGATCTTTGGTCTTTACCATGTAAATTCCGTAATCGGGATCTCCCCAATAAATGTAGAATTCTCCTTTGTGGAAACGGATACTTGGTGCCCAAACGGCGTCACCACGTCTTGGAACGGAGAAATGTTCTTTAGGTAAAACATCCTGAATAGCGTAGTTGACCAATTTCCAGTTGACCATATCTTTTGAGTGAAGAATAGGCAATCCAGGAGCTTCGTTGAAACTTGAAGCGGTCATGTAATAATCATCACCAACGCGGGTAACGTCCGGATCTGAATAATCTGCATATAAAATCGGGTTCTTATAATTTTTTCCCTGATCGGCAGACCAAACTTCGGAAACGTATGGTTTTTCCTGTGCATTCAGGTAAATGGATGCAATTGAAAATGCGGTGATTGAAAGTATATTTAAAATTTTGTTTGTCATAAAATCAGATTTTTGATCTGGTTTAAATTTTAACGCAATGAGCGCAAAGATTTTTTATTGTTGCTTTGCATATTTTTCGTTAGCAAAGGCGTTTGACTTCGTCGAATCTTCGATTTCACTCAGCAAAGGCTTGATGCTTTAAACTTAATTTTTATTTTAACCATTAAGATTTAATTAAGAAGTTCAGAAAAATTAAGCTGAGCTTCACTTTAAGCAAGTAGCTTAATAAAATCTCAGATTTTAGCCTTAATAAATCTTAAATTCTTAAATCTACTTAATGGTTTAATGGTTTTAAAAATTATTTTTCAAATTCCAAACTTGCCAAGATAAACGGCCCTGTTCCTTTTCCGTCATTTGAACGGATCTGCTCGTTTACGTAATATTCGTAAGAGCCGTCTCTGTAAGGTTTTCCTCCCAAACCGGCAACAGCACAACATTTATTTAAATTCACAACACCATTTTCGTCAACCGTAATCAGGTTTTTGATGATTCCGTCGTAACCTTTTTTAGCTGCAGCTTTGTAAGATTTGGGCAAATAACCTTTGTTCACAGATTTAATCATGGTGTATACAAACATGGCTGAAGCAGTCGCTTCTTCATAGTTTCCGTTTGTCAAAGGTTTATCTAAAACCTGGTACCAAAGTCCTGATTTTTTATCCTGATATTTGATAACAGCATCAGAATAAGATTTGATGTAAGAAATAATTCTCGCTCTTCCCGGATGATTTTCAGGTAAATAATCAAGAACGTCTACCATTGCCATTCCGTACCAACCCATTGCTCTTCCCCAAAAATTCGGTGAAAGTCCTGTTTCTTTATTTGCCCAAGCCTGTTCTTTGCTTTCGTCCCAAGCATGATACAGTAGACCTGTTTTTTTATCCAAAATATTTTTCTGAACTGAGTCAAACTGCATCACAATATCGTCATACGCTTTTGTTGCGTCTGCACCTTTTGTGAAATCTTTTGTGTAATGTGTGTAGAAAGGCATTCCCATATACAATCCGTCTAACCAAACCTGGTAAGGGTAGATTTTTTTGTGCCAGAAAGATCCTTCATTGGTTCTTGGCTGTCCGTCGATTTGTAAACGTAAAGTCTGAAGTGCTTTCAGGTATTTTTGATCTTTCTCTTTTTCGTAAAGATAAAGCAATACGTTTCCACTGTTCAACATATCGATGTTGTACTTGTCAAGGTCATAGGTTACGATGGTACCGTCATCTTTAATCAAAGTTTCTCCGAAACCACTGATGTAATCGTAGTATTCTTTTTTACCTGTTTTGATGTAAAGCTGTTCTGCGCCGTCTAAAACGATTGCAGAAGGATACGTCCATTTCGGGCTTTTGCTGAAATCAAGCATCCACGCTTCAGGGAAACGCTGCATTTCGGAAAGCATCATTCTTTCAGACCATTTCAGGTTGGTAGGAACTACTTTTCCGGATTTTGCAGTTTGTGTAGTAGCTTTTGCAGCTGTAGCCGTTTTTGTCTGTGCACAGGCAAGGAACATTCCCGAGCCTAAAACCGCAACAGCGTATATTTTTAATTTTTGATTAATAAAACTCATTGTAAGTCAATTTTAAAGTTGATTGTTATTATCTAAAATTTCTAATTTTTTATCTAAATCTTTGTAGAATTCTTCTTCGGTTTTTATTCCGTTTGGTTCTTGTGACCAAGCTCCCATAAAATAATACGAAACATTTTTCGTCTTTTTGAAAACCACTACGTGAGTAGATTTGGTTTTTACAATTTTATCTAAATTTCCGACAGGGTAGAAGATAACCATTCCTAATTGATCTTCTTTTTTGGCTAGAGTCTGCGTTCCGTACGTTGCAATATAACCCCATTTTTTGTTTTTACTAACCGCCTCTTTCATGGGAATATCTTTAAATGCGACAATTCCGGTACATAAACCTGAAAGCGTTTCATTTAAATTTAAATCAACCTTTACAAAACGATCCTTGTTGAAAATCGTCAGCTTCGATTGAAGATCAACTGCTTTTCCCCAAGTCTTCCAGCCTTTGTAATCTATGGTTGCAAAAGATTTGTCGTTTTCGTTCAAGACTTTTGCGGTTGTGTTTTTTACAGTTTTAAAAGTTTCGACAAAATCATTCTGCTCATCATATCTTCCGTAAGAACCAATTCCGATGGTACGACCGGATTTTAAAATATCCTGTCCCCAAGGCGCATCGTGATGATACGATTCAAAACCGTCTTGTCCCACTTCCGGCAACGCCAAAGTATTGACTTTTTTACCGAAAATATCCGTGGCATTTCTCCAGTCTAAATATAATCTGTAACCGATTTGATTGTTTTCCAAACCGATTCCTTCGTATCTGATGTAGTAAGAATGGTCGGTATGTTCCGTTGGAAGTTGTAATTCGTTGATATTTTTAAAAGTTCCGCCGATGTATTCATTTCCCTGCCATTTTCCGCCATCTTTTATTGACAATTCTACATAAGAAAATGGTGTTTCAGGATTTTTACGGATCTTTTCGATGACGTTTTGCTGTGAGAAAGATAAACCGCCAGCGAAAATGCTTCCTGCCAAGATTGTTTTGAATATGTTTAATTTTAATTTTTCGGACATAATACTTTCGTTTTAGATAACCATTTACTCAAAAAGTTCAGAACTTATTACTGTTTTTCGGTTATTTTTTTCACAAGGTCATTCATGTACACCTCAATATTATCGTAATTTTTATCTAAATCTTTTCCGTTAGCATTGGCTGTTTTCGGATCAAGATTATTTTTGGTTTCCCATTCATCGGGCATTCCGTCATTGTCTGAATCAAGCAGAGCTTTTCCGGGGTTTAGATCAGGAAATCCGCCTACATCTTCCTGAGAATCGATGATTCCGTTGTCGCTTCCGAGCGAACCTTTGTGAGAAAAAGTTGCTTTTTTTACATGTTCCAAAACACGTAGATCTACAGCATCTCTTACCAAACTTGCTCCTCCAATTTTTAATATTTTTTCATACGCCTCTTTCGGAGAATCAGTTTTTACGTTATTCTGAATATCGTGTGGCTGATTCATTTTAATTGAATTTTTATCGGCATCTGTTAAATTGTACGCAGGTTTCATTTGACTGAAAACTCCTTTTCCCCAATTGTCTGCTGTCACGTCGGGATTTCCTTCAGAAACGTTTCCGTTGATATAGTATTTACCCCAAATGTTGTAAACTTCAGTTTCCGGTTTTTCGTTTTTATCGATGGCAGCAATTCTTTTTTTGTTCATCGATGCAGGTCCTGGCTTGTAGTAATTGTTGACCAAATTTACATTCATTCCTTCGCCGCCGTAGATATTATTGTGACCCCAGTTGTAAATGACGTTATTTCTGAAGTCAGTCAAATCGGTTAACGCAAATTTACTTCCTGCATATTCTCCCAATCGAGGATTTCTGCTATCGTGATTAGCATAAATATTATGATGAAAAGAAGCGAATTTTCCTCCAGCAATTCCGCCGTAGCCATGAGCGCCTTTCTGGTGAGCAGAATTTCTAAGGCTTTCTGTAATTACACACCACTGAAGCGTTGTATTTTCATTCACATAAATTGAAACCGTTTCATCGGTTGACCAGCTCATCGAACAATGATCGACAATTAAATTTTTGATAAATCTCGCTCCTAAAGCATCACCTTCATACTTTTTCTTATCACCCATTCTAAATCTCATATAACGGATGATGACATTGTCTGCTGCGACAAAAGTTTCGTAATTGGCAACGGTAATTCCATCTCCGGGAGCAGTTTGCCCAGCAATCGTAACGTTGCCTTCTTTTATTCTTAATGGAGATTCCAAAAAAATCGTTCCAGCAGTTTTAAAAACAATATATCTTGAGCCTTTTTGTTCTAAAGCGTATCTTAAAGTTCCTTCCGAGCCGTCATCTGCAAGCTTAGTTACGAAGACAACTTTTCCGCCACGACCGCCCGCTGTAAATCTTCCGAAACCTTCAGCTCCGGGAAAACTAATCAACTTTCCTGAAATCATGGTTTTAGATTCGGCTGAAGTTTTTATCTGGCTTTTACAGCTTTGTAAAGATAAAACTCCGAAAAGGAGGAGTGAAGAAAAAGAAATTTTCATATTGATGAAATTTGGAATTATTGATTCGCTTTTTTGAAGTTCCAGTTGTCTTTTCCTGAAAGAATATTTTTGGCGGTATATTTTTTACTTTGCTCTTTTGTCAGCTGATGTGACCATAAAATTCTTTTTTCAGCATTAGCTCCTGAACCTTTAGAATTGTATTCTGCATAGAAAGTAGTCTTCTCTGCATCAGGTTTAGACCAGTTGTGCCAACCTTCAGGTTTAATTGTGGAATCGATTGCGCAATTGATATAAACAGTCTTTGCAAATGGTCTCCACGGACGACCCAAATATACTGAATTTGCATCGGCATCTCCTGTTAAATTACAGTTAATAAACACATATCCGAATTCATTTCCTTCAATGGTAGAAGCAGCAGTGACATAAGAGGCATTTTTCTTGGAAAAAATCGTACAGTTCTCAAAAACCGCTGTTCCCGCTCCGAAAATGTAGTCTGTTGTTCCTTCGATGTAGCAGTTTTTAAAATAATTTCTTGAAGCTTTAGTTTTATCTGGTGCATCTTGCGCACCTTTGGTATAGAGAGTGTCCTGAAATCCCAGAAATTTACAGTTTTCAAAAGCAATTCGGTCACCTGTTGTTAAAACGGCAACGGCTTGCCCGACCGGTCCGGCATCGTTTTGAAATGTGATATTTTTAGCTGAAAAATCATTAGAGAAAATAAAGATACTTGATGAACCTGTTGTTCCAATATTTTTACCCTCGGCATTTTGCTTTGAAGCATGATCACCATAAATTAAAATCGTATTCTCTGCATTTTCTCCAATTAAACTAATCGGGCTTTTTGTAGCATCTACTGTGATTTTTTCTCTGTAGGTTCCTGGTTTTACAATGATTTTTGTTCTAATTGTTTTTCCGTCTTCAACAGAATTAATAGCTTGTTGAATCGTAGTGAAATTACCTTTTCCGTCTTTCGAAACGATGATGGTTTTACCCTCATTCATCTTGAAAGAAAGAAGACTGATTATAACTACTGAAAAAATAAAGAAGAACGTACTATTTTTTAAACCTAAAACCTGCATTTATATGAATTTTTCTTTGAAGAAAAGTACAGACCTTCTCCCGAAGAAGGAGGAAGTCTGTACTGAAAATTAATTAATATGAATGTATATTTTTACTAATAACCATAATCTTGGGTAAGAGCCGGGTTATTTTGAATGTACTCGAAATAGATTGGCAAAAGCTCTCTCTTATTCACCTGGAAATATTGTGCATATCCGGCTGAAGGATCATTTACGTATGTTGGTAAAACTCCGGATCTCCACGCAATTTTTTTGTAACCTGTAGGAAGTGTTGCCGATTGACTAGGTACATAAAAAACATCTGCTTTATTTACTCCAGTAGTTGTAAATACATCAATGGCAGTAATGTTTTGCTGAGCTGTTTTTGTAGGATCAAATGTAGAGGTTTTGTAGTAAATATCTAAAGGAACATTAGCATAAGCTCCCACACCGTTGATGAAATCTGTTAATTTTTGCTTTGTTTCGGCAATTTTAGTTGCAAGTAGATTCCATCTGATCAGGTCATATTTTCTGATTCCTTCAGAGCCTAATTCTAACATTCTTTCTTGAACAATATAATTAAAGAAACCTGTTTTATCTGCAGGAATTGTGCCTATCTGCGCTAAATTTCCTGTGTAAGCTCTGCTTCTTACGGCTTTTACTGCATTAATAGCTTCTGCAGAAGGAGCTCCATGAAGTTCGTTATCTGCTTCAGCGAACATCAACATTACATCAGAAAATCTCAATAAAGGCCAGTCAACAGCTAATGTTTGAGAAGGACCTGTAATGTTTGTCCAAGATTTTCTGTATTTTGAATCAGTGAATGAGTTTGCTGCTACAAGCTCAGCCTGATTTGATGCGTTAACTGTGAAGATTCCCACATTCATATCTCTTCTCAGATCATATTTTGTAAACTCGTAGAAGTAAGTTGGTAACGCATTGATGCCTCCACCACCTTTCCAGTTAGAATTATCATGATGTTTAAGACCGTTGTAATATCCGATTTTAGAGTCTGTTCTGGTACCACCTCCAAAAGCTCCAACTGCAAAAATAATTTCGTTAGTAGCATCTTGTGAATTAGTATGAAGCGCTCTGAAAACACTTTCATAGCTTGGGTTAAGTGAATGCTCCCCACTGTGATTCATGATATCTTTAGTCTCATCATATGCAATCTGATAATACTTTTGAGGATTTGATCCTTGTGCCATTACCTGCGGGCTTCTTCTTAAAGACCAGCCTGCTCTTGCTAAAGCAATTCTTGCTCTTAAACCTTTTACAAATCCTTTAGAAATTCTGTTGCTTGTAGTTCCGCCTTCAGATCTCCATGGAACTAACGTAGAAGCTTTTGCTAAATCTTCAATGATCTGATCATAGATTACATCACGATCTGTTTTTGGTTGGTTTTGATCTGCTACATCAGAGGCAGGAACAAGATAGAAAGGAACATCACCCCAGTTTCTGATTAATTCATAATAATATTGAGCTCTAAGAGTTAATGCTTCACCTAAATATCTGTCCATTAGTTTTTTGTCATCTGCAGTACCGCTTTGATAAACAGGTGATAATGGAATGTTTTTAATTACTAAATTGGCACGTTCGATACCTGTATAAAGTTTACCGAATGGATTGTTTAGCTCTGTATTTGTTGCACAAGCTCCAAAAGTTGCTACACCTCTTCTGTCATTACAGTTATAGCTTCCAGAAGTTCTGAAATCATCACCAGACTGAGGAATAATCAAAGATAATCTTTGTCCGTATCCGTCGTCACCTCCAAGTTGAGAATAAACTCCAACCAATGCTGCGAATGTATCTGCAGTACTGTCGAATTGTTGAGCCTCAGAAATACTTGAAAGGTTTTCAGGATTAAGGAAATCGCTGCAGGAATTGAAGAACAAAGCTCCCGCAAGACAAGATAAAATAAGTATTGATTTGCTTTTTTTCATTTTTAAATTTTTTAGAAAGTGATATCTACTCCTGTTACAAAGAAACGGCTTCTAGGATAAGCTGCGTAGTCTACCCCCGGAGTTAAAGGATTTCTTCTTGTACTTGCTTCAGGATCGTAACCTGAGTACCCGGTAATTACAAATAGGTTGTTTACTGTTGCATATAGTCTGAAGTTTTTCACTCCAATCATTTCTAAAGAACCTTTTGGTAATGTATAACCTAAAGTAACGTTGTTTAATCTTAAGAAAGATCCGTCTTCAATTCCGTAAGAGTGAAGAATATACTGTCCTGTTGGTGGAGTCCACATTGTTGTATTAGCATTCAAAGCAGCTAATTGAGTGGGGTCTGTCACTTTTACACCTGCATTGTCAAACCATCTCCATCTGTCAGCAACAGCAGCATCCATGTTGTTGTCTCTGTACAAATATTGAGTTGTATTTTCGATTTTATTAGCGTTATAAACTTTATTTCCTACAGAGAAATTAAAGAATAAACTCATATCGAAATTTTTATACCTAAATGTTTGGTTGAAACCTCCGTAGAATTTTGGAAGCGCACTTCCTAATTCCTGCCTGTCAGCGTCGGTAATCTGTCCGTCACCATTCAAATCTCTTAATTTAAGATCTCCCGGTTGTACAGCTTTTGCTCCTAAAGCAATTGCACTACTGCTTGGAACTCCCGCTTTCAATGTATAAACCTTTGTTGAAGCATTATAATCGAAATCTGAAATCTCGTACCTGCCTTCAGTTACATATCCGTAATAAGTTCCTACTGAACTTCCTACTTTAGCAATAAAGTCAAAACCTCCGATTCCTCCAGATTGTACAAGATAAGAATTTACTCCATTAGATACACTGCTACCTAAACTTAAAATAGTATTTTTATTGGTGGAAATATTTGCATCCATTTTCCAGTTGAAGTTTTCATTGTTTACAATAACTCCTCCCATTGTAAATTCAAGACCTTTGTTTCTGGTTTTTCCTGAATTTTGGAACTGGTTTGCATATCCAGGGAATGGCACTTTTGCCAATACCAATAGATCTTTCGTATCTGTAATATATCCGTCTACACTACCGTAAAGTCTTCCTTTGAAAAATTCAAAATCAATACCTGCATTTTTAGATACTGTAGCTTCCCATTTTACATTAGGATTTGCCTGAGTTGTAGAAACTGCAGCTCCCGGTGTAACGGAAGTTCCAAATACATATCCGTTGTTTGCATTGATGTTGTAGAAGTTTGCCCAAAGGTAAGATGTGATTCTGTTGTTCCCCGATAGACCGTAACCTACACGAAGTTTTAATTCATTTAACCAATCAACATCTTTCAAGAATTTTTCTTCTTTCACTTTCCATGCTAATGAAGCAGCAGGAAAATATCCCCATTGATTTCCTTTCATGAAAACGTTGGATCCATCGGCTCTTACTGATGCAGTAAGGATATATTTATTAGCAAAAATGTAATTTACACGTCCGAAGAATGAAGCTAAACGATCTGGTGCTACTACAGCCGTTCTTGCAGCATCCTGTATCAATCCTGCAGGTGGAGTTGCCGCAGCAATATTGGCAAATGCCTCATTAGGAAGGATAGATTTTGGAAACCATTTTACGTAATTGTTGCTCGATTCTCCGTCTGTTTGAATAATTTCTTGACCTAATAAAACATCTACTTTATGTTGACCAAATTTCTTGGTATAGTTTAAAGTGTTTGTATTGGTAATTCTTCTTGTCTGTGATCTGTCAAGCTGTACAATTGGCATATCTGCGTTTGCTCTTGCCTGAGAAGTTACCGTACCCCAAAACTGATTAGTTGAAATATCTCTTTGTACATAACCTACAACACTTCGGAATGTGAAATCTTTCGTAATATTATAGTTAATATAAGCATTCAATAACAAGTCATTAACTCTATTATCTCTTATCTCACTGTCATTTAAAAGTATAGGATTTACCAAATTGGTATTAGTCGCATAGTTTGGATCAAAATCATCCACAGGAACAGATGAACCTCCTTCAAAAGGTTGGTATCTTACAGAGTTTCTCAATCTGTTATTACTTTGAGAACCGCTGCTTGAAGTTCCTACTCCGGTAGTTAAAGATCTCCCATATCTTGCGTTAATACCGAATTTAAGTTTTTTACTAATGTCGTAATCATACTTAAAGTTTGCCATGCTTCTTTTAAATCCGGAATTAAGCATAATTCCATCCTCATCCACATGATTTAAAGTAAATGAAAAAGCAGACTTTTCAGATCCTCCGTTTACACTAAGGTTATGAGTGAAGTTGAACGCTTCTTTACCGAAAAGTTCGTCCTGCCAATCTCTTTTCTGTACAGATTTATATTTTTCTAATTCCTGATAAGTGCTACCATATCTAGTGTTAAAAGCGAGATCGTCAGCATCACCTGCTACACCATTCTTTTTGTATAATTCATATTGGTAAAGAACAAATTCGTAAGGATCTAATACATCAAGCGTATTCATAATCTTTCTTACCCCTGTAAAACCGTTGTAGTTGATTGTTGTGACTGCTTTTTTACGTCCACTTTTAGTAGTAATCAAAACAACCCCGTTTGCACCTCGAGAACCATAAATTGACGTAGATGAAGCATCTTTTAAAACTTCAATAGATTCAATTTCTTTTGGTGAAAGAATTGTCATTGCATTATCCATTTGTATACCGTCAACGATATATAATGGTGCATTACTACCTGTAATTGAAGTTCCACCTCTAATGGTAATGTCTACATCACCTCCAGGTTTCCCCTCACTTGCCTGAACCTGTACTCCGGCAAGTCTGCCCTGAATTGCTTCAGCTGCAGAGTTTACGGGCATATCTTTCAGGGCTTCTCCTTTTATAGATGATACAGCGTTGGTAACATCCTTTTTAGAAACTTTATTATATCCTACCAAGACAACCTCGTCAATCTTGGTTTCTTTTTCCTGAGCCATACCAAGTACGGGAAGAAGGAAAACAGTTAAATATAACCACTTTATTGATTGTACCTTTTTATCCATTTATTGTATCCTTATATAGTTTAATGTGTGGTTTGAGAGGCTCAATAGCTTCTCTGATTTTTTTGTGGATTTTTAAGTATTCTGTTTGTAGGAATATTTTAATTATATACGCTTTTCTAAGTGCAATCGATTGCGTAATTATTCTTAATAAAATATCTTGGCTTCTAAACTAATATTATTTTTCATTATGCAAAGAAAAAAATATTATTTTTTCATTAATTCTACTGTTTAATTTGTTAATAATAGCAAAATTTCTACTGTAGTAATTGTGCTAAATATTTGATTTTTAATTATTTGTGTTGGGTTAAATTATATGACTATTTGTTTGAAAATGTTGAGAAAAAATAGTGTTTAATGATTTTAAAGATGTTAAAATGGGTAATATTTTATCATTTTAACATTTTGAAAATTCCCAAAAAGGATAGGTAAAGAGTATTTTTTATCAATTAGTCTGATTTTTATCATCTTTTTTGTTCTGAAAATCTTGTGTATTTTATAAATGATAGAAATTGTGTTAAATTGTGACTTTAGATATATTAAATTTCACTTATCCTTATACATATAACAACATCAAATTTTTGTGATTATTAATTGGCATGATTTTTATCTTCTTAAGTGTTTGTATATAATTTCGTCAAAAAATCCAGACTACGCATTCTTAAAATTTCTTAATTTTTTCTGAAATAGTATTTTTATTTTATTGTAAATCAATGAATTGAAAATTTAAATGAATTTTTTGTTAATCGAATACATATAATCTATATATTTATCGACAAGTATTTCTGTGGAATTTCAGTGTAATTTAATGCAATCGATTACGCAATGTTTAACAGGTTTTTAAAAACCGTAATTTAAGTTTAAAATCTAGAGTATGACAAAATCAGAATTTCGTTACGCCCATCATCCTGAAGATGTAAAAAAATATACAACTGAAGACCTGAGAAGGGAGTTTCTAATCAATGATTTATTTAACGAAGATCAAATCAGTGTAGTGTATTCTATGTACGACAGAATGATCGTAGGGAGTGCAATGCCTGTAAATAGTGCATTAAAACTTGAGCCTACTGATGATCTGAAGGCAGAGAACTTCTTAGACAGAAGAGAATTGGGAATCATCAACGTGGGGGCTGCCGGAAAGGTAACTGTTGACGGAGAGGTTTTCGAGCTTGGAAACAAAGAAGCTTTATACATCGGAAAAGGTGCAAAAGATGTTGTTTTTGAAAACGGAAATGAAGGTCAGACTTTATTTTACTTCAATTCTGCACCTGCACATCACACTTTCCCTACAAAGAAAATCACTAAAAATGAAGCCGAAATTGTAGAATTAGGTGAAGCAAAATACGCCAACAGACGTACCATTAACAAATTAATTGTCAATAGCGTATTGGAAACTTGCCAACTACAAATGGGCATGACCGAGTTGCACGAAGGAAGTGTTTGGAACACAATGCCTTCTCATACGCATACCCGAAGAATGGAAGCATACTTTTATTTTGATTTGGAAGAAGGGCAGACTGTAAGTCACTTTTTGGGACAACCTCAGGAAACCCGTCATATTTTCATGCAAAATAATCAGGCGGTGTTATCTCCGGAATGGTCTATTCACTCAGGAGTTGGTACTTCCAACTATACTTTTATCTGGGGAATGGCAGGAGAAAATATGGATTATGGCGATATGGACGCTGTTAAAACTAACGAACTAAAGTAATTTTTTCTACATGAATTTATTCGATTTATCCGGAAAAGTAGCCGTTGTAACTGGCGGTACTCACGGATTAGGAATGGCAATGGCTGAAGGTCTTGCCTCTGCAGGTGCTGAACTGGCAATCACAAGTACAACTCCCTCAAAATTAGATGAAGCCTTAGAATATTATCGCAGTAAAGGATATAACGCTACAGGTTATCTTTTTGATGTGACAGACGAACTGGAAGCCGCTCAGAAAGTAGCATTAATGCTTGCAACTCATGGGAAAATAGACATCTTAGTCAATAATGCGGGAATCATCAAACGTGTTCCGGCTTTAGAGATGGATGTTGCAGACTTTAGAAAAGTAATCGATGTAGATCTTACCGGTCCTTTCATCATGTCTCAATTGGTTGGGAAACACATGATCAAAAGACAATCCGGTAAAATCATCAATATTTGCTCGATGATGAGTGAGCTTGGCCGTGACAATGTAGTAGCATACGCTTCTGCAAAGGGCGGACTGAAAATGCTTACCAAAAATTTAGCAACAGAATGGGCAAAACACAATATTCAGGTGAACGGTATCGGTCCCGGATATTTTGCGACGACCCAGACAGAACCCATCAGAGTAGACGGTCATCCGTTTAACGAATTTATCATCAGCAGAACTCCGGAAGGAAGATGGGGGAACCCTGAAGATCTTGCAGGCACCGCTATTTTCTTAGCTTCAGATGCAAGTAAATTTATCAACGGACACATTATTTATGTGGACGGAGGTATTTTGGCGACCATCGGGAAACCTGCTAATGAATAACACAAGAATTTTACAGAAATGAAATCTTTTATTACAGATAACTTTTTATTACAAAATAAATACGCAGAAGAATTATACTTCAATTTCGCAGAAAAACAGCCGATCATCGATTATCACAATCACTTGATTCCAAAAGATATCGCTGAAGATACAGTTTTCGAAAATATTTCTAAAGTCTGGATTGCGGGCGATCATTACAAATGGCGTGCAATGCGTACGATGGGAGTGAACGAAAGATTTATCACAGGCGATGCTTCAGACAAAGAAAAGTTCGAGGCTTGGGCAAAAACGGTTCCTTACACGTTAAGAAATCCTTTGTACCACTGGACGCATTTGGAATTAAAGCGTTATTTCGGGATTGATGAATTATTAAACGAAAAAAACGCATCAGATATTTACGACAACATCACGGCACAACTTCAGACTCCTGAAAAGTCGACAAGAGGTTTGCTGAAAATGATGAATGTAGAATCTCTGTGTACAACAGAAGATCCGATTGATGTTTTAAATTATCATCAGGATTTGGCAAAAAGTGATTTCAGCATAAAAGTAAGCACGGCGTTCCGTCCGGATAAAGCGATTTTGATTGAAAACCACAACTTCGCAGATTATATTTCTAAATTAGGCGAGTCAGCTGGAATTGAAATCAATTCTTACCAGACTTTGTGCGATGCTTTACTAAAAAGAGTAGAATATTTCCACGAAAACGGATGCAGATTATGCGACCACGGACTGAACAATATTTCTTTCGAAGAAGCTTCTGAAGCTGAAGTGAGTGCAATTTTCAATGATAAAATTTCAGGAAAAGTAATCGCTGAAAAGCAGGTAAATCAGTTCAAAACTGCCATTTTACTATTCTTAGGAGAAACGTATCACAAATTCGGATGGGTTCAGCAGTTCCACTTGGGAGCGTTGAGAAACAACAACGAAAGAATGCACAGAATTTTAGGTCCTGATACAGGATGGGATTCTATCGGTGACTTCGTACAGGCTGAAACTTTGTCTAAATTATTAAACGCTTTAGACGGAAAAGACAAACTGACCAAAACAATTCTATATAACTTAAATCCTGCCGACAACGAAATTTTTGCGACAATGATCGGGAATTTTAATGACGGCAGTATCAAAGGAAAAGTACAGTTTGGTTCGGGCTGGTGGTTTTTAGATCAGAAAGACGGAATGATCAAGCAGATGAACGCCCTTTCAAACATGGGATTAATCAGCTGTTTCGTAGGAATGTTGACAGATTCAAGAAGTTTCTTATCTTACCCGAGACACGAATATTTCAGAAGAGTTTTGTGTAATCTTTTCGGAGAAGAAATGAAAAACGGCGAATTGCCGGATGATATGGAACTGATCGGCAAAACCATTTCCGATATCTGTTATCATAATGCTAAAAATTATTTTGATTTTTAAATTTCGAATTAAATAATTTTAAACCATTAAGGATAATTAAGAAGTTAAGATTTTTAAGCTTAAAATCATAGATTTTATAAAGCAGATCGCTCAAAGCAAAGCTCAACTTAATTATTCTCAATTCCTTAATAAATCTTAATGGTTTAAATAATAACAATAATTTAGATATCTTCAATTTTTCTAAACTTGAAAAATCTTTGTGAGCTTGGCTGAGTAGAACGCCTTTGCGAACTTAAAAATATACATCAAGTTTTAAAAGAAAATCTTAGCGCACTTTGCGTTAAAATAACAACAGATATTAAAGAGTATTTAAAATATGGCTAGCAAAATACTTACTTTCGGTGAAGTAATCATGAGGCTTTCACCTCCCGGAAACAAAACAATGAAACAGAGCCACGAAATGGAATTCTTTTTCGGCGGAACTGAGCTCAACGTAGCTTCTTCATTAGCAACAATGGGTTGCGACGTGACGCACATCAGCAATGTTTCTGACGATTTTGTGGGAGAATCTGCATTGTCTTTCATCAAAAGTTTTGGAATTAATACGACTTTCATCAATAAAAATGAGCATCCTCTAGGTTTATATTTCCTTGAAGTAGGAGCATCGGTTCGTGCGAGCAGAATTGCTTACAACAGACTAAACGGTTCTTTTGCCAACATCAAACCCGAACAGGTTGACTGGAAAAAAGCTCTTAAAGGTTGCGACTATTTCCACTGGACAGGCATCAGCCCGGGAATTTCAGAAGGTGCTTACGAAACTTTGAAAGAAGGTTTGTTGACAGCCCGTGAAATGGGAATCGAAGTAACCACCGATCCGGCTTACCGTTCAAATCTTTGGAAATACGGTAAAAACGGAAACAAAGTTTTAAAGGAATTAGTTTCTTACTCAACGATTTTCATCGGTGGTGTAAATGAAATCAATGAAATTTTGGGAACTCAGTTTTCATCAGACCAACACGGTTTTATGGAAGCTTGTGAAGAACTAAAAAAACAGTGTCCATCCATTCATAAAATTTTCGACAAAATAAGAATAGGCGTTACGGCGAGTTCTCAGCAAACGCAGGGAAGAGCTTTAGTCAACGGAAATTATTTTGAAACAAAATTTTTAGAAATAGACAATGTTGTCGACAGAATCGGAACTGGAGATGCTTTCGCAGCAGGATTAATTTATGGTTTATTAAATTTCGATGATGAAAAAGCATTGAATTTCGCCAACGCAGCTTGCGCCATCAAACACACCATTCTAGGCGACATCAATTACTGCAGCGCAGAAGATATTCTCGAAGTAATGGCTGGAAATTCCGGAGGAAGAATCAAAAGGTAGTTTTTGCTTTTGGCTGTTAGCTTTTGGCAATTAGCTCAGGAAGTTTTCTAAATAAAAGAAGTTATTATATTTAAAATTTAATGGTCTTTTATAAGCGAAGCGGCTTTGTGAAACTAAAAAAACAGTTAGTAGTGAAAAACCTTTGTGAACTCTGTGTTCAAATAATTCAACCTAAAAAAGTCCTCAAACGGACAGCATACCAAAGGATGGATAAAACCCCATCAAAGATTATTTTAACAAAATAATTAAAACAAAATGACAAAAATACAATTGGTTACAAACACCATCATCAATCAGGGAGCTTTGCCTCTGTACTACAATGCTGATGAAACAGTAACTTTAGAGATATTGAGATCGCTTTACAAAGCAGGAATCCGCGCTGTAGAATATACGAGTCGTGGAGAAGCTGCGTTGAGTAATTTCACAAAAATGGTAGAATTCCGTAATGCAGAAATGCCGGAAATGCTTCTTGGAATCGGAACTATTAAAAATGTAAAACAAGCAGAAGATTATTTCAAAGCGGGAGCAGATTTCTTTATCAGTCCGGGTTTTGTGGCGGAAGTTGCAGCATTTCTAATTCCAAAAGATTTGTTGTACAGTCCGGGTTGTATGACTCCAACTGAAATTATTGAGGCTGAAACAGCTGGGGTAACTTTCATTAAATTATTCCCTGGTAACGCTTTGGGACCAGGATTTATGAGTGCCATCAAAGATGTTTTCCCGAATCTGAAATTTATGCCGACAGGAGGTGTTGATACCACGAAAGAGAGCATTGAAAGCTGGTTCAAAGCAGGAGTTTCTGCAGTAGGAATGGGAAGCAAGCTTGTTAGCAAAGAATTGATGCTTGCGAAAGACTACACGACAATAGAAAATGAAACCAAAAAAGTGTTGGATATTATTCAGACTTTAAAATAAATACATTGACTATGAGTTCAGTTAAATCTATTAAGCCGACACAATACAGGTGGACGATTTGTCTCCTGTTATTTCTCGCTACCACGATCAATTATCTCGATCGTCAGGTTTTATCTTTGACGTGGAAAGATTTTATCGCACCGGAATTTCACTGGAATAACAACGATTACGGAAACATCACCGCATTATTCTCCATATTTTATGCGGTGGGAATGCTTTTCGCAGGAAAATTTGTGGATTTCATGGACACCAAAAAAGGTTTCCTTTGGGCAATCGGAGTCTGGTCGATCGGTGCTGTTTTACACGCATTTTGTGGAATCGCCACTTCAGGAATCCTTACCGGAACTTGGACGGCTGGTTTTCATGGTTCTAAAGAATTGATCGGAACAGTTTCAAATACATCAGCAATCATCAGTACAAGTGTAACCTTATTCATTTTTGCACGTTTTGTATTGGCGATTGGTGAGGCAGGAAATTTCCCGGCAGCGATCAAAACTACAGCAGAATATTTCCCAAAAAAAGATAGAGCATTTTCTACAAGTATCTGGAACGCAGGAGCAACTGTTGGAGCTTTGGCAGCACCGCTTACGATTCCGTTTATTGCAAAATCAATGGGTTGGGAATGGGCGTTTATCATCATTGGTGCGCTAGGATTTGTGTGGATGGGCCTTTGGGTATTCGTTTACAAAAAACCTCATTTACACAAGAGAGTTAACGAGCACGAACTGACTTATATCAATCAGGATCAGGACGATCTTCCGAATGAAGACACGTCAGTTCCTGAAAAAGTATTCACATTCAAAGAATGTTTCAGCTACAGACAGACATGGGCTTTTGCCTTTGGAAAGTTCATGACAGACGGCGTTTGGTGGTTCTTTTTATTCTGGACACCAGCTTATCTAAGTTCGGTTTACGGAATGGATTCCACAGAAAGTGCATTGCCGTTATTCGTATTGTACATGATTACTTTATTGTCAATCATCGGCGGATGGCTTCCAAAATATTTCGTTGAAAAGAAAGGTATGAACGCTTACACTGGAAGAATGAAAGCGATGTTGATTTTCGCATTTTTCCCTCTATTGGCGCTTTTAGCACAGCCATTAGGAACGGCAACATATTGGATCCCGGTTTTAATTATCGGTATTGCAGGAGCAGCTCACCAAGCTTGGTCGGCAAATATCTTCTCAACAGTAGGCGATATGTTCCCTAAAAAAGCCATTGCAACCATCACAGGAATTGGCGGAATGGCAGGAGGAATTGGCTCGTTTATCATCAACAAATCTTCAGGAGTTTTATTTGATCATGCTCACAAAGCCTGGTCAACCGTAGACGGAGTTCCTTTATTGGAAAAATATCCACAGTATGTTAACGACCGTTTACCGGATGGTTTCTTTGAGCAGTTGGAAAAGTCGGGAGCCGTAGTTTCAGACGGAATCGACAAAGGATACATGATTATTTTCTCCATCTGTGCAGTCGCTTATCTGATCGCATGGACGGTTATGAAAACATTGGTTCCTAAGTATAAAGTGATCAGTAAGTAGAAATTTTCAAGACATTTTTCTTTTCCCCAACCCTAAAGGGAGGAAAAATGTCTTGAAAATTTCATCAAAATTAGCTCCATTAGGGTCGGGGAAAATAATTTTGATGAAATTTTAAACAGACTCTTAATAGTCAAATAAAAACTTTGAGTTCTTAGCTGAGTGAAACGCCTTTGCGAACTTAAAAATATACATCAAGCATTAAAAAAAATCTTTGCGGACTTTGCGTTTAAAAAGCATCAAGATTTAGCAGAATTAAAAACACAATTTAATTCAAATTAGAAAAATGGAAAATCAGACAAAACAACAGTTAAATCGTCAAAACAGCGGTATAGATACAAAATTACCAATCAAAATAGTACAGTTCGGTGGGGGAAACTTCATGCGCGGATTTACAGATTATGTAATTGATAAATTAAATAAAGAAACAGATTTCAACGCTGGAATTGTTAATATTCAGCCGACACCCAACGGTTCAGTTCATAAATTGGAAGAACAGGGGAATCTGTACACATTATTTTCAAGAGGAATTAAAAAAGGAGAAATCATCGATGAGAAATGCGTGATTTCGGCGATTCAGAAGTCGGTAAATCCTTATTCAGATTACAACAGTTTCTTGGATTTAGCAAAAGAAGAAGAGCTTGAATTTGTTTTTTCAAATACAACCGAAACCGGAATTGCCTACGACGAAACTGAAAACACTTACGAAGGTCCGCACAAAAATTTCCCTGCGAAAGTGGCGGTTTTACTTCATGAAAGATACAAGCATTTCAATGGTGCGACAGACAAAGGATTAAGAATTATTCCTTGCGAGCTGATTGAAGAAAATGCGATTGTTCTAAAAGGAATTATTTTAAAATATGCCCAACTTTGGAATTTAGAAGAAGGTTTTGCGCAATGGGTTGAACAGAGCAATCACTTCCACAATACTTTGGTCGACAGAATTGTTCCGGGTTATCCGAAAGATGATGCTGCGACGTATGAAGACCAGTTGGATTATGAAGATCCGATGATGGTGGTTTCTGAAACATTCCTTTTATGGGTGATTCAGGGTGGCGAAGATTTAAAACAGAGAATTCCTTTCGATCAAATCAACGAACAGATTTTGGTGGTGGATGATATTCAGCCGTACCGTTTGAGAAAAGTTAGAATTCTCAATGGCGGACATACGTTGATGTTGGCTCCGGCAATTTTAGCAGGAAAAGAAATCGTAAAAGAAGCGATTGATGACCAGTTTATCGGAACTTTTTTAAGCGAATCGATATTTAATGAAGTCAATCAGACTTTAGGTTTAGACGAAACTGAACTGAAGGAATTTGCAGAGGAAGTTTTCGACAGATTCAGAAATCCTTTCATCAAGCATCATTTGGCGAGCATTGCTTTATATTTTGTTTCTAAATTTAAAGTAAGAGTTGTTCCGAGTCTGTTGACTTATGTTGAAAGAAATAACAAACTGCCGTTGAACTTAACGTTCTCTCTGGCAAGTTTAATCAGATTCTATCAGGGAAGTTTTGGTGAAAAATCTCTTCCTCTGAATGACGAAGAAGCCATCGTAAACAGATTCAAGGAAATCTGGAAAAACGAAGATTACGAAGTCGTTTCAGAACAGGCATTAAGCGAAAAACTGTTCTGGGATACCGACCTTACACAGGTTGAAGGCCTGAAAGCCGCAGTCGCAAAAGCATTGTACGAAATCGATCACAATGATATGGAAACTGCCTACAAAAATTTTATTCAATTTTATTCTTAAAAAATCATGCAAAAGAAAGTACTGAAAGTAAATCCCAAAGACAACGTCATTGTAGCGTTGATGGATTTGCCTGCCGGAGAATCGGTGCACTTAGACGGTACAGATTATACGATTCTTAAAGATATTAAAGCAAAACATAAATTCGCTGCCGTAGATTTTGAGGATGGCGACCATATCATCATGTATGGCGTAATCGTTGGAAAAGCCAACCAATCCATCAAGCAGGGCGAAGTCATTACCACCGAAAACGTAAAACACCAAAGTGCAAAAGTAGTCGGAAAAACCGAAACTTTAGGCTGGACTCCACCCAACGTAGACAAGTGGAAAGACCGTACTTTCATGGGCTACCACCGTGAAGACGGACAGGTAGGTACAGAAAACATCTGGCTATTTTTCCCATTGGTATTCTGTGAAAACAAGAATATCGAAACACTGAAGGATATTTTTGAAAAAGAACTGCTTCACGATAAAGCCAGCAAACATCAGTTGTTACTGCGTTCGTTATTGAACGGCGGTGCAACTGTTGAAGTTGAAGAAGAACAGCCGGATACAAGAATATTTAAAAACATCGATGCAAGATTCATCACGCACCAAGGCGGTTGTGGCGGAATCCGTCAGGACGCTGAAGCGTTGGGAAGACTCTTCGCAGGATACGTCAACAACCCGAACGTTGCAGGCGCTACGGTTCTCAGCTTAGGGTGTCAGAATCTTCAGGTTCAGATTTTCATGGATTCACTGCATGCATTGGCTCCAAATAATAAAAAACCGATTGTCGTTTACGAACAGCAAAAATCGGGTACCATCGATGAAATGCTGACCGGCGTTATCAAAGATTCATACGAAGGCATTAAAAAAGCCAATGAAATAGAAAGAAAACCAGCATCGATAACCAAACTGAACATTGGTTTGGAATGTGGTGGCTCAGATGGTTTCTCTGGAATATCTGCAAACCCTGTTTTGGGTGAAGTATCAGATATTATGGCGGCAGTGGGCGGAACAACCATGTTGGCCGAGTTCCCTGAATTGTGTGGAGTAGAGCAGGAGTTGGTCAACCGTTGCATCAACGATGAAGACGGAGTAAAATTCCTGAAACTGATGAAAGATTTTGAAGCCTCTGTGGTTGCGGCAGGATCAGGATTTGATATGAATCCGTCTCCCGGAAACATCAAAGACGGTTTAATTACCGATGCCATGAAATCTGCAGGAGCTGCCAAAAAAGGCGGCGCTGCCCCAATCGTGGAAGTTCTCGATTTTACAGAATACGCCACAAAACCAGGTCTGAATCTTTTGTGTACTCCCGGAAATGATGCCGAATGTACAACGGCTTTGGTAGGTTCAGGTGCGACAGTCGTACTTTTCACCACAGGTCTTGGAACTCCGATGGGAAATCCTATTACGCCGGTTGTGAAGATTTCTTCCAACACGATTTTGGCAGAAAAAATGTCAGACATTATTGATTTCAATGCAGGTACCGTAATCAGCGGAGAAAAAACAATTCCCGAAGCGGCAGACGAACTTCTGGAACTCATCATCAACGTAGCCAGCGGCGAAGTAAAAACCAAAGCAGACGTTTTGAATCAGAATGATTTCATTCCATGGAGACGCGGTGTCTCTCTGTAATGGGTTAATTATATTAAATATTAGGGTTGAAAATGCTTCTTACTTCGGTAGGGAGCATTTTCTTTTTTGGTTAGGTTGAAGCTTTCTTAAATACGAATGTTTTTCATGAATATCAAAAAAAAATATCAACTAGGAAAAACCTTTGGCCAATTTTTAGTGTTAGGTAGAGGGTTAGCTTTAGCTAAAATTTCATCGAAAAAATGTATATTTGAAAGCGATCCTAAGTTCTAAAATATTTATGAAAGATGAAAGAAATTATTGAAGGTTTAAATTTACCTAAGCAAATACTTGATAAAACAAGTGCATTTATGTCAAAATTATTAGGCCCCTCAATAAATGAGTTTAGTGAGCTGTATGCTGATAAAGTCAGATTTAAAAGGCTGAAAAATCAAGTAAAAATTTTTAATAAAACAAGAGAGCTATTAGAAGAGAATGGATTAGAGCCTCAAGAATTAAATCTCAAAACATTAGTTCCTTTGTTAGAAAAATCTTCTGTAGAGGACACCGAATTCTTACAGAATAAATGGGCGAATCTAATCGCAAATATTTCAACAACACCAGAAAGTGGTTTGGAACCTCGGCTTATAAATACATTATCTTCACTCTCTTCTTTGGAAGCTAAAATTTTAGATTTCATTCATGAAGATTTTTGTGTTAGACGAGATTTAAGAATTGCCAACCAAATGAATAATCTATTTTCAACAAAACAGCTAACTGAAAAAGATATAAAATTAGATGATATAACTATTTTATTTAAGTCAGTTAAAGAAAATTTCAGCTTGGATTATGAATTTTCAAAAATTTATATAGATAATTTAGAGTCATTAGGTCTTTTAAGATATGAGGAACCTGAAATAGAAATAGATAATGGAACAACCTCTGCTGATTTAGAAGATGATGAAGATCAAACAATAAATTTAGAATTAGATATCTCTGCAAATTATTATAGTTCGGATGACTTTCATTTGACTGCTTTCGGAAATTATTTCATAAATCAGTGTAAATATTAGACGTATTATAAACAATGGGTATGATTGTTATTTGTGCATTTTCTTTTCTTATGGTTTTTGAACTATAAAACACATAACATCCAATATATTATTATATCTGAACAGTTTTATTTAATATTAAATTTTCATTATTTTGAACGAAATTATAGAAACCATTAATGTCGTGTTGTGAACCATTTAAAAATAAATAGCAAATACTGTCATGTTTAGCAATTTTAACAATATTGTTTAGCATATTTTTCCCATCTTTATTTTCTGTATCAAAATAATTCAAGATGTCAATTTTATCATTCTTTACCACAATTTCTATCATCACAAATAATTCATTTGGAATAAGTTTCCTGTTCCCTAATTTATATTTTATATTTCTATCGGTTTCTGGGAATTTTTTGAGTAGCTGTCTATTTATTAACCCTCCGAAATTCGAAACTTTATTGAACGAATCAATAACATATTGATTATCTGAATTTATATAAGAATTTACTTTAATTCCATCAGAGGGATATTTTAAACAATATTCATCGTCAGCTAATCCGTTGCGATGAACATAAATATGCCGCCTTGTGTGAATTTCTTCAATGTCATTGAAATCGATTCCTAATGTTTTAATATCTAAATTAAAAATCCTTTTGTAGTACTTTACAATTTGTGTTAATCCACCACTTGTCAGATTTCTAAAATCTTTTTTAATAATATTTTCTTTTAACTCATCAATTGACCCTAGATTTAATAGATAATTTCTCTGATAATTAACGTTTTCATCAACCTTAAATGGTTTTATATCTCTATTGAATACTTCTAAGATGACATCAGTCAAATATACTTCTAATGATGTTACTAAATTAATTAGTAGTAATTGCTTGAGCTTATTTGGATATTTAGTTTGTAATCTATTGTAAAGGGAAACTGCGCTGTGTTCAATTAAGTTTGTCGATGTCTTAATTGTATCTACTTTTGAACTTAATTCTGGTAGCTTATCTTTTAAAGCTAATACTTCTTGATTGTAAAGATGTAGTGTAATATCAAAAATGTGTTTAGAATCCTTAATATTATTTTTAAAAGTTGTAAAACTTTCAAATCCTCTCATATTTGTAATTTTATAGGTAGTAATTTTTATTATCGTATGACTGATACAATGTTTTAATTCAAATTGCAATTCATTAAAAATAATTAAATAAAAGCAAATAACAAATTCTAATTCACAAATAGAATAATATTCCGACACTCGCACCAGCAATAAATAGCTATAACATTTTAACAGCGTTACATTGCATGTAAAGTCAAGGATTGCAAATCCTCGACATCGGTGTTTTATTAGTAGTTTATTTTGTGATTTAACTCAATTGGATTATTTTCTTGTAAAATATTATTCTGTATTTCTTTATTTTTTACAGAAATATCCACTGTTGTACCATTCGGGTCGGTAAATGTAGCTGTTTTCCACCCTCTTGAATTTATATTAAATGGGTCATTAAAATATGATTTTGCAAGTGCTTCATATTTTTTCCAATCAATTTTTATTGTTTTTGTCCGTGCGTCAAAAATGTTCCCACCTTTTTTGACTTCTATCAAATTAAATGAATAGTCGTTGTTTGAATCTTGAATAGAAATAATCAATCCAGGTAAACCACTGAAAATATATGGACCATCACTGAAAGGTAATTCTGTAGTAAACCAAGCAATCCAGTTTCTTCCTCCATAAGTAGTTTCTGCTTTTTGAGATTTATATTTTCCAATCATTTTTTGTTCGGAAGTTATTTTCCAATTTAATATTTCCTCAATTGGAAGAAGATAATCTCTTTCCAAATAAGTTATTACTTTTTCAATTCTTTTTTGAGCAAGATTCTTTTTAACATAGAATTTGTTTTCAACGCCCATTTTAAATATTTCTCTTCCATTATTCAACTTTAATGAATCTGCTTTTTTTTCTACTGAATCTCTAAAGATTGAAATATTATTTTTTAAATCCAAAATCATATTCTCAGAATTAACATCATCTGGGTTTTCTGAATTCAGTTTGTATTTTGTTTCGTAGATAAAACTTATTTTTTGCGAGAAGCAAAATGTAGAAATTCCAAGAAAAAATATAATAAATTTCATTTGTAACGAGTGTTTGTTTAAAATTTCTACTAACGGAAAAAGTATTGGTGAAGTGCGGTTAATTATATTAAATATTAGGGTTGAAAATGCTTCTTGCTTCGGTGAGGAGCATTTTCTTTTTGTTGACAGCGCGGATTTGTAATCCGTGCTTGCTACTGATGTAAAATCACGGATTGCAAATCCGCAAGATTGGGAAAATATTTGATTATAACATCTTTGTATTATTTATGAACTCTTCAAATGAATTTGCAATCTTTGATATACGTCCATCGTTATCATAGTAAAGCCAAACCGAATGATTTTCCGATGCATCAAGATAAAGATAACCATACCCTCCGAAATTTTCTCCAAATCCAATAACAAATCCATTCTCAACACGCTTCATCTCTTCCTCGTTTAGATTTGGTTCATCGAGGTCTGTAAAACCAAAATCTCGTTGAAACTTAATATTTAATTTCAGGCTTTCAAACTGAAATGCATTGCCTATAAAATTCATTTCAACATTGTTCATTAGTTCAGATTCGCCAAACAACTTTGTTTCCGAATTATATTCTGGATCAATTCTAAAATCTAAATAACAACCATCAGGGTTTTCATTTAGAAAACTTAAATAACTTTTAGGAATCTCTTTTCCAAATCTGTTCTCATATTTCATAATCTTAATTAGAATATTTGGTTTGTAAAAAGTCATGGATTGCAAATCCGAGACATCAGGATTTTTCACTAATTTATTTCAATTTAATCACCCATCAAGCCAAATCCCTCTGGAACTTTTTTGGAATTTATTCTGTTGTAAGGCCAAATATATATCGTTTTAACAATATTAGAATTTGTGTCTAATAAATTGTATTCATCAATTGGCGCACTGACAATACTGCTTTTCATCGAACCGGTTCTTTCCCAAGTATATTGAGAAGAGCCTGGTTTTATATATATTAATCTATTTAAGTATTTCCTAGATTCAGAAACACTTGTTAACAGAATAGGATTGTCTTTTGAGTAACCAAATTCGCCTTTGTTATTGGGTAATTCGTCATTATCAGTACCTTCTTCTTCTTTAATTTTTTTTACCATGGCTTCCATTTTTGCCATAAAATCTGTCGAATTTGCCTCTGCTGAAGAGTCTTTTTTATTTCTCTTAAAAAAATTAAATATTCCCATTATATTATCTATTTTTTATTTATGTATTTATCAATTTCAAAATCAAATACAACGGTCGGCTTCACGCAAACTGGTCAATCCAACTATAATTTTAATAAAAATAATAAAATAAAGAATGATAGCAAATTTTGCTTTCAAATCCTACTTATTATTCAGAAAATTACAGAATGATTTCATTCCGTGAAGATCAGGTTAAAAGCCACAGATTATAAATCTGCGACATTGAAAACGAGTAATTTTAAGTAGGTATGGTTATGGCTAATCCCAACTTTTCATTTCCAATGGAGTCAGAATTCGTTTAGGTGTTTGAGAATTTAAATCGTGTACAACTTGCAAATTGATATAATCAACAGAACCGTCGCTAGAGATTTTAGAAGAATATAATTTACCTTCTTTAGTAGCAATAATCCTGTTCCTATTGTCTACATCTGCCCATGTAATACCATTCAGTTTTATTATCTCTTTCTTTCTTACTAAATAAAAAGTATCAAAATTTTTCCGGTGCTCAAAATGATAAAATGTAATCATGTATAGCGAGGTGTTATTTGAAATGCTCTTTTTCCAGAGTTTTGGATTTATTGGATCCGCACTTTTTGGATCTTTTTTTATCCAATCATCACTGTTCTTTTTTGCCGCTGTTTGTGCGGTTTCTTTTTGAACAAAATCTACATCATTATGTTCTGTCCAACCGTTCATCTCTAAGCGTTGCTCGTGTATTAAATTAATATGCCCTTTCCAAAGATTATATTCCTTTTGTGACTGAAATGGATGGATTGTCAAATCTGGTGGAATAGGATATTTATCAGTCGGTATTTCGGAATGTAAATTAAGAATAACTATTTTCTCATCAGCGAACAATCCTCCACCATTGCCAAAAAGAGAATCCCCATGTTCCCAAGCCGTTAAGGCGGTCCAAAACGGAGGTCTGCTTATCACAGTTCTGCTATTTGTGTGCTCAAAATGATCTACAAAATAAATGAGATATTTCCCTGAAGGTGATACATCACAATTTCTCATAGGAACTTTTTTATTGATCCATTGTCCATATTGTAACGAATCATTATCCAAATCCCAGACAATCATTTGAATCCAATCGGTTGGTCCACGCCTAAAGACAATTGCTTTATTGACTTTTCGTGCTTTAATGAAAAAAATTCTTGCGTGTATATCATTTGTTGGATTGTTCATTGGTCTCAAAGTATTTTAAATAATGTTTAGCGGAATCGCGCAGTAAAAACCAAAGCAGACGTTCTTAATCAGAATGATTTCATTCCATGGAGACGAGATGTCTTTCTAATGGGTTAATTATATTAAATATTAGGGTTGAAAATGCTTCTTACTTCGGTAGGGAGCATTTTTTTTGGTCTGTTTAAAGTTTTTTTTAAACAAATATTTTTCACGAATAAACACAATGTTGATATCAATAGGAACGGGATTTTTGTATTCACTTCTAATCAAATGATAAACTATTTAATGTCATCTTTGGTAATAGTAATCTCTTTTACACTATTTCCTTTTTCGTCAATATATTTAAATATAATATTGTTCACTCCTAAAACTTCTGTTTTAGTAAAGATTTGCTTAAAGCGGGGAGATTTTGCAATTTCATCTTTTATAAGCTGTTCTGAATCATCTATACTAAGAAGCACCTTGAAACTTTCCGGGACTTCTACAGTATAAACGATGTTATTTTCATCATCAGCTTTTATACTCATAATTTTTGTGCCGGAAGATTTATCTTCCATTGGGAGACTTTTATTATATACTTCAAGAACAGTATTAAGCGGAGAATCTTGCTTATTTTCCTTTGGTAAAGATTTTATATGTTTGGGAGCTTTTCCTATCGAACTGTTTTTATCGATAACTTCATCTGCAATTACTTTTCCGCCAAGACCATAAATTTTAATAATAAACTTTACCCCTTTGTCAATAAGTTCTTGTCCTTCTTTCTCACTTCTAATAGCCTGTCCCATTATTTCAGGAATCGAAGATTTGATTAATCTTGTTTCTTCTTTATTTATGGAGTCGTTGAAAGTATTAATGTTAATTGTAATTTCATTACCACCAGATGCAACAGCTCTTGTAGATTTAATCATATAGCTATTGGGCATTGAGGAAGAAGCATTATAGTTGCTTACGAAATTATTTATTTTGTCAGTTGTTGTCTGACATGAAGACAATAGGAATGCTGAAAATAAGCCAATAAATAAGTTTCGCATGAATATTTTTTTGAAAGATAAAAAAAATATATAAACTCTAAAGTCTTTGTTTTTGGATAGTGTGGATTTGCAATCTGTGCTTGAAATATTGTATTTGTAGAAGGCCATTGATTATAAATCGAAGGCATCAGTGTTTTTATCTTTTCAATTCTTCGCCTAATATTATCAAATCAATTTCATTATCCCATTCATCAAGTTCTATTTTCATTTTTCTTGATTTATATATGTAATAGGTATTCATCAACTCTCCGTGTTGGTAATCATAATCTTCTTTTACAAAGTCAGCTTTACCAAATTTTTCTTCAATATTTTCTCTGTTGATTTTGCTGAATTGTTTGATCTTATATTCAGGAATAATAAATTCAACTACTTTTTTGTCTTTTATTCCATAAGCAAAATTGCCATTTATAAATAAACGTCCTTGATTTTCTTTGATAGCTATTATTCTCTCATCAAGTGTATATTCCCGTTTCATATTATTTTGAGTAATATAAACTTTATTGTACTCTCCTAAACTCCAGCTTTCAGAATTTTCTGGTAGTGGCTCCATAGTCGTTGATGTAATCAAATCTTTGTTAATTGTATCTGCGCTGTCAAAAAGCTTGATACCAAAAAGAGAATAATTATTAAATGCAAATTTTTGATTTGTTAATATTTCTAAGTTTTCTGATAGTTCAAAAATATCACTGCTCATATTATTTATTATAAAATTATTGCTAACATTTGGCTTCTGCAATGTGCCAATTCAAAATATTAACTTGTCATTTGAAATACTAAATCCTGATAAACTTGAGCGGTGCCTTTGGTCAAGTATTTTACATCTTCGGTTCCTCCCATTGCAAAAATTGGAGCAAATGTGAATATTTCACCCTTTTTTAATTGACCTTTTTCTGAAATTGCTTTTTCAAAAAGCCCTTCTCTGAGCCATATCTTTCTGTCTTCATCATCTGTTAAAAAATCCTCGAAAAATGACTCCATACTCCAAACCAAAGTTTCTATTTTTCTATATTGAATATCAATTATACAAACATCCTCATCTGTTTCTGTTAGTTTACGATAATAAAATAATTCTCCAAATCCCGTTATTGCAAAAGGAGTATAATTTTCTACTTCTCTTCCAAGCCAAGTCCACAAAGTAGCTTCATAATCCTTTGGGTTAATTAGCTCTATAAGGCCATTGTTATATTTACCAAAACCTGTGGTTTTCCAAATATCAATAAGTAAAGAAGGAACCTTTCCTTTATATTGCTCTGTTGTCTCGTTGGAAGCTTTCGAGTTGTTAGCTTCTACCTGATAGTATTTATTAAATTTTTCTAACATGTTTATTGTTTTTTTTGCTAATGTTGATAGTGTGGATTGCAAACCTGTGAATAAAATATTGTTGTTAAGTTTCACATTGCAAATCCACGACATCGGGGAATTCTTATGTGTAGTTTTTATTGAATATTTACTTTTTCTAAATGTGAATAACCTTTCCAAGCCTATGTGGCACAAAATTCCCTCTCTTGGAGAGAGGATTCTTTTGGGATGGTTAAAAATAATTATTTCGAAACCCTATCATTTTTTTGCCATTAAAACAGTTTCAAAAGGAGAACAGCTTTAATAAATTTATCAGATATTATTTTATTAATTTACTTTTCCATTTCAAAGGAATTTTTGAATTTTTTTGTTGGATTACATTCCTAACGGAAACTAATGCTGCTGATAAACGGTATTTTTGTGTATAAGGTGCTTTATCTAGCGAAATATAGTGATCGAATGTAACAATCTTATGATTTAATACTGAAACTCCCTCATCATGAAAAATGGGTGTTACCAGTTTTCCGTTTTTACTGCGGTCTTTATATAAAAACAATAAACGTATGTTTTTTGCTCCGATAAGATTTGCATTTACGCTGCTTCCCATTTCGTACATTTCACAGCTACTTCCAAAAGGCCCATATTCAAAAACTTTTTTTTCACTACCGATTTCTATCGTCGGATCATAGGAATAGGTCACTTTAAAGGTATTATCTGAAACAAAATATCCTTCTACCGCAGTATTAAATTGAGGATCAAATCGCGTAAGAAGTTTATCGAATGGAGTGTGAACCGGTGAACAAAATTTAGTATAACTTGTTCCTATTAAACTTAGTGTGACTAAAAATAATGTGAGAGATAAATATTTCATTTCTTTTCTTTTATGTGTGTTTACTAAAATAAGAAATATATAATTACCAATATTGCGTTTTTTGTAGATTAAGCAAAAAGTCATTTGGTATTTTAAATTTTAAGTCAAATATTTGCAAATAAAAAAATAAAAGAATTGTTTAAATGAAGATTGAAAATCGTTTTTGAAATTCTTCCTTCGTCAGAATGACAAAAATTCTGTAAAGCCAATGATGGAAAGTATTTTATGTGCTTAAAAATGACATGGGAAATGAAAGCGTTAAGAAAATTCTTCTGCTTGAAGCGTGAGGCAAATTAACAATCAAAGTACTCATCTTGAATTCGCACAAGTTTTAGAATTTTTAGAGAGTATCGTTTATTTTTAGCCTTTCAGTTCCAAGTCTTGAACTTTTTTTAAGACAAAAGAAAATTTATTTTCTTTTCGAAGACTTCCTCACACAGATTTTCGGCGCCAGCACCACTTTCTTTTCAATAGAAACCCCGGAAGAATTATCTTTCACGTGATCAATAAAAACCTGTCCAGCCATATTTCCCATAATCAACGGTGTCTGATCCATTGAGCTCATCGGAAGCTCCATAAACTGGGTGAAAGGTTCATTGGAGAAACCAATCACCGCAACTTCCTGAGGAATTTTAATCTTACGTTTTTTTAATTCCTGACAAGCTCCTAAGGCAGCAAAATCACTGGAAGAAAATATAGCGTCGGGAATTGATGGTCTGCTCCATAAAGTTTTGATGGCTTCAATTCCGGCATCAATCGAACTTCCTGTGGAGATGATGTTTTCTTCTTTTACCTGAAATTTATGATCAATTAAAGCTTGTTTATAACCATTCAGACGATTTTGGTAGATCTCAAGATTTAGATCTCCGGCAAAGTGACAGATGTTTCTGTAACCTTCAGAAATCAGATGTTCAGTTGCCATGTAACCACCACGGTAGTCATCAATCGTAACGGTGCTAATTCCTGGAATATCTTTCTTCCTATCGAAAAATATGATGGGTGTATTTGTTGTATTTAAAATTTGCTGAATATGTTCGGTGTCGACTGTAGTACGGGAAACCGACATGAAGATTCCGTCCACCTGAGCATTTAATAAAGTGTTGAGATGTTTTTTTTCGGTTAAAACATCTTCATGACTTTGACAGATAATCACGTGATACCCATGAAGTGAAAGCTCTTCCTCAATTCCACGGATAACCGTTGAGAAAAAGTTAGTATTAATGTACGGAACGATGATTCCTACGTTTTTTGTTTCCCCGCTTTTTAGAGCTTTGGCAAGATTATTCTGCTTATAGTTCATTTCCTTTGCAGTTTTAATCACCAAATCTTTTGTTGCCTGGCTGATTCTCGGATTATCATTCAATGCTCTGGAAACCGTTGCCACACTTACGTTTAGCTTCTTTGAAATATCATAAATAGTGGCATTTTTCTTTGTCATAGGTATTCTGGACTAACGTTAATTCTTCATCCGTATTCCTTTATGGAATGGTGGTAAATTTAATCAAATTATGAATACCAATAGCGCCTAAGCTATAATTTTATAAGTTATTGATTAAATATTGCGTAAATAATCTATTTATAAAACCTTTGCAGATTTATCGTAGTTCTACTACATGAAATCGTAGAATTACTACAAATTTTCAAAAATATTATTAAAAGTTTTAAGAATATTTTAGATGTCTCTATCTTTGGTTTATAGAAATCACAAAATACTAACGATTTAAAATTTACTTATTATGGCAGCAAATTCAAGAGGAATCTTAAAATTCAATGGCAGCGAAGGTCAAAAATTATTAAAGCTGAACTACAGCGTTTCAAGATCTACAGATGTTTCAGGTAGAGTAGCATCAGATCCATCGAATGCATTGATCAAATTAACAATAGAGGCAACAGAAAAATCTGACATCCTTGAGTCATTGTTAAACGGAAAATACAAACCTACAACAGGTGAAATCACTTTCAATAAATCTCACGAAGA
>Ga0213827_1000173_pt1 | contig 72573 bp, 58 predicted proteins | sample MC6MC0898MG_FD_180669 | JGI IMG/M metagenome (GOLD analysis project Ga0213827, IMG submission 180669) | Enriched soil aggregate microbial communities from Iowa State University, Ames, United States - MC6-MC0898-MG | ecosystem: Environmental > Terrestrial > Soil > Unclassified | place: USA: Iowa...
GATGATCGGACTCGCCCTGGGCGTGGTCGTGATGATCGTGGTGCTGTCGGTGATGAACGGCTTCGATCATGAGATGCGCACCCGCGTGCTGGGCATGGTGCCCCACGCGACCATCGAGTCCGGTGAGCCGATCAGCGACTGGCCGAGCCTGGCCGCCAAGGTCAAGCAGAACCCGCAGGTGCTGGCCGTCGCGCCCTTTACCCAAATGCAGGGGCTGCTGACCAATAATGGCCAGGTTTCCAAGGTGTTGCTCAATGGCATCGACCCTGCGCTGGAGCGCCAGGTCTCGATCATTGATAACTTCATGCAGCAGGGCAGGCTCGACGACCTGGCCCCCGGCAGCTTCGGCATTGTCATCGGCGACAAGGCGGCGGCCAAGCTCGGGGTGGGCCTCGGCGACAAGCTGACCTTCGTCGCGCCGGAAGTCACCGTGACCCCGGCCGGGATGTTTCCGCGCATGAAGCGTTTTACCGTGGTCGGCATCTTCCATGTCGGCGCCGGTGAGATCGACGGCTACCTGGGTGTCACCAACCAGCAGGACCTGTCGAAACTGCATCGCTGGAAGCCGGACCAGATCCAGGGCCTGCGCCTGAAATTCGACGACCTGTTCCAGGCCCCGCGCGCGGCCTGGAACATCGCCCAACAATTGGGTGATGACCGTTTTTACGCCCGTGACTGGACCCGCACCCACGGCAACCTGTACCAGGCTATCCGCATGGAAAAAGCCATGATCGGCCTGTTGCTGCTGCTGATCGTCGCAGTGGCCGCGTTCAACATCATTTCCACCCTGGTGATGGTGGTCAATGACAAGAAAGGCGACATCGCGATCCTGCGTACCCTGGGCGCTACGCCGGGCACCATCATGGCGATCTTCATGGTCCAGGGCACGGTGATCGGTGTGGTCGGCACGGCCATCGGTGCGCTGGTGGGGATGTTTGCCGCACTGAATGTCAGCGCGGCGATCTCCGCCCTCGAAGGCCTGATCGGCCACAAGTTTCTCAACGCCGATGTGTACTTCATCGACTACCTGCCCTCGCAGTTGCAGGCTCAGGACGTGTTGATGGTCTGCGGCGCGGCGTTGGTCCTGAGTTTCCTCGCCACCCTGTATCCAGCCTGGCGTGCCGCGCGCACCCAGCCGGCGGAGGCGCTACGTTATGAGTGAGTTGGGCATGAGCGAAAAAGCAATCTTGAGTTGCCGCAACCTGGGCAAGTCCTACGAGGAAGGCCCGGAGTCGGTGGAGGTGCTGGCCGGTCTGCAGCTAGAGTTGCACCCGGGCGAGCGCGTGGCGATCGTCGGGACTTCGGGTTCGGGCAAGAGTACCTTGCTCAACCTGCTGGGTGGGCTCGATACGCCAACCCAGGGCAGTGTCTGGCTGGCCGGTGAAGAACTGTCGGCACTCAATGAAAAGAACCGTGGCTTGTTGCGCAACCGTTCATTGGGCTTCGTCTACCAGTTCCACCACTTGTTGCCCGAGTTCACCGCTCTCGAGAACGTCTGCATGCCGCTGTTGATCGGCAAGACCGCGATCCCCGAAGCCCGCCAACGCGCGACCGCGTTGCTGGAGCGGGTAGGCCTGGGGCATCGCCTGGAGCACAAACCGGCGGAACTGTCCGGTGGCGAGCGCCAGCGCGTGGCTATCGCCCGTGCGCTGGTGAACAACCCAGGGCTGGTGATGCTCGACGAGCCGACCGGCAACCTCGACTCCCATACCGCACAAGGCATCCAGGACCTGATGCTGGAGCTCAGCACCTCGATGCGCACGGCGTTCCTGGTGGTGACCCACGACATGAACCTGGCACGGCAGATGGATCGCGTACTGCACTTGCAGGAAGGCCGCCTGACGCCCATCTGAGGCTTTGCAACCCGGTGCCTGAACAGGCGCCGGGTCTTTTATTTTTATACGGTGCCCCAGCGAATGTTCAGACCGTTATCGATCTTTATCGGCATGCGCTATACCCGCGCCAAGCGCCGCAATCGCTTTGTTTCGTTTATCTCGATGACCTCGATGATCGGCCTCGCCCTGGGCGTGTTGGCGATGATCGTGGTGCTGTCGGTGATGAACGGCTTCCAGCGCGAAATGAGTTCGCGCATCCTCGGCATGGTGCCTCACGCGACCATCGTTGGCGTCAAGCCAATCGACGATTGGGCGCCGGTGGCTGCCGCCGCGTTGAAAAATCCCGCAGTGACCGCCGCGGTGCCCTTCACCGAGATGGAAGGCATGCTCTCCTACAAGGGCTCGATGCAGCCGATCCAGATCAGCGGCGTCGACCCGGCCCAGGAAGGCAAGGTCTCGATCGTCACCCAGCACATCGTGCAAGGGCGCCTGGATGACCTGAAACCGGGTGAGTTCGGGGTGGTGGTTGGCGAAATCACCGCGCGGCGTTTTCGTTTGAATGTCGGCGACAAGATCACCCTGATCGTGCCGGAAATCAGCAGCGCACCGGGGGGCATCACTCCGCGCATGCAGCGCTTGAATGTGGTGGGGGTGTTCAAGGTCGGTGCCGAACTGGATGGTTCGATGGCCCTGATCCATGTCGCCGACGCTGCGCAAATGCAGCGTTGGGCACCCAACCAGGTGCAAAGCGTGCGCTTGGCGGTGAAGGACCTGTACGCCGCGCCCCAGGTGTCGGCGGCGATTGCCGGCAGCCTGGGCGCTGGATACAAGGCCGATGACTGGACCCACACCCAGGGCAGTCTGTTCAGCGCGATGAAAATGGAAAAAACCATGATCGGCCTGTTGCTGCTGATGATCGTCGCGGTGGCGGCGTTCAACATCATCGCGACCCTGATCATGGTGGTGAACGACAAGGGCGCCGACATCGCGATCCTGCGTACCATTGGTGCCACGCCGCGGCAGATCATGGCGATCTTCATGGTCCAGGGCACGGTGATCGGGATCGTCGGTACCCTGATCGGCGGCGTTCTCGGTGTGATCGCGGCGCTGAACGTCAGTGCGCTGGTGGGCTGGGTAGAGCGCGTCAGCGGCCAACACATTTTCAGTTCCGACGTGTACTTCGTCAGCAACCTGCCTTCGGAGTTGCAGGGCGGCGATGTGCTGTTGATCTGCTCGGCCGGGTTTATCCTCAGCTTCCTGGCCACCGTCTACCCGGCTTGGCGCGCTGCGAAGATCGAGCCGGCGCACGCCCTCAGGTATTCGTAAGTCCTGAGGCTGCTCGCGAAGAGGCCCGCATAGCTGGCCTCACAGCGTGTTCGGCAACTCAATCACAAACCGCGTCCAGCCCTGGGCCGATTCGCAACGAATGGTCCCGCCATGGGCGCGGATGATTGACTGGGTAATCGCCAGGCCCAACCCCGCATGTTCACTGCTGCCTTCACGGCGCGCCGGATCGGCCCGATAAAAGCGGTCGAACAGGCGCGGCAACAAGGCCGGGGGAATGCCTTCGCCGGTGTTGGCGATGCTCAGGTACAAGCCCTGCGCCTTGTCCACTATCTGCACTTGGACCTCACCCTGTGGTGGGGTGAAGCGCAGGGCATTGTCCAGCAGGTTGGACAGGGCCCGGCGCAGCATGCTGCGGTCGCCGCTGAGGGCGGCGTCGCCCTGGCGGGTCAGGCGGATCTGCGCGTCTTCGGCCAGGGGCGCATAAAACTCCAGCAGCGCATCCGCCTCTTGCGCCAGTTGCAGCGGTTCACGCCGGGGCATCAATAGACCGTGGTCAGCCTTGGCCAGGTACAGCATGTCGTTGACCAGTTGCGCCATCCATTGCAGTTCCTCAAGGTTGCTGTGCAAGGCTTCGCGGTAGTCCTCAAGGTCCCGTGGGCGGGTCAGGGTGACCTGGGTGTGGGTCAGCAGGTTCGACAGCGGGGTGCGCAGTTCGTGGGCGATGTCGGCGGAAAACGCCGACAGCCGCTGGAAGGAATCGTCGAGACGCCCGAGCATGGCGTTGAACGCCTGGGCCAGTTCGGCCAGCTCGGCGGGCATCTGTGCGTGTGGCAGGCGTTGGGTCAGGGAGCAGGCGGACACCCCGGCGGCCACGTCACTCATGCGGCGCAATGGGCGCAAGCCACTGCGCGCCGCCCAGGCCCCGAGCAAGGCCGTGGCCAGGGCCGAGAGCCCGACCGTCAGCCAGATCAAATGCTGCATGCGCTGCAAGAAGTGCTGGTGGTGGGTGATGTCGAGCATCAGGGTCAGTTGCGCGCCGTCGGTTCTGCCTGGCTCCAGTGGCGCGCTGTAGACCCGATAGGCGGTGCCGGCGCTGTGCAGGCTCGACAGGCCGGGCAGGGTGGGCAAGTCGCCAGGCAGATTGGCCGCGCTGTCGAACCACACGTGGCCGTCGGCACCACGGACCCGCAGGGAGAGGTCAGTCTGGTGGCTCAGTTCTTCCTGCAATCGGGCTTTACGCTCGGCGAACAGCAGCGGGTCGTCGGCACCCTGCAGGGCGCTGCGCAGGGCCACCAGCTTGCCGTCCAGCAGTTGCTGGTCCAGTTCAATGAAGTGGGTCTCGCTGGCGCGACTGAACAGCACGCCGGCAATCAGCGAGACCACCGCGGTGCACGCGGCAAACAGCAGCGCCAGGCGGCTGCTCAGGGACAGACAGGGCATCAGGCAGGACGCTCTTCAAGCACATACCCCATGCCGCGTACGGTATGAATCAACTTGTTGGGGAAGTCATCGTCGATTTTCAGGCGCAAACGGCGGATCGCCACTTCGATGACATTGGTGTCACTGTCGAAATTCATGTCCCAGACCTGTGAGGCGATCAAGGATTTGGGCAGCACTTCGCCCTGGCGGCGCAGGAGCATTTCCAGCAGGGCGAACTCCTTGGCGGTCAGGTCCAGCCGCTGCCCGTTGCGTTCGACCCGGCGGCGGATCAGGTCCAGGCGCAGATCCGCCAGTTGCAGGCTGGTTTCCTGCGGGGCCGCACTGCCACGGCGTAACAGGCTGCGCACCCGGGCCAGCAGTTCGGAAAAGGCGAAGGGCTTGACCAGGTAATCATCGGCGCCCAGTTCCAGGCCATGCACCCGGTCCTGCACTGCATCCCGGGCTGTCAGGAACAGCACCGGCACGTCCAGGCCGGCACCGCGCACCGCTTGCAGGATCTGCCAGCCGTCACGGCCAGGGAGCATCACATCGAGAATCAGCAACCCATAATCGCCGCTCAGCGCCAGTTGCTGGCCGGTCATGCCGTCGGCCACCAGTTCGGCGTTGAACCCGGCCTCGGTCAGGCCCTGGCGCAGGTAGTGGCCGGTTTTCGGTTGGTCTTCGACGATCAGCAGTTTCATGGGCGGCTCGGGGTAGATGGGACACAAGCGTTATACCGTGGCGTGCGCTCAATCCACTCAACCTGACAAAGTTGTAATCAACTCGTCAGCTACCTGGCAGCGGCGCACCCTTAGAGTTTCCCACAAGCTGAACCTTATCTTGTGGGAGTGTGATCATGTTTTTTGGTAAATCCTGGGTGTTGGCCGGCTGCTTGCTGGTTTTGAGTTCTCCGCTGCTGGCCGCGCCAGCGCAATCCTACGCCTTCGGTGCACCTGCCCCGGCGGCCAAGGCCACGCGTACGGTGGAAATTGTCATGGGGGATATGACGTTCAATCCCAAGGCCCTGCAGATCAAGGCTGGCGAGACCGTGCGTTTTGTGTTGATCAACAAAGGCCAGTTGCTCCACGAATTCAACCTCGGCGACGTGGCGATGCACAGCCAGCACCAGGCCGAAATGCTCAAGATGCAGCAAAGCGGCCAGCTCACCCCGACCGCGATGAAGGCGCCGGCCATGGATCACGCGGCCATGGGCCACGGTTCGATGGCGGGGATGGACCATGGGGCGATGCAGCACGACGACCCCAACAGTGTGCTGGTGGAGCCGGGTAAAACCGCCGAATTGACCTGGACTTTCAAGCAGGCCAGCAACCTGGAGTTTGCCTGCAATATCCCGGGTCACTACCAGGCGGGTATGGTCGGCAAACTGACAGTCAGTCAGTAAGCACTCAAAGGCGGGAGCAAAGGCTGGTAGAATCTGCTGATTCTTCAGTCAGGTTTCCGCCATGCATCCCGCAGCCGAACACTCGCCGCTGGGCAAATCCAGCGAATACATCGCCACGTACACGCCATCTTTGCTGTTCCCGATCCCGCGCACCGCAAAATGGGCCGAGCTGGGGCTGACGGCCGACACCCTGCCGTACCAGGGCGTGGATTTCTGGAACTGCTTCGAACTGTCCTGGCTGCTGCCATCGGGCAAGCCGGTGGTGGCCATCGGTGAGTTCAGCATTCCGGCGGACTCACCGAACATCATTGAATCGAAGTCGTTCAAGCTGTACCTGAACTCATTGAACCAGACACCGTTCGCCGACACCCAGACCCTGCAAGCTACCCTGGCCAAGGATCTCTCGGCGGCAGCGGGCAAGCCGGTTGGCGTGCGCATTCGTAGCTTGAACGAAGTGCAGGCTGAAGGTGTGGTAGCCCTGCCGGGGGTGTGCATCGACGACCTGGATATCAGCGTCAGCAACTACGAACATCCGCGTCCGGAGCTGCTGCGCTGCGATGAGTCGCGCATCGTCGAGGAGAGCGTGCACAGCCACCTGCTCAAATCCAACTGCCCGGTCACCAGCCAGCCGGACTGGGGTAGCGTCGCGGTGGAGTACCGTGGCGCGGCGCTGGACCACGCCAGCCTGTTGGCGTACCTGGTCAGCTTTCGCCAGCACTCGGATTTCCACGAACAGTGCGTGGAGCGGATCTTCCTCGACCTGCAGCGTTTGTTGAAGCCACAGAAGTTGACCGTCTACGCGCGTTATGTGCGCCGTGGCGGGCTGGACATCAACCCGTACCGCAGCACCGAAGACGTGCAGTTGCCCAACCATCGCCTGGTTCGCCAGTAAGCACTGGCAGCACGCCTCCCGTAATTGAATGGACTCGCCCAAGCCGAGGCGTCTGTGCGCCGCGGTGTCGTGGGTTCTTGGCGTCTGCTTCGCAGCCGAACGCAGCCTCGCGAGCTCGGCAGCTGCTACAGGGGTTTGTGTCGGTCAAGAAACGAAAAAGCCCCACCATCACTGGTGGGGCTTTTTTGTATTCGTGTGGATCAGATCCCGATGTTGCCCAGGGTCTGCACAATGTTGCGCAATGTTGCGGCCAGCGCCGGGTGGTCGAGTTCGAAGCGTTCCACGGCCAGGTTGACGCCATCCGCCAGGCTGCTGTCGTTAGTGGCGGTTTCCAGTTGCAACTGCGCTTCGATCTGCGTCATCAGGTCCAGCAGGTGGTCACGTTCTTCCTGCGAGAGCGGTGGGTTCTGCTCCAGTTGCTCGCGCAGGGTATTGAGCTGTTCTTGCAGTTCGCGGGCAGGCATGGCTACTTTCCTTTTATCGATAGGCACTGGCATAGACCGCAGCAGTGATCCAAAGGTCTATGTCTGACCTGTAGATTAATCCACTGGCGAGCGAAGTGCATGATCTTGATCAAGAATGACCGATCAGGGTTTCTCGCCCTTGCGCCGGCGCAGGCCGATGTCCGACAGGCAGGTGTCGAGATCGCCGAGGTGATCGATCACTGAATGCACGCCCAGGCCAAACAATTGCAAGGTCGCCTTGCCGCGCATGAGTTCGCGCTCCTGTCGGCTCAGGGCTTGCCATTCCTTGGGTGACAGGCCGCAGAGCGAGCCACAGGACGCCAGGCCGATGGTCCACAACCCGGCATTGAGACCCGATTGCAGCAGTCGCGGCTCGCCGCTGACCAGCACACAACCGTCCAGGCGATGAATGTTCAGCGCCATCAACGATGACCAGCAGGCATCGGGAGCTGGCCAGGGGCTGGCGCTCAGGGCGCGTGGGCTGGCGGTGATCCAGTCGGGCAGTTCGCCCGCCAGTGACTGGCTCTGGCTGTGGGGCAATTCATCCAGCCAGGCGCAGGGAATGCCCTGCAGCCGCAACGACAGCAAGGCTTGCTCGGCCCCAGGGGTCAGTTGGCCATGTGGCGCGCAGTCGCTGCCGTAGAGTCGGGTTTGCGCGCCAAAATCCACCAGACAACCACTCAGGCCAAACAGCACGGCGGTGGGTTGGGGAAGGGCTTGGGGGTGTACCTGGGGCTGGGGCATTTCAACATCCCTGAAATAATCAGAGAGGGTAGGCCTGCCTCGTGACAGTTAAGTGACATTCTCTTGACCGGCCGGGGAAATATGCAGGGCGTTGTAGGGCGTTTCCCTGAAAGCCGGCATCCGACTTATACTAGCCAGCTTACCGCGCGGGTTTTGCGATCCGCGCCAGTACAATCCAAGGAGTTTCTGCTATGCGCTGGAGCAATTGCCTGGCTCGACTAAGTCTACTTGCCGGCGTTTTGTTGGTTCCGTTTGCTGCCCAGGCGGCCACCGAAGAAGATCCTTGGGAAAGCATCAACCGCCCGATCTACACCTTCAACGACGTGCTGGACACCTACGCCCTCAAGCCTCTGGCCCAGGGCTACCAGTTCATCACGCCGCAGTTCCTCGAAGACGGCATTCACAACATGTTCCGCAACATCGGTGACGTCGGCAACCTGGCCAACGACATCCTGCAGGTCAAGCCCCACGCGGCGGGCGTCGACACTGCGCGCTTGTTGATGAACACCACCCTGGGCCTGGCCGGGTTCTTCGATGTGGGCACCAAGATGGGCCTGAACCGCAACGATGAAGACTTCGGCCAGACGCTCGGCTACTGGGGCATGCCCAGCGGCCCTTACGTGATGCTGCCGTTCCTCGGTCCGAGCACCCTGCGTGACGCGCCCTCCAAGTACGTCGACAGCTATGCCGAACCCTACCGCTACATGCACGACATTCCCGCGCGCAACATGGCGCTCGGCATGGACGTGATCGATACCCGTGCCAGCCTGTTGTCGGCCGAGAAGCTGATCAATGGCGACAAGTACATCTTCATCCGCAACGCTTACCTGCAGAACCGCGAATTCAAGGTCAAGGATGGCCAGGTCGAAGACGACTTCTGAGTCGACACTTCGATGACAGGAAGGCGGCCCTTGGGCCGCCTTCTTTGGTTTATGGCGGCTGTTCCAACCTTACATTTTGTTGCGAATCTTGCGGTTCTTATAACTCCCGGTGATTTGCAGGGCAAAGACGCCTGATGACCATCGGCGTGAGCTTGAAACGCCTCGCGGATGGGAGTACCGTCTGCGCCTTAGAAGGGCACCTCTGATGAACATGTGTGTCGGGCAAATGCTCGAAAGCAGTGCAACAGAGAGGCTAGAAAGCGAATCCAGTAGTGTGTGCCGGGGCAATCCCCCCGCCAGCTACGCCAACCTAATTCTGGCGCCGTTTGCCCACATGCAAAAAACCAGTGCCACGCTGCTGATAATCGATGACGACGAAGTAGTGCGCGCGAGTCTCGCGGCCTATTTGGAAGACAGTGGGTTCAGCGTCCTGCAGGCCAGCAATGGACTGCAAGGGCTAGCGGTATTCGAGCAAAGCCACCCCGATCTCGTGATCTGCGATCTGCGCATGCCGCAGATGGGCGGGCTCGAACTCATTCGCCAGGTGACTGACCTGTCGCCGCAGACACCGGTGATCGTGGTGTCCGGTGCCGGCGTCATGAACGACGCGGTCGAAGCCTTGCGCCTGGGCGCGGCAGACTACCTGATCAAGCCGCTGGAAGACCTGGCCGTGCTCGAGCACTCTGTGCGCCGGGCCCTGGATCGCGCGCGCTTGCTGCTGGAGAACCAGCGTTACCGAACCAAGCTCGAAACCGCCAACCGTGAGCTCGAAGCCAGCCTGAACCTGCTGCAAGAAGACCAGAACGCCGGTCGCCAGGTGCAGATGAACATGTTGCCGGTGAGCCCCTGGACCATCGACGAGTTCAAGTTCGCCCACCAGATCATTCCGTCGTTGTACCTGTCTGGCGATTTTGTCGACTATTTCCGGGTCGACGAGCGCCGGGTGGCGTTCTACCTGGCGGATGTTTCCGGGCATGGCGCGTCTTCGGCCTTCGTCACCGTGCTGCTGAAGTTCATGACCACGCGCCTGCTGTTCGAATCCAAGCGTAACGGCACCTTGCCGGAATTCACCCCTTCAGAGGTGCTCGGCCATATCAACCGGGGCCTGATCAGCTGTAAGCTGGGCAAACATGTCACGATGGTCGGTGGAGTCATCGACGAGGAGACCGGTTTGTTGACCTATAGCATCGGCGGACACCTGCCGTTGCCAGTGTTGTACACGCCAGACAGTGTGGGCTACCTCGAAGGCCGCGGTCTGCCGGTGGGCTTGTTCAATGAAGCCACCTACGAAGACCACGTCATCGAGCTGCCACCGGTGTTCAGCCTGACACTGATGTCCGATGGCATTCTGGACCTTTTGCCAGAACCGACACTCAAAGAAAAAGAGGCCGCCTTACCGCAACGGGTAAGATCGGCGGGCGGCAGCCTGGACGGTCTGCGGCAGGTTTTTGGATTGGCCACGCTAGGGGAGATGCCGGATGATATCGCCCTGTTGGTGTTGAGCAGGAATCTTCAATGAGTACCGGTAGAATCCAGTTCGCCGAGCAGGATGGCACCTTTGTCCTGAAGTTCGTCGGTGAGGTTCGCCTGACCCTGTGTTCGGCGTTGGATGCGACTATCGAGCGGATCTTCACCGCGTTGAATTTCAACGCGATCGTGATCGACCTGACCGAAGCCCGCAGCATCGACAGCACCACCCTGGGCCTGTTGGCCAAGCTGTCGATCATGTCGCGGCAAAAAGTCGGCCTGTTGCCGACCGTCGTCACCACCCACGAAGACATCACCCGTCTGTTGGAATCCATGGGTTTCGAGCAGGTGTTCAACATCGTTGACCGCCCCGTGCCGTGCCCGGAGTGCCTGACCGACCTGCCAGACCAGGACCAGTCCGAAGAAGTGGTGCGGATCAAGGTGCTGGAAGCGCACAAGATCCTCATGGGTCTCAACGATTCCAACCGCGAAGCGTTCCATGACCTGGTAAACGCCCTCGAGCGGCACTGATCGCGTCGCTTGCGGTACCTGCTTGCGGCTTGCCAGCGAAGGCAACCTCCCGGCCGCCAGCGCACACAAAAAAGGGCGAACCCACCAGGGTTCGCCCTTTTTGCATTGCGCTGAATTACCTCACAGCTTGGCCTGCAGCAACGCCTCCAGCTTCTCCTGGTCCCGGGCAAACTGACGAATGCCTTCAGCCAGCTTCTCGGTGGCCATCGCATCCTCGTTGGAGGCCCAGCGGAACTGCGCCTCGTTCAGGCTCTGGCGTGCTTCCCCGGCATGGCCTGGCGCCAGCTGACGCTCCAGCTTGCCGGTATCGGCCGCCAGCTTCTCGATCAGGTCGGGGCTGATGGTCAGGCGATCGCAGCCCGCCAGTTGTTCGATCTGGTTGAGGTTGCGGAAGCTCGCGCCCATGACCACGGTCTTGTAGGCATTGGCCTTGTAGTAGTTGTAGATGCGCGTCACCGACTGCACGCCAGGATCGTCGGCGCCACTGTAGTCGGTGCCGTTGGCCTTCTTGTACCAGTCGTAGATGCGCCCTACGAACGGCGAAATCAGGAACACCCCGGCTTCGGCGCAGGCCACTGCCTGGGCGAAGGAGAACAGCAGGGTCAGGTTGGTCTGGATGCCTTCGCGCTCCAGCTGTTCAGCGGCGCGGATGCCTTCCCAGGTGGAGGCGATCTTGATCAGCACGCGTTCACGGCCGATGCCGGCCTTGTCGTAGAGTTCGATCAGGCGATGCGCACGCTTGAGCATGGCATCGGTATCGAACGACAGGCGCGCATCCACCTCAGTGGAAATGCGCCCGGGAATCACTTTCAGAATCTCCTGGCCTACTGCGACCCCAAAACGGTCACTGGCCAGGCCCACGTCGCCCTTGCAGTCGGTGACGCTGGCGTTGAGCAATTCGGCATAGGCAGGAATGGCTGCAGCCTTGAGCAGCAACGAGGGGTTGGTGGTAGCGTCCACGGGTTTGACGCGGGCAATCGCTTCAAAATCGCCGGTATCGGCCACGACAGTGGTGAATCGTTTAAGTTGTTCCAGCTTGGAAGTCATGGGTGTGCTCTATCCTGTGGGTCTGTTGACATTACCCGAGCGCTGACAGCCACTCAAGGGCACAAATGCGTAACAACGGCCTGGGCGGCAACATCTGCAAAACAGATGTTTGAAAGGCTCGGCGCTATCCGCTAACTACGATGGCAAAACCGCCCACAGGTTCAATCGCGGCGACGGCTAGCGGCCTTCCAGCAGGGTGGCCGCCTGATCGAGCAGGGCCAGCGGGTCCTTGGCCTTGTGGATGTCCACCGACAACAACTGACGAAACTTGCGCGCCCCCGGAAAACCCGTGCCTAGCCCCAGGACATGCCGGGTGATGTGGTGCATCGCGCCGCCAGCCTCAAGGTGTGCGGCAATGTACGGGCGCAACTGCGCCAGCGCTTCGGCCCGGCTGACCACCGGTGCCGTACTGCCAAACAGCTGCTGATCGACCTCGGCCAGCACATAAGGATTGTGATACGCCTCACGGCCCAGCATCACCCCGTCAAAGGTCGCCAAATGCTCATGGCAGGCCTCCAGCGTCTTGATCCCGCCGTTGAGAATGATCTCCAACTCCGGGAAATCCGCTTTCAGCTGCGCTGCCACGTCATAGCGCAGTGGCGGAATATCGCGGTTCTCCTTGGGCGACAACCCTTCAAGAATCGCAATGCGCGCATGCACGGTAAAACTGGTGCAGCCGGCCTCGCGCACCGTGCCGACGAAATCACACAGCTGCGCGTAACTGTCGCGCCCATTGATCCCGATTCGGTGCTTGACCGTCACCGGAATCGCCACCGCATCGCGCATCGCCTTCACACAATCGGCCACCAACTGCGGATGCCCCATCAGGCATGCGCCAATCATATTGTTCTGCACCCGATCACTCGGGCAGCCGACGTTGAGGTTCACCTCGTCATACCCATGCTCCTGCGCCATCCGCGCACAGGCCGCCAGATCCAGCGGAACACTGCCACCCAACTGCAACGCCAGCGGATGCTCAGCCTCGTTGTGCCGCAGGAAACGCTCATGATCACCGTTGAGCAGGGCACCGGTGGTGACCATCTCGGTGTAGAGCAGGGCGTGTTTGGAGAGCAGGCGCAGGAAGAAGCGGCAGTGGCGGTCGGTCCAATCCATCATCGGCGCAACGGAGAACCGGCGAGAGAGAGTTGGGGCAGAGGTAGATGCGGTTGAATGAGGCATGGGTATCTGAATCAGGAGGGTGAGGCGGGGGAGGAGTTTATCAGGAAGGGGGGGTGGGATGGGGTTGCGTCGAGGCGCCCGGACGAGGCTCGTGGCGCCTGACACCACTTAACTGGCTACTGCGGGTGCTGGCAGGTTATCCAGTGCGTCGCGGGCTTGGTAGTGGTCCTTGGAGCCGAACCAGGTGAGCAGGCCTGTCACCCCGAAGAAGGTGAACAGGCCCGAGATCGGGTAGCCCGATACATACAGGGCGATGGCCGGGAAAAACAGCACCAGCACACAGAACACCACCACTACGCCGGAGTTGACCATGGCATACCACAACGGGTTCTTGGACACTTCGCCATTGCTTTCCTGGACGGCATAAACAGTGTGCTTGCCAAGGGATTTAACGCAGGAAAGGCGCACGGTGTTGCCTGGTTTGATCATGCTGTCCAGATAGTTCTGGCAGCGGATGTGCCGGATCCGTTTGCCGCCGATCTTGATGTACTCATAATCGGTGACGGCGCCGTTTCTGATCACGCCATTACCAGTTTCTTCGATTAAACCTTCAAATACTGCTACTGCCATTTTGCGCCTATAAGTGTTCAGTCAATAATTTGATGCTGCTAGTTGCTGCTGCGTCTACATGCCGGCTGCATCAAGCAAAGCCGCCGTCATGCTGGCAGTGGCCAGGGTCGTTACGTTTTTCGACGGAATTTCCCGACGAGCAATGTGCAGAAGGAAATGATGGCGTATTGCCTCCTTCTCGCGGGCACACTAACGATTAGCGTTCGAAAAATCACTCATTATTTTTTGTCTGAAGGCTCTGGGACGTGGGTTGTGGCTTTTTTTTCAGATGTGGCATGCAAACGCTGAGTAGCGGTTGGTGGGTTCGCCTGAATTGATGGCCGGCCTTTGCGGCGAGGGGGATCAGGCGAAAAGTTCCTGGCGGAAAAAGCCGAGGGCGACCGCTAGGGTCGCCCTCGGTGAATCGGGTATGCGTTCTTAAACCCAGCGCCGAAACAGCACGCTGGCATTCACCCCGCCAAACCCGAAGCCGTTGGACAGTGCATATTCCATCGGCATGTGCCGGGCCTTGTCGCCAACCAGGTCGAGGCCGTCGGCTGCGCTATCGGCGGTGTGCAGATTGAGGGTTGCCGGGGCCACCTGGTCGCGTAGGGCCAGGATGGCGAAGATTGCTTCGATGCCTCCGGCGGCTCCCAGCAGGTGGCCGGTGGCGGACTTGGTGGCACTGATCGCCAGGCCGCTGTGGGTGCCGAACACCGCCTTGATTGCCGCCAGTTCGCCTTTGTCGCCGACCGGGGTCGAGGTGGCGTGGGCGTTCAAGTGCTGGACCTGGGCCGCTTGCACGCCAGCCTGGCGCAGGGCTTGTTGCATGGCTCGGCGGGCGCCGTCGCCGTCTTCCGGGCCGGCGGTCATGTGGTAGGCATCGGCACTGGTGCCATAGCCCACCAACTCGGCAATCGGCTGGGCGCCACGGGCTAGGGCGTGTTCCAGTTCTTCGATCACCAGCAGGCCAGCGCCTTCGCCCATGACAAAACCGTCACGCGCTGCATCGAAAGGGCGCGAGGCCTGTTCGGGGGTATCGTTGAAATCGCTTGATAGTGCCCGTGCCGCAGCGAAGCCGGCCAGGCTGACTCGGTGAATGGCCGCTTCGGCCCCGCCACAAACGGCGACGTCGACTTCCCCGGCGCGAATCATTCGGGCGGCGTCGCCAATGGCTTGTACGCCAGCGGCGCAGGCCGTCACCGGAGCTCCAAGCGGTCCCTTGAGACCGTGCTGGATTGAAACGTGGCCGGCGGCCATGTTGCTGAGGAAAGACGGGATGGTGAAGGGCGACAGACGACGCGGCCCCTTGCTGTCCGTCGTGCGTACGGCCTCGGCGATTGCCGGGAAGCCGCCCACGCCCGAGGCAATGATGGTCGCGGTGCGCTCCTGTTGCTCCGGGGTCTGTGGTGCCCAGCCAGCTTGTGCCAGGGCTTCATGGGCGGCTGCCAGGGCAAACAGAATGAAGCGATCCATTTTGCGTTGTTCTTTCGCTGCCAATAGCTGGTCGGGGTCGAAGCCGGCCTCAGGGTCCTGCGTCCGGTCGGGAACCTGGCCGCCGATGCTGATCGACAGGTCGCCAATCAGCGATTCCGGGAGTCGACGAATCCCGGATTGCCCCGCCAGCAGGCGCTGCCAAACCGGTTCGACTCCGCAGCCCAGTGGGGTCAATGCCCCCATGCCTGTGACAACAATGCGTTTGCTCATGACAGTCCAACTCCTTCAGCTTTGTCGGGGATAGTGATGTGTGGACGTAACTATCATCATGAAAGTAACATGCTCGAACGACAAATGCCGAGCGCATCACCCAAGGAGCCGTCATGCAACGCAAAACCCTGGTCCACGCTGAATGCCCGATCGCCCGCAGCCTGGAAAGGGTCGGCGAGTGGTGGAGTATCTTGATCATGCGTGACGCCTTGCACGGGTTGCGCCGATTCGACGAGTTTTCCCGGAGCCTGGAGATTGCGCCGAACATGCTCACCCGGCGCCTCAATTCGTTGGTCGAGGACGGGTTGCTGGAGCGCCACGCTTACAGTGACCGGCCTTTGCGTTATGAATACGTGCCAACCGCTAAGGGAGAGGACTTTCGTGTGGTGCTCATGGCTTTTGTCGCATGGGGTAATAGGCACTATGCGCCGGAAGGGGAGAGCGTGCAGATTGTCGAGCGTGAGACCGGCAGGCCGGTGCAGTTGATGACGGCGGATATTGCTGATGGGCATCCGGTGCCATTGGCGCAATGCACGGTACAGGCGGGGCCGGCGGCCAGCGCCGGCATGCGCCAGCGGCTGGGCGCTATGGCGAAGTGTCCATAATGCTCGACCGCCGGCGCGCCGCGACCGACCCGGTCACAGTCCCAGGCCTTCCTCTACGATCCACAGTAGATTTTCTTCATTCCAGGCTACGCAAGCTTGAGCGACCTGTCCCAGAGGCGGGATTTTCTGCAGGGTCCATTGCGACTCTCCGTGCTCGTCGGTGCTGCGCAGTGCGCGGAGGTTTTTCCCCGCCAGGTGAATTTCCACCAGGCCGTCGGCTTTGGCTGAAAAGCGCGCAATCGGGTCGAAAGTGATGGTGTGATGCAGGGCTTCGAGCAGTAACTGGTCAATGGCGTAGTTATAGGTGGCGCCGCTTGGATGGCGCTCGAACACGTGAGTGGGGTTGCGTCGGATGCTCAGACCCGCCTCGCTCAAAGGGGTCAGCCAGGTTTCGACCTGGTGGTAGAGGTCGTTGACCTGGGTCGGCCAGTGATCGATTGCAGTGTCGGTGCAGATTTCGACCTCGTCGGTTCGTTGCAGGCGGCTCCTGAGTTTTGCCGCCAACTCGTCTGCCTTGTTCATTTCGATTCCTCGTCAGGTTGTTCAGACTATCCTAGCCGCGCTTGAGGTCAGTGCGTATTGCTCCTGATCATATTGTGCAAGGGCGGCGGGTAAGTTGTCCGGGAAGTGGCCTATAGACAGCATTTAACCGAAGCTCTCTTCGCAGTGAACCGATTCGAACATTTAATCCAGCAACCGTCTCTTAGGGTTTTCCCTGGCCGTCGAGACCGCGTATTATTCCCCCAAATATGTCTGAAGATTTCCTGCGTGTAACCATCAGGTCATCTGCCTTGCACCTTCGTGTGCTATGCAAGGCAACCTCCAGATAAAAAAGATTTTCCTCAGGTGACGTTTAGCGACTTGCCAAAAAAATATATCGGCCAGGCATGCGGCTGTCCGCAGGATGGGACGGTGTCCGGTAGCGTTTTAAAGGAATGGGTTTTGACAAAGCGTAGACAGGTAGCAATTGTTGGTTGTTCTTTTCGTTTCCCCGGTTCCACAACCAGCAGTTTCTGGCAGAACCTGATGACGGGGCAGGACCTGGTGACCCAGGTCGATGCCTCGCGCTGGGAGCATGCCGAGTTCCTGCATCCGGACAAGGCCAACCCCGCCACCAGCTACACCTTTGCCGCCGGGTCTTTGGGCGACATCAGCGCGTTCGACGCGGGCTTTTTCAATATTTCGCCCCGTGAAGCGGCCGTGATGGACCCCCAGCAGCGGATGTTGCTGGAAATGTGCTGGGAAACCTTCGAGAACGCCGGCGTCAAGCCGTCGAGCCTGCGTGGCAGCAACTGCGGGGTGTACCTGGGCATCGCTGGCGTCGAGCAGGCCTATCGCCTGGTTGAAGACCTGGCCTCGATCGATGCGGCCACTGCCACCGGCAATACCATGAGCATTGCCGCCAACCGCCTGTCTTTCTTCTATGACCTGCGCGGGCCGAGCATGGCCATCGATACCGCCTGCTCGTCGTCCCTGGTGGCCTTCCACCAGGCCTGCCAGGCGATCATCAGCGGTGATATCGACCAGGCAGTGACGGGCGGTATCAGCCTGCACATGCACCCCTTCGGTTTCATGATTTTCGCCAAGGCCTCGATGCTCTCGCGCACCGGGCGTTGCCACGCCTTCGATCAGAGTGGCGACGGTTATGCGCGCTCCGAGGGCGGTGGTCTGTTCCTGCTCAAGGATTACGAGCAGGCGCTGGCCGATGGCAACCCGATTCTTGCGGTGGTCGCCGCTAGTGCAGTCAACACCGATGGTCGCAAGTCGAGCCTGACCCTGCCGAGTGCCGAGGCACAGGCGGCGCTGCTCAAACGCACCTATGCCAAGGCCGGGATCGATCCGTCGCAACTCGACTACCTGGAAGCCCACGGTACCGGCACGGCTGTCGGCGACCCGATCGAGACCCGCGCCATTGGTGAGGCCCTGGGCCAGGCCCGGAAGGCCGGCAACCCGTTGCCGATCGGTTCGATCAAGAGCAATCTCGGTCACCTCGAGGCAGCCTCCGGCGTTGCCGGCTTGATGAAAGCCCTCAACTGCCTGATCGAACGGGAAGTGCCGGCGACTATCGGTATCGAAGAACTCAACCCGAATATCCCGTTTGCCGACCTGAACCTGCAGGTGGTCACCGAAAGCCGTGCGCTGAAAGCTGAAGGGCAGTTGACGGTCGGTATCAACTCCTTCGGATTTGGTGGCGCCAACGCGCACGTGATCCTGCAAAGCGCCGAGCCGCTGCCGGCATCCACCACGGCGGGCAACACCCGGCGTGTGCCGCTGCTGCTCAGCGCCAAGGATGCCGAAGGCCTGCGCGCCACGGCCGAGGGCTTTGCCGAGTACCTGGCCGCCCACCCGCAGGGCAATTATTACGATGTGGCCTACCAGGCCATGTTCCGTCGCGATGCCCATCCCCATCGTTTGCTGTTGATCGGCGCCGACCCGGCCGAGGCCGCTCAGGCCCTGGCCGACTATGCCCAGGACCCGAGCCTCAGCGAACTGAGTTCGGTACTTGAGGTAGGCCAGGCGCTGGACAAGGTCCAGGGGCCGGTGTTCGTGTACTCCGGCAATGGTTCGCAATGGCAAGGCATGGGTCGGGCGATGCTCGGCCAGCCGGTGTTCGAAGCCGCGGTGGCTGAAGTCGATGCATTGTTCCAGCCGTTGGCTGGCTACTCGTTGCGCGCCGAACTGCTGGGCGAAAACGGCGAGGGGCGTTATGCGCGCACCGAGATCGCCCAGCCGGCCTTGTTCGCCCTGCAGGTGGCGGTCACTCGCGTACTGGCAGCCCAGGGTTTCCATCCGGCGGCAGTGATCGGGCACAGCGTCGGTGAAGTCGCCGCGGCCTGGGCCAGCGGTGCGCTGAGTCTGGAAGACGCGACCCAAGTTATTTTCCATCGCAGCCGTTTGCAGGGAACGACCCGCGGCACCGGGAAAATGGCCGCCGTGGGTCTTTGTGGTGAGGCCACGACGACGTTGCTGGCGGAACTGGGGCTGGACGATCGGGTGGTCCTGGCCGGCGAAAACAGTGCGCGGGGCGCTACGGTGGCCGGCCCTGTCGAGGCCCTCAGCGAGCTTGAACAGGCCCTGACCGAACGCCAGGTGTTTGTCCGCCTGCTGGACCTGGACTACGCCTTCCACTCCCCGGCGATGAACCCGATCGAGCAGCAAGTGATTGCCGATCTGGCGCACATCCGTCCGCGCAGTGCGCAGATTCCGTTTTATTCCACGGTGGTCGGCGGCGAGCTGGATGGTCAGCGCCTGGACAGCCGTTACTGGTGGCAGAATATTCGTTTCCCGGTGCTGTTCCAGGGGGCGATGGACGAGTTGGTGGGGCAGGGCTTCAACCTGTTCGTCGAAGTCGGTCCGCACCCGATCCTGCGCTCTTATGTCAACGATGCCCTGACCCAGCGCGAGCTGCCCGGTCAGGTGCTCGCCACCTTGCTGCGCAAGGACGACAGTCCGGCATTGCTGGAGCGTTGCGTGGCGCGGCTGTTGATCGCCGGTGCCGAGCCGGATTGGCAACAACAATTCCCGGTGGCCGGCAGCAACCTGCGCCTGCCCAACTACGCCTGGCAGCGTGAGCGTTTTGAACTACCGGTCAGCGCCGAGTCATTCGGCTTACTGCAGCGCGAGCGTGTGCACCCCTTGCTGGGCTACCCGCTGGCCGACCGTGCCCTGACCTGGGAAAACCGCCTCGACACGCAGTTGTTCCCGACCCTGGCTGACCACAAAGTCGGTGAAGCGGTGTTGTTCCCCGGCGCCGGTTTCACCGAGCTGGCACTGGCGGTAGCCTTGCTGCACCAGCCGGGCGAGTTCGTCGACATCGAAGAACTGGAGATTCACAACCCGCTGTTGCTCGGCAACGAAGGCAGCAAGAAGATCCGGGTCAACATCGAGGAAGCCGACGGCACCCTGCGGATCACCTCACGCAGCCTGGCGCAACGTGAAGAGTGGGTCCAGCACGTAGTCGCGCGCCTGCCCGGCGAAGCCCGTGGCGTATTGCTCGGCACGCGTGCGCCGACGCTGCCACAGCGCCCGGCGGATTTCACCGGCGAACAGCATTTGGCGCTGACCCGCGCGGTAGGCCTGAATTATGGCCCGGCCTACCAGGCCGTGGCAGCGGTATGGGTCGAACCGGCCCACATCCTTGCGCAACTGAGCGTTCCCCAGGTTATCAGCCAGGAACTGCCGACCCTGCACCTGCACCCGGCGTTGCTCGATGGTGCGTTCCAGTTGATCACCGAATTGCTGGTCGGCCAGCCGGGCAGCAACAAGGGCCTGGCGTTTATCCCGGTCAAGCTGGGGCGCATCGCATTTGCCAAGGCCGGCGGTGTGCCGTGCCTGGCCCAAGTGCGTCAGCTCAAGCGCACCGAGCATTCGTTGCTGGTGGATTTCACCCTGTACGACGCGAGCGGCGCAGCGGTGCTGTTCATCAAGGATGCACGTTTCCGTGGCGTGCGCCTGCAACGCGACCGCTCCCATGACATCAAGCACCTGGCCCACGTTGGCCTCGCCGCGCCAGGTCAGGTGGTGCCCGTGGAGCGTGTAGCCAGCAGCGCCACGCCGCTGGTAGAACACCTGCAGGGCCTGGCCGATGAGCCGGTGCAGCAGCGTTATCTGAATGAAGTCGAGCCGTTGCTCGATGCCCTGTGCGCGAGTTTCGTGCAAGACCTGATCGAGCAGGCCGGCGGCCGCTTGAGCGCCGAACAGGTTGCGCTATGGTCGCAGCAGGACGGTGTGCCGAGCGATTACCTGGCGACCTTGTTGCGCCAGGGCCTGGAAGACGGCAGCCTGGATTGCGATGCCGACGGTAACTGGCGCGTCGCCGAAGTGGGCGAGCGTCCGGCTTCCGAGGCCATCTGGCAGGAACTGTTCCAAAGCTATCCGGAGCACTTCCAGATCATCCATTCGGTGGGCCGTATCGGTCGCCACCTGCTGTCCCTGCTCGACGCTCACCAGACCCTGGAGCAGTTGCTGCCACGGGAAACCAGCGGCGCCAACCTGTCGCGCCTAGTGCTGGGGGCCGCGGGTCAGCAGCGGCTGCTCGCCGGCCTGCGCGAAACCCTGGCCCAGCGCCTCGCCGCGTTGCCGGCCGGGCAACGCCTGCGGGTGCTGGAATTTGGTTTCGGTGGCGCATCCTTTGCCGAGTCGCTGTACGCCGGGATCGATTTTGATCGCGTCGACTACAGCTACTGTGTCGCGGAGCCAGAACTGGCGCAGATGCTCGGCGATGATTGCCCGGCACTGCAGGTCATCGATTTTGCACAACTGAGCAGCGCCGCCGCTTACGACTGGGTGTTGTTGCCGACCGATCTGGCGGCCCTGGACAACATCGGCGAAGCGCTGCGCCAGGCAGCCGCTCATCTCAACCCGCACGGGCAGTTGGCCGTGCTGGCGCAACACCCGACGCGCTGGGCCGACTTCGTGTTCGGTGCCCAGGCCGACTGGTGGCTGGCAGGGCCGGAGCAGGCGTTGTCGCGTCAACAGCGTCCGCAGTTCTGGCTGCATGAGTTGCAGCGTCACGGCCTGAGCGTCAGCCACACCCTGGAAGCACTGCCGGGCAATGCCTGTGGCAGCTACTTGCTGTTGGCCGGTCATGGCGCGGGTGCAGTGGCTACTTCACAGGAGATTGCCGCGCAGCGCTGGGCGTTGCTGGCCGAAGCTGGGCAGGCAGCTGCCGAGCAACTGGCCCAGGCCCTGCGTGAGCAGGGCCAGCAGGTCAACCTGTTGCAGCCCGGCGATGGCCAATCCCTGGCGCAGCAACTGGCCGCGCTGGATCAAGCGCCAGAGCACGTGTTGCACCTGGCCGGGTTTGACAGCAACCAAGGGCTCGATGGCCAGGGCGCGCGCTGCATGCTGGCGGCGGCGCTGGTCCAGGCCTGCGAGTCGCTGAGTATCGCGCCACAGTGCTGGCTGCTGACCCGTGGCGCGGCCGGTCACCTGTACGCTGCCGAGCAAGGCAGCGCTGTCGATGCCATTGCCGATGCGGCGTTCTGGGGCTTCGGCCGGACCCTGGCGAACGAGTCTGCCAGTTGCCGGATCCGTCTGCTCGACCTGGCCTTCGCTGCGCCTGTCGCCAGCCTGGTCCCGGCCCTGTTGCACGCCGACGCCGAGACCGAAGTGGCGATCAGCGCCGACGGCCAGCGTTATGTGCCGCGCTTGCGTGTCCTGCACCAACAACACGCTGCCAGCGCTGACGGCAACACGCGCATCAGCCTGGGCTTCGACCTGCCGGGGCAATTGCGCAACTTGCGCTGGGAAGCCCGCGAGCTGACCGCGCCGGCGGCGGACGAGCTGGACATTGAGGTGCGCGCCACCGGCCTGAACTTCCGTGACGTGATGTTTGCCCTCGGCCTGCTGTCTGACGAAGCCATCGAAAATGGCTTCTCCGGGCCGACCATGGGCTTTGAGTTTTCCGGTGTGGTCCACGGTAAAGGATCTGCCGTGTTCGGCGACTTCGCCCCGGGCGATCGCGTGGTGGGTTTTGGCCCGCGCAGTTTCGCCAACCGCCTGGTGACCAACGCCAACGCGGTGGCCCGCATCCCTGAAGGCATGTCCTTCGAGGCTGCGGCGACCATTCCAAGTACCTTCTTCACCGTGTACTACGCGCTGCATCATCTGGCGCGCCTGGAGCCGGGCGAGAAGGTGCTGATCCACGGCGCCGCCGGTGGTGTCGGGATTGCTGCGATCCAGATCGCCAAGTGGTGTGGTGCCGAGATCTATGCCACCGCCGGCAGCGACGAGAAGCGCGATTTCCTGCGTCTGCTGGGGGTCGACAAGGTGTTCGACTCGCGTTCCCTGGCCTATGCCGACGAGGTGCTGGCCATGACCGACGGACGCGGGGTCGACGTGGTCCTCAACTCCCTGGCTGGCGAAGCGATCAACCGTAACTTCCAGGTGCTCAAGCCGTTTGGCCGCTTCCTGGAACTGGGCAAGCGTGACTTCTACCAGAACACCCGCATCGGCCTGCGTCCGTTCCGCAACAACATCAGCTACTTCGGTATCGACGCCGACCAGTTGATGAGCGAGCGTCCAGACCTGACCCGACGCCTGTTCGGGCAAATGATGGAACTGTTCGAGCAGGGCATCCTGCACCCGTTGCCGTTCCGCGAATTCGACGCCAACCACGTCACCGAGGCCTTCCGCTACATGCAGCAGGCGCGGCAGATCGGCAAGATCGTGGTGACCTATGGCAACCCGATCGAACGCCTGGTGGAAACCCGCGAACAGCCGGTGCAGTCGTTGCAACTCAGTGCCGAGGCGACCTACCTGGTCACAGGTGGCCTGGGCGGCTTCGGCCTGCGCACGGCGCAGTGGCTGGTGGACAAGGGCGCGCGGCACCTGGTGCTGCTCGGTCGTCGTGGCCCGGCCAGTGTCGAGGCGCAGCCGTGCCTGGCGGCCTGGCAGGCGCAGGGCATCGACGTGCAGGCGCTGGCGTGCGACATCACCGATGTGATGCAGGTGCGCGGCGTGTTCGAACGCATTGCCGCCAGCCCGTATCCGTTGCGTGGCCTGGTGCATGCAGCGACAGTGATCGACGACAGTCTGATTCGCAACCTCGATGCCGAACAACTGCAGCGCGTGCTGGAGCCCAAGGCCAAGGGCGCGCAATACCTGCATGAGCTGAGCCGCGAGTTGCCGTTGGACTTCTTCGTGATGTTCTCCTCGGCCACCACCCTGTTCGGCAACCCGGGCCAGGCCAACTACGTGGCTGCCAACTATTGGCTCGAAGCGTTGGCTCGGCATCGTCGTGGCCACGGCATGGCCGCCACCGCAGTGCTCTGGGGGGCGATCGACGACGTTGGCTTCCTGGCGCGCAACGAGCAGATCAAGGATGCCCTGCAAAGCCGCATGGGTGGCGCCGCGCTGCGCGCCGAAGTGGCGCTGGCGCACCTGGAGCAGATGCTGCTCAAGGGTGACGACGGGATCGGCGTGCTGGAACTGGAGTGGAAAGCGTTGTCGCGCTTCCTGCCGAGCGCTGCGACCCCGCGCTTTGTCGAACTGGTCCGCGCCCATGGCGGTGACCAGGACGACGAGAACGACGCCGAAGACATCCAGCGCATGCTCGCCGAGCTGGATGACGAGCAACTGCTGGAGCGTTTCGTCGAGCTGCTCAAGCACGAAGTCTGCGAGATTCTGCGCTTGCCGGCCGCGCGCCTGGATACCCAGCGTCCGCTGCAGGAGCTGGGCCTGGACTCGCTGATGAGTGTCGAGCTGGTGGTGGCGCTGGAAGAGCGCTTCGGCATTCGCCTGCCGGTGATGGAACTCAGCGAAAGTTCCAGCATCGATAAGCTCAGCGTGCGCATCCTTGACCTGCTACGTGGCGAAGCGGGGGCCAACGAAACGGCGGCGCCTGTAGCCCTGGCGGAAAACGTATTGGCCCGCCACGGCAGTGAGTTGAGCCGCGAGCAAATGGCCGAGCTGAACGCCGAACTGGCTGACAGCGCTGCGACACCTAACCGTCTGATTGAGTGATGTTTGATTGAGTGATAGTGCGATGACTGCAAAAACGCCCACCGGCCTGAGTGTCGGGATCAAGCAACGGTTGATCCAGCAAGCGCTGGAGCGCCGTCGCAGCGAGGCGGGCGACGCGGCCGGCGGTGCCACCCTGGAGCAGGCGCAACAGGCGGCGCTGAAGGTGCCGGAAGCGTTTTATCGCTTCGACCAGCACCCCGGTTACCAGCAGTTGCGCGTGATGCAACAGGGCGCGGCGCGCCTGGGCCTGAGCAGCCCGTTCTTTCGTTTGCACGAAGGCCTGGCGGGCGCCGAGACCTGCATTGGCACCCGCGAGTACGTCAACTTCGCCAGCTACAATTACCTCGGCTACTCCGGTCACCCGGCGGTAGCCGAGGCGGCCAAGGCCGCCATCGACCGTTACGGCACCTCGGTATCGGCCAGTCGGCTGGTGTCCGGCGATCGTCCGCTGCACCGCGAGCTGGAGCGTGAGTTGGCCAATCTGTACGAGGTCGACGATGCCATTGTGTTCGTCAGCGGCCATGCCACCAACGTCACCACCATCGGCCATCTGTTCGGTCCCCGTGACCTGGTGTTGCACGACGAGCTGATCCACAACAGTGTCCTGCAAGGCATCCAGTTGTCCGGTGCGCGACGCCTGAGCTTTGCCCACAACGACTGGCAGGCCCTGGACCGGATTCTCGGTGAGCAGCGCCAGCATTTCGAGCGGGTGCTGGTGGTGGTCGAAGGCATCTACAGCATGGACGGTGACTACCCGGACCTGCCGCGCTTCGTCGAACTCAAGCGCAAGCACAAAATCTTCCTGATGGTCGATGAGGCGCATTCACTGGGGGTGATGGGGGCGACTGGCAAAGGTATTCGCGAGCACTTCGACCTGGCCGGTGATGACGTCGATATCTGGATGGGCACGCTGAGCAAGACCCTCGCCAGTTGCGGGGGCTATATTGCCGGCAACACGGCGCTGGTCGAGCACCTGAAGTTCCTCGCCCCGGGCTTCCTCTACAGCGTCGGCATGCCGCCTTCGGTGACGGCCTCGGCACTGGCGGCGTTGCGTTGCCTGGCCAACGACCGGGAGCGGGTACAGACGGTGCAGGCGCGCGGTGAGCTGTTCCTGCGCCTTGCCAAGGCCGCCGGCCTGAACACCGCCACCAGCACCGGCCTGGCCGTGATCCCGGTGATCACTGGCAGTTCGTTCAAGGCCGGACGGCTGTCCAGCGCTCTGTTTGATCGCGGCATCAACGCCCAGCCGATCCTTTACCCGGCAGTTCCCGAGCACGTCGCACGGGTGCGCTTCTTTGTCTCGTGTGAGCACACTGAAGCGCAAATCACCCAGACCGTGGCCATCGTCGCCGAAGAGCTGGCCAAGATCGGTTGAGCCAAGCGGCATATCTACCGGGAATCACTCCCCAGAAAACTGTAGGAGCGAGCTTGCTCGCGATGTTCTCGAGAACACCGCGTTCATCCTGAATGCCCGCGTCAGCGTTGACGTCCATCGCGAGCAAGCTCGCTCCTACAGGGGGCGGTGTCGTTCACACATTTGTGGTTTGAGCACATTCACTGTATGAGCGAGCTTGCTCGCGAAGATCTGGAGAGCGCCGGGTTCATCCTGAATGCCCGCGTCATCGTTGACGTCCATCGCGAGCAAGCTCGCTCCTACAGGGGGCGGTGTCGTTCACACATTTGTGGTTTGAACACATTCATTGTGGGAGCGAGCCTGCTCGCGATGGTCTCGAGAACGCCGCGTTCATCCCGAATGCCTGCGTCATCGTTGACGTCCATCGCGAGCAAGCTCGCTCCTACAGGGGGCGGTGTCGTTCACACATTTGTGGTTTGAGCACATTCACTGTAGGAGCGAGCTTGCTCGCGAAGATCTGGAGAGCGCCGGGTTCATCCTGAATGCCCGCGTCATCGTTGACGTCCATCGCGAGCAAGCTCGCTCCTACAGGGTTTGCTGTCGTTCACACATTTGTGGTTTGAACACATTTATTGTGGGAGCGAGCCGGGCGGCGCTCCGCCTGCTCGCGATGGTCTCGAGAACACCGCGGGCAAGCCTTGCAAACCGCTGTCTCAGATATACGGCTTTTCGTAGGCGTTGAGCTGTTCGATGAAGCGCCAGTGGCTGCGTTTGTCGAAGCCCATCAGGCGTTTGAGGCGGATGTCCCAGCGCATGTGGTGGTTGGCGATCCAGGGCAGGGCGAACAGGTGGGCGCCGCGCCAAGGGATGAATGGGTTGCGGCGCAGGCTGGCGTAGATTTCCACGCGATGGCTGGGGCGCAGGCTCGGGCAGCGGGCGTGGAAGCCCGAGGTGTCGGCGACCACCAGGGTGTTGGCCGGGACCGAGAAGCGTCGAGGTGCTGGCAAGCCCAGTTCGGCCAGTTCGTGTTCATGAATGCGGAACGAGCCCTCGCGGTGCATCTGCTCGTGGGAGCGTGCCGCGCCGAGGCTTTGGCGATATTCCCAGGCCAGGCGCTCCGGCGTCAGGCGATGGGAGCCGGGTACGTAACTGAACGGTCCCTGGTCGTCGGCCACATCATCGAGAAACAGCCAGGCCTTGGCCGTTGGGTGGAAGGTGTCGGCGTGCAGGCGGGTTTGCGGGTCCTGCTCGGCGTTCACTCCATCGATCACGATCGACTGCAGTTGATAGGTGATCCCGCCGGTGTTCGAAGAGGCATACGCAATCAGGTCGCGCACGCTACGGTCGGCAACAAAGGCGGCGCTGGCCGGGTTGTTTGCCAGCACGTCCTGGTCGAGGCTGACCCGCCGGGTCACCGCTTTGCCCTGGCGCATTTCCCAGCCGGTGCTGCGCAGCTCGCCCAGTTCGGCGCGCAGGGCGGCAAACTGCTCGGCGGGCAGGGCGTTCTCGCGGACGAAAAATCCTTGCTCCTCGAAGCTCGCCAGCTCTGTACCATCCAGCCGTGGCGCCAGTGCCCGGCGACGCATGGCCGCCATGCCCATGGCCAGTTGTCGGCGCTGGACGTGCAAGCCCAGGGCGTTGAGCCGGGCGCTGCCCAGCACCGGGTTGTTCTCGAACGATTTGGCATGGGTCAGCAATTGCAGGCAATGCCAGGGAAGTGCCGCATAGCGGCCGAGATCCTTGAGTGATGCAGGCATGGTCTAATCCTTGAGTGGGACCGCTGCACGGTCGCAGCCGAGCATGGTCCGGGTGTAGTTGCGCAGCGGCAGCAGACGCGCAGGGAGCGTCAGGCGCGGCGGCCTCGGGGTCGACAGGCATGTCAGGGCATGCCAGGCATCGCAGGGCAAAGCTTGCTGGAGGTCGGCATAGCGCGCATAGCGCAACAGGGCGCCGGCTACCAACTGGTCCAGGGTCAGGCGCCGGGTGCGGCGCGGAATTGGCTGCTGGTCATGGGTCAGGCCCCAACCGGCATAAAACGGGGTGCCGTAGGTGACCACCGTGAGGCCGCGCAGCAACGCTTCGAAACCGGCGGTGGAGCTGAGGGTGTGCACTTCATCGACCTGCCCATACAGACGGGCGATATCGATCCCCGGCAGCACCTGGTCCGCCAGGCCCAGCAGGCGATCGGCCGACACTGCGCCATGGCGCTTGCCGGCTTCGACATCCGGGTGCGGTTTGTAGACGATCCAGGCATCGGGAGCGTTGAGCCGAACCTGTTGCAGTAGCTCGAAGTTGTCGTGCAGGAGACCGCCACTGCAGCGCAGCGAGGCATCGTCCGCCACTTGGCCGGGCACCAGGATCCGGCGCTGACCGGGACGCGCGCCGACCTGGCCGGCCAGGTCACTCTTGAGGTTGAACTTGCTGGCCCCCAGGGTGACGATCCGCTCGCGCAGACGCGCGGCCTCGGCCAGCGTGGCCGCATCGAACTCCCCGTGCTCGAGCAGCGACTCCAGGTCGCTGCTGGCGCTGGCATCGAAATGCATGCCGCTGCGGTCGAGCACCAGCGACAGGGCCGGTGCATTCAGTGCGCCGAGCCCGTTGGAGCGCAGAAAGCCGTCTTCAATTCGCCACAGTGCTACCCCATGGCGGCTGGCGCGAGCTTTGAGATCGGCCGGCTCACGCGCCGCCCAGACCAACAATTTGCCGCCTTTGGCCGCGACTTCCGCGACCAGCGCCGGACGGTCTTCGGTGAATTCCAGGCGGCCCCAGCGGCTGCTGAAAAAGCGTCGGACGTTGTGCTGTTTGTGACGCTTGACCCCCAGCACGGTGAAGTCCCCGGCAAACTCGCTATCCCGGGCCTTCTGGCGCGCCAGTTGATGGGCGACGGTCAGAGCGTCGGTGGGCTGGCTGGTCAACGGGTCGACATAGCGGCAGTAGCGCACATAGGCCGCTGCCACCAGTTGCACCAGGTCCGGTCGCGCCTGGCGCCGGGCAATCGGCATGCGGTCGTCGGTCAGGCCCCAGCCGGCATAGAACGGCAGGCCGAAGCAGGTCACCGGCACACCCTGGATCAAGGCCTCCAGTCCCGCCTGGCTGGTGCCGATGTAGACCCGCCGGGCCCGTCGCGCCAGGGAGGCCCAGGATACCGGCCGCGCTTCCAGGGTGACGCCGCGCGCGGTGGCGGCAGCCAACAGGCAACTGGGCTTCTGGCCACCGACGCAGTCCGGGTGAATGCGTACGCGCACGTCGGCGTCGGGGTTTTCCGCCAGGGCTGCGTCGAGCATGCGCACATAGTCGGCCTCGCACAAACCGCCGCCGGGGATTGAATAGTCGCCGGCAGTCTGGTCCACCACCAACACCAGTGGACGCTCGCGACCCAAGGGGTCATTCGGGTCGAGGTCCGGGGCATTGTTGTACTTGCCAATGCCACTGCTGCGCATCAGGGCGATCAGTTGTCGTGCGCTGTCCAGCTCTGCAGCGCTCAGGCTGGCGGGATCCTGGAGGATGTTTTCCAGCAGCGAAGGGCGGTCGGCCAGGTAGTGGATGCCCACCGGATCGACCACCAGCGACATCGGTGTGTCGCCCTCGATGCCCAGCGACGAGGAGCGCAGGAAGCCGTCCTCGATGGCGATGTAGGGCAGGTTCCAGCGCTTGCACAGCACCCGCGCCTGGGCCGATGAGTCCTTGTAGCCGATCCCGGCAATCGCCTTCAGGCCTTTGGGCGCATGCCGCCCACGGCGCCACAACCAGAAGGGCGAACCTTCTGGCCCGAGAAATTGCGGCAGGTGCAGGACGTTCCAGGCCACCCACTGCTGCATGATGCCGACCCAGCCCGGACCTTCCACCAGCGGCGCCAGCGTGATCGGTGGCGATTCGAGACCGTTCAAAGGGTCGCCTCCAGGCGCCGCTGCATGCTGCGCACCGGTGGCCAGGGCACCCAGCGCTTGCGCAGCAGGCGGAAGCCGTTATGCAGGTAGAGCGCGCGGGCCCGATCGTTGTCCAGCGGCACTTCCAGGAACACTTCCCGGAAACCACTGGCCGCCGCCTGTTGGCAGCAGGCCTGGACCAGCGCCGAGCCAGTGCCGTGGTTGCGTGCCGTCTTGCTCACACGCAGGCCATACAACAGGAACGGATAACGCCACTCCCGCAGTTCGCTCAAGCAGAACCCGGCAAACCGCAGCCAGCCCATCAGCCAGCCAAACTCGCGGACAAAGGCTTGCGGGCGCGGTGCGAAGGGGCCGCGCAGGTGATGCTTGAACGCGACATATCCGACGGCGATCCCGTCTTCAAAGGCCAGCAGCACGCGGTCCCAGTGAATGCTGGTGCCGAGCAGCCGCTCGCGGCAGGCGTTATCACCGATCAGGAAGGCCAGGGAGCCGCGTCCGCCCGTGACCAGGCGCGCCAGGTGCGGATTCGCCAGCGCCTCAGGCGTCAGGTCGCTGCCCAGAACGATCTTGGCCACGACCTCAGAGCACCTGCGCCGCAGCCGTCGGCGTGCGGGCTTGATGGGCGCAGGCGAGCAGTTGGCTGGACAGCGCTTCGACGCGGATCGGACAGGGACTGGCGCCGGGCTGGTGACGGTTGGACCAGATCAGGTAGTCGGTGTCGCCCACTGGTGCGCCAACGGCCTGGTACACGTTGGGCAGGATCGGCACGTGGTCGCCAAAGAAACACAGCAACGCCTCACGCGGCTGTTCGAGCAGGGTGGCGCGCAGTTGTCCGAGCATGCGGTCGGCGTTGCTGATGTGCCGCAGGTAGGGGGCGAGGTCATCCATGCCGCTCAGCAACGGACGGTCGAACCAGTTTGGCAGTTCGCAGGCCTCGACGGTCTCCAGGTGCAGCGGTCCGTGGTTTTCCATGGTCACTGCGTGGATGAACAGGGGCTGGGTCCGGGTGGGGTCATCGAGCAGTTCGCGGATCTTCTCGGCCACTGCGCAATCGCCAATGAACGGCCCGGCCTTTTGCGAATCGTTGAAGGCGCGCACATCGATGAATTCGTCGAAGCCCAGGGCCGGCAGCACTTGGTTGCGGCCGTAGAAACTGCCGTCGTAGGGGTGCACGCAGATGGTGCGATAGCCCTGCGCCTTGAGGTGCGCGGCAATGCTCGGCAGGCCCTGGCGGGCCAGCACCCGGTACGGGTTGAAGCGGTGCACGCCGAGGCGGTCGCCGGGAATGCCGGTCAGGTAGGCAAATTCGGTGCGCACGGTGTTGGCGCCCCAGGCGGCCACTTGCAGCTTGCCCCGCGCCAGCGCTTGCGCGGCCAGGCGGTCGTATTCGCTGAGCACCTGGGTTTTCACCCCCGGCCACAGGTCGCGCACGTCAAAAAAAGATTCACTCTGCACCGATATCAGGTCGGGCAGGGCGGCCGCAGGGGTGTGCGAGGGCGCTTTGCTGAACGGCGAACCCAGGGTGGTTGGATCGACTGTGGCACGGGCGGCCCAGAAGTAACCCCACAGGCTGCCGGCCAGGCCCCAGCGCTGTACATCGGCTTCGGCGTCGAACGTCGGCGTGCGACGGCGGCGGTGGCCGAGACGCAACAGGAGCAACCCGGCAAGCCCGAGCCACAGTGCGCTGCTGCGCCCCCCCGCAACTTCCGGCTCGAACGTCAGCCCGGCCCACAGGTATACCAGGAAACCGATCGCCAGCAGCGCGGCCTTGCCGATACCGAAGAACGGCAGGTACAGCCGCGGGAAGCGCACGGCATCGCTGAAGTACTCGAAGTCGGCGCACACGAACGGCTCGCGCAGGGAGTGGTATTTGGCGTTGCTGACCATCACGATCAGCAGCCACACCAGCAGCACGTTGATTGCGCTGAACAGCGGGCGAGCGGTCAGTGCGTAGAGCACGGCCAGGCACACGCACCATAAGCCAGCGTGCAGCCACCAGTTGCCCAGCGGTCGGCGCAGGTTCGGGCGGGGGATCAGCAGGCGTTCGATGAGCACGGTGAGGAGCAGGCCGACCACCGCAGCCTGAAAGATCGACAATTCACTCACTGTAATTCAGACCACGCAGGATGAACGAAGAAAGGCGCTGGGGAATCACCCCCAGCAACCAGGTGCCGAGGTTCAGCGGGAACGGGAAACTGATGCGTGCCTGGTTGGCGGCCAGTCCGCGCTTGATGCGTCGCGCGGCTTTTTCGGCGGTCCACAGGAACGGCTTGGGGCCGGGCATCTCGAAGCACATTTTCGATTCGACATAACCCGGTAGGATCACGTTGATCTTCACCCCTTCCGGCGCCAGCCAATCACGGATCGCCTCGCCGTAGACCCGAATCGCCGCCTTGCTGGCGCTGTAGGTCGGGGTGACCGGCAAGCCGCGCCAGCCGGCCAGGGAACTAAACAGGGCGATCTGGCCGTTGCCGCGCGCACGCATGGCCGGCAACGCTGCTTCCACGGTGGCCAGGGCCGCCATTACGTTGACTTCCAACAGGGCGCGGCTGTCGTCCCAGCACTCGGCTTCGCCGTTGCTGCCGACGGCGGTGTTGAGGCCGGCACCGACCAACACCAGGTCCGGCTGCTCGGCCTCGCTGACCCGCCGGACCATGGCGCGCAAGGCGTCCAGATCACGTACGTCGAGGGCTTCGAGCAATACCCGGGCACCGAGGGCGCGGCATTCGCTGGCCATCTCCTCAAGACGGTCCATGCGCCGGCCTTGCAGGATCAAGGTCACGCCGGGCGCGGCGTAGGCGGGCGCCAGGGCGCCGCCGATGCCGCCTGTGGCGCCGGTGATGAGGATGCAGCGGGGTGAAGACGGGTGCGTCATAGGAAGTTTTCGATTCTCGAAGTTTTAGCCAGCAACACGTCCAGGCAGTTGTGCACCGCCATGTCGATCCCGCAGCCGGTGTAGAAGCCGCCATTGATCTGGGTGGTGTGGATCACGCTATTGCGAAAATCCCGGAACAGCGCCATGTCCGGCGCTTCGCGATGGCGCCAGAAGTCGTCGAGGCTGCCTTGTTGGGTCAGGCCCGGCATGGCGTAGATCGGGTTGGCGAGGGTGTAGGTCGGGCGTTTGTGCAGCAGTGCCGAGGCGCCTGCGGTGCTGTTGACCGTGATCATCCCGGCGATGTGCGACAGCAGCGTCGGCATGTGGCCGCTTTGCAGGAAGTCGACCCGATCGGCCACGCCGTACTGCTTGGCCAGCGCCTGGGTGATGCGGTGATAGTTCACCAGGCCTGGGGTCAGCGGATGGTTTTTCACCAGCAAGCGTGCCTCGCCTGGGGCAAAGGCGGCAAACGAGGCAATGACATGGTCGATGACTTCGAACATGTTGGCGAACGCCGAGTGATCCTTGATTTGCGCATCGCTGTCCAGTTGCAGCGGCAGCAAAAAGGTCGGGTGGCGTTCACGGGCGACTTCGCTGACCAGCGCGTCGTCACGGCGTCCGGCGAACAGCAGGCGCACGCCCTGGCGAATGAAGCCGGCGTACTCCTTGGCGGCATTGAAGGGTGCGTGGGTGCGGTAATGCGGGAAGCACAGTTTATTCAGCGCACCGCCGCAGTGGTACGCCACATCGTGTGCGGCGCGGGAGACGAACGACAATTTGAACGGGTTGCCATTGTCATAACGCGGGACGTGCTTGCCGACTTCACGGTACCAGTCCGGGTCCCGGGGCAGCAGGGAGTTGTTGTTGACGCCGTCGCGCTCAAGGGTGACCCAGTAGGGGCGGAAGTAGCCTTCTTCGAACACATGCACACGAATGCCCAGGCGCCGAGCCAGGGCTATGGCCGGGCGATGCACCGGGCGGCAGTCGCCGAACAGCACCAGGTCGGTGATGTTCAGGTCGCGAAAGCGTTGGCTATAGTACCCTTCGAGCTCCTCTGGGCGCGCCGAAAACCCATGGCGCGAGCCGGCGCTATACAGCACATCACCAACATTGAAGTTGATGCTGTGCACCCGCTGGTCGATCGCCCGCAGGGCCTTCGCCAGTCGAGCGAAGAACGGCGAGCTGACGCCCTGCAGGAACAGGAAGCTGTTGTGTGGCCGAGGCGGAAGAGGGCGATCGGGCGCCCGCGCCTTCAGCTTCTCAGGCGACTGATGCCCAATAAACTGCTCAAGCGCTGTTTCAATTCCTGCCATCTGGATGGTGCTCCTGGCTGCGGTAAAGCATGCCAATTCTGTAATTCGTAAAGAGTCTGTTCTGCAGTGGTAAAGCGGTTGGTGATGCGGCTGACATAGGTGGGGTAGAGCAGCAAGGTGCCAGCCACCAATTCATCGAGGTCCAGCCGGCGCATGCGCCTGGCCTGGACTTCGGGTTGCAGGTCCTGGTCCCGGGTCAACCCCCAGCCGGCATAGAACGGTTGACCGTAGGTGGTCACCGGCACACCGCGCAGCAGGGCTTCGAAGCCCGATTGCGAGGTCAGTACGTGAACTTCATCGACCGACTCCAGCAGTTGTTGCAGCGGCGTATCGCCGATCACTTCGTCGCACCAGTTGATGGTCTGCACCTCGTCGTCGCCTCGGGCGCGGGTGCCGGCCAGTACTTCGGGGTGCGGCTTGTAGAGCACCCAGGCAGCGGGGTTCTGCTCGCGTACTGCCTGCAATAATTGCAGGTTGCTGCGGATACGGTTTGCGCCAAAACGGATAGACGCATCGCCCTCCACCTGGCCGGTTACCAGGATCACTCGTTGTGCCGCGGCAGGGCGTTGCCAGGCGTTGCCGGGCAAGTTGTATTTGGTCAGTCCGGCGCTGCAGATGGCTTCACGCAGGGCTCGCGCCCGGGCCATCAGGGTTCTATCAAAGCTTTCATCGAGCAAGATGCGTTCCAGGCGCGAGCTGCGCGTGGCGTCGTAATAGATGCCCAGGTCATCGACGACCCAGGACAGCGGCCGGGCCTTCCCGGCGCCCAGGCCCACGGAACGCAGGAATCCATCCTCGACCCGGATCACGGGCCAGGGGTGTGTGGTGAGCTCGGTGTCATGCTTGCAACCCCAGGAAACGACCACCAAATGCGGGGTAGGGATCCTCTTGGGCTTTACGAAGCGAATGGACGAGCCGTTAAAAAAAAGCTTCACCAAGGGTTCTTTCCAGCGACTGAACCCAAGCATTTGAATGGACTCCGGCAACGCACTGCGATGGCGACGCTGCAAGCCGAGCCAATTCATCAGTACTTCTGGTGTACAAGGCTGGCCGGTTTCAGGGCTGACATAACGCGGATAACGCACCAGGCTGGCGTGTATCAGCTGTGCAAGGCTGGCTGGCTGGCGCCGTGACGGTGCAGGCAGGCGATCCTCGGTCAGCCCCCAGCCGGCGTAGAACGGCATGCCCCAGGTGTGCACGGGGACATTCCACAACAGGGCATCAAAGCCCAGTTGCGAAGTCATCACATACACCGCGCGCATGCGCGGCAGCAGTTCGGCGGGGTGGACATTCTGCGCCAGCACCCGCACTCGCGGATGGTTGGCCAGTGCCGCCAAGTCGAAATGCCCGCGTTTGCGCCCGGCGACCACATCCGGGTGGACCTTGAGCACCATGGTGCTCGCGGGGTAACGCGCCAGGGCGGCTTCGAGCATGGCGCTGAAATCGGTCGCGGAGGCTCCTTGCAGGGACGCATCGGCGAAGGTTTGGTCGGCCACCAGCACGCAATCGGCGGGCAGTTCGAGCTGGGTGATACGCGCGTCGTTGTATTTTGACACCCGCTGCTGTTGCCACAGTTGTTGCAGCGCGATGGCTCGTTCGGTCTGGGCGCCACTCAGTGGTTCGGCGATCAACTGCTCGAGCCGTGAGGGCGCACTGGCATCGTAGTAGACGCCCATGTCGTCGACAATCAGGGAGAGTGGAGGCTCATCGGCACCCAGGCCCAGCGAACGAATGAAGCCATCTTCCACTGTGAGGATCGGCAAGTTCGCTTGTGCGGCGTGGGAAATAGCCTTCAACGCACTGGGTTTGCGGCCCCAGGCCATGACGTATTCGACCTGGTTCATGTCGCCCACGGTCCCGTTATGCAGCGCGTAATCGGGCAGCAAGGAAGGTAGCGTGACGATGCGTTGGGCACCCTTGGAGAGGACCAACAAACGCGGGCGGGGAGAAACGTCATCCATAAACGTGAAGCGCAGATCCATTTGAGTGTGTGCTGTGGAGGTGTTAACGCTGGAGCTTCCCACCGTTAACAAATATCGCGAGGATGTTAATACAATTTAATAATTGGAGAACGGTCTTTCGGACGAATACGCAGTAAAGATCAACAAAATCATTGATGACAGTGTGCCATCATTTTCGCCGCGGTGTTAGAGCAAACTGAGCAAGTAATCATATTTCTGCCGCAGCAGTGGCATGCGTTCCTTGTCCTGGTACTCGGCGATAGTCTCCGGGCGCAGGCAATGGAAGAGCGCATTAAGCAGGAACATGTAGTGCAGGTTGCGGAGCGCCTCGCTGGCGTCGAACTCTGCGGGCAATGCGTTGCGATAAGTCTTGATGAACTGCTTTTGCGCTGCGAGAAACAGCGCCATGTCCTTACGCCGGAACAAGCTTCCCAAATAGGCTCCGCCATCGAAACCCACGCGTCCGACCTTGACTTCGCTCCAGTCAATCAATTGCAGCTTTGTGCCATCGACGAACAGGTTCTTGCGTAGATAGTCCATGTGGCTCATGCAGCGTGGGCTGCGGCGCGCTGCTCGGCCAAGGCGGGCTAGCAAGGGCTCGAAAGCCTTGAATGAATCGGCCAGGCCGGTGAAGCGATCATCGCTCTGCGCCAGGCGTTCGAGCTCAGGCAGGCAGCGGGCGAAGTTGAAGCGCGGGCGCAGCAGGAACCAGGGGCGGTAGAAGTCCATGCTCCAGTAAAGAGGGGCCAGGTGCAGTGGGCGTGAGACTAAATAATGGTGGCTGAGGCTTTCCAGTTCGGCAATGCCCAGTGCTAGTTGTTGGGCGATGGCGTGCATGCGCGGTGGTTTACCGCTAACGAAGTCAGTGAAGATCAGGCTTTCCCAAGGTGTTTCGATAATCCCCACGCAGGCGGGGTGCAAAAACTGCTCGCTGCCGTTGAGCATATCCCCGGCCCGATAGAAGCGTGCTTCCTGGCTGCCGATAAAAGCCACTTTGCGAATGGACTTTTCTACCAGGTCTATGGTCTGACCATTGCTCGGGTCGACCAGTTGATGGTGGCGCACGTAGTTGACGAATGAGGCGTTGGAAGCCAAGTCCTGACTGCTGATGGATAATGGCTCATTGCCCCAGTGTGGCAGCAGGGCGCGTAAGTGTTGCTCCAGAGTGCCTTGTTGCCAGCGATAGAGGGTTCTGCGGCCATGCAGGGGGTGTAGATCCAGTTTCATAACTTCAACTTAGGCAAGTGCCGTATGTCCGATTTGTAGCGGTTTTGGTAACAATATGCTGCGTGATACAGATCACTGATTCAACGAAAAGTTTACTAAAAGCGCCGCCGCCGTGGCTTGGGACGGCATTAAACCGGTTAAAATCTACCGCGCGCAGGATTGGGACTTTGCTAAATGTTGCAAAGACCTTAAAATTGACTGCTTAACACTACGTTGTTTTCAGGGACGAAAGTCAAACATGAATCACCTCGCTATCGCTAAAGAAGCCCTTATCGCCCAGGCGCAGGCCGTCACCCAGATGGCCGCTCGCCTGGATGGTGAGTTCCAGAATGCCGTCGAGCTGATCTTTGGTTGCAAAGGTCGTGCAGTGGTCTGTGGCATGGGCAAATCCGGCCTGATCGGGCAAAAAATGGTTGCCACCTTCGCCTCCACCGGCACCCCGAGCTTCTTCCTGCATCCAGCCGAAGCCTTCCATGGCGACCTGGGCATGCTCAAGCCGATCGATGTGCTGATCCTGATCAGCTACAGCGGCGAAACCGAAGAAGTGATCAAGCTGATCCCGAGCCTGAAATCCTTCGGCAATAAAATCATCGCGATGACTGGCAACGGTAAATCGACCCTGGCCAAGCATGCCGATATCTGGCTGGACATCTCCGTCGAGCGCGAAGTGTGCCCGAACAACCTGGCGCCGACCACCTCGACCCTGGCAACCATGGCCATGGGCGATGCCTTGGCAGTGGCTTTGATCGAAGCCCTGCAATTCAAGCCGATGGACTTCGCACGCTACCATCCGGGCGGCAGCCTGGGCCGTAAACTGCTGACCCGCGTCAGCGACGTGATGCACACGCCGGCACCCATCGTGACACCGGCCACCAGTTTTCACGACTGCCTGATGGTCATGACCCAAAGCCGTATGGGCCTGACGGTAGTGATGGACGACGGTGTTCTGGTCGGCATTGTTACTGACGGCGACTTGCGTCGTGCGCTACTGGAAGACGAGGGGGTGATCCACACCACCGCAGGTCACTTCATGACCGCCAAGCCGCACACCATCAAGGAAGATTCGCAGCTGGCCGAGGCCGAAGCCTACATGCTCGACAACAAGATTCGTGCGTTGGCTGTGACCAATCACGAGAACGCGGTGGTTGGCGTAGTCGAAATCTTCGACTGATCGAGTCACAGGCGAAAAGTTCGGGGTCGAGACGACCCTGGGCTGCCTTGTTCGGCAGCCAAGAACGCTAGTAGCAGGCGGCTCCTGCCGTTTTTTAAGTGCTTAATCCCCCCCTCTTAAAGCGCTTAGTTGATCTTGGGTGCTGTGCTCTCGATTTTCTCTGGGCTCGTTCGCCATGATTTGACCCGTTGCCAAAGTCGAAAAAGTGCATCTGTATCCCGCGCCGGTCGATTGCCAAAATTTATTGACGGTTTGGCTGCGCTCGTCGAGCTGGCTTCTCAAGTCTCAGTGGTCGACCCCGTGTTTTTCGCTTTCCTAAACAAGATACGCAACCGAGTGAAGATTTTGTATCGGGAGTACAAAGGCCTCTACCTTTGGCTCAAGCGCCGCGACAAGCGCAACCCCTTGCCCATCGATCTGCCACGCATCGAGATCTTCCGCGAACGTCCCGGACATGAAATAAGGTGCCTATGTGGCTGCTCCAAACATACTATTGGCGCGGACGTCTGCAAGCAGCTTGAAATCGCGCGGATGCAGATTCGTGTGACCAAACACGTTCTAAAAGTTTATGGTTGCTGCGACTGCGAGATGGCGTCGGTCACTGCTGGCAAGCCAGTGCAACTGATTGAAAAAGAATCTCCAGCCCAGGTCATCTGTTGATGCTATTGACGCACCAAGTGTGTCGATGCACCGCCGATTCGAAAAAGTATTGGGCTGCCGGGGCGTCAGTATCCCAAGACAGATGGTGGCACGCTGGGTTGTCCGGTGCGGTGAGCGCTTCCAACTGTTGCTGAATCTAATGCGGGATACCTGGTTGGCCAGCCGATTCATCCACTGTGATGAAGCACACGTGCAAGTGTGCAATTACTACCACCTCCCCCCAATCGACGGAGTCAGCGACACCGGCTGAGCTGGGAGAGCATGATCGCGCTAACCAGACTGTTCATTTCCAAGGTGCACGCACGGATCTGTGCGCGGGGGGAGGGAGCAGGTGACTGCCATTCCTGCCACGTACTTTTTGAGGAAGACTCGCAGTCCGGGCCTTCTTTCTGCTATTGCGCATTGGATTTTGCTATCAATAAAATGGTGTATAATTACGCTACAATTTTGGCGGATGGTAGGGGTTTTCATGGGGGTTGTACAAAAAGAACAAGGGGTAGATAGAACTTTAAACGCTGACTTTAATGCAGGCGAAGAAATTATCATAAGTGCTTATTGTAAAGCGCTTGTGAGAGGTAGGCATCTTCCGACGGTTGTGGCGTTTTCATCGGTTAATACCCCGAAAGGTAATTTTAAACCGTATAAGACAATACTTGAGACCCAAGCTAATATTGTATTTGTAAATGACTCAGGAAATAATTGGTACTTAAACGGTGTTGAGGGTGTTGGGTCGAATTTTACTAGGTCCGCGAAAAAGATAATAGAAATAGCCAGAAATATCGGTAACGGCTGGGTAATGACGTTCGGTACTTCGATGGGCGCATATGGGGCTATGCTTTATGCTGCAGTCGGCGGCGCTAACAAGTGTGTAGCGTTTGGGCCAGAAGTAATGCTGGATCAGCCCTGGAGTCGAAGTCATCAGCATAAAAACAAAGACGTATTTCTAAGCTTTACAACTCTAATTACCTATGTAAAAAACTCCAGCGCAATTTTCTATTTGATTACCAGTGAGTCCGATGAAGTTGATTTAATCAATGCTATTGCTTTGCCGAAGATTGAGAATGTAAAGGTTTTTTCTATTAGGGGCGTTGAGCATCCGGGTGTTCAAGTGTTCGATGCGGAAATCGGTATTGGAAAATTTATTGATGCGGCTATAAGTGATACAAGCTCAATTATGACCTTTGAGCGGGCCGGCACAATGCTTGAAGACAAGGAGTTAATCAAGGATCTCTGGATCGCCTACGGCTTGAAAAGAGAAAAAAATCTCACGGGCTATCTTGATTATTTGCTCTCGATAAAAGATGGCTACTTAAATAGCTCAATGTTTATGTTGCGGTTGGGAGAGGCATATTACAGGACTGGAAACTATCGTCGAGCAAGGGAATGTCTTAAAAGGTCGATTGATCTGGATTCTTTGCAATTTGAGTCATATAACCTGCTAGGGGTAGTTCAAAAAAAGCAGGGGAAATTTACTGAGTCAGAAGCTAATTTACAAGCGTCGGCTAAGATCTCACCGAGGAATCCCTTTCCTTATCATAATTTGGGGTTGCTGTATGTGGAGCTTGGTTATTTGGATAAGGCCCTTCCGATGTTTGAAAGGGCTGTTGCGCTCAATAAAGGGAACGCAGGCTTCGCTAAAAGTTTAACTGATGTTAAAGTTTTAATTGAAGGGCTGCGAGCTTGATAAGCTTATAATATTGTGGCTGGTGCGCAATGCGTCAGCCGACACCGGCGCTTAGCTAAGCCCCCCAAGCTATGTGGGTGTCGTTTCGAATATATACCGGGTTAAACACTATGTTTGCCCTTCCGGCTGAGGGGTGAATGTTGCCTCTCAAAAACTTTGTAAGCACTCCATAAACCCCGCCGAACGTATATCCTTGATGCGGGGTCAGATATCCGAATCGGGAACATGCTCCGGCTGAGTTCTCACCCCAAATAGCCGATCGGCTATTTGTCGGCCTCGCTCCATCCCTTCCGGCGTTAACCAGATGGATTTGCTCTTGTTTACCGGATCACGGATGAATCCATGCTCATGCAATCGGTTCGTGATCTCGAAATCGTACCCTTTCCAAGTATTGCCGTTATTCGCACTGAAGGTCACCAAAAGGGCAAGAACGGCTTCTTCAATCAATTTTTCGTCATATTCCATGGTTGTTGCTCCACTCGTACTCTTTAACCTCTCCGAAAGCCCTGTTCAGTAATCAAGATGGATAGCGCGTTTAACTATGCGATACCGGCGAGCAGTTCCACGGCAGCAGGGCTTCGTAATCCTCAACCGAGGACGCCATCGGCAAACGTTCCAGTGCGTGGCGAAGCCACGCATAGGGCTCTTGGCCGTTGGCTTTGGCTGTCTCGACCAGGCTGTAAAGTTGAGCACTGGCCGTTGCGCCTTTGGGCGTGTCGCTGAACAACCAGTTCTTTCTTCCGATCACGAAGGGGTGGATCGCGCGTTCGGCGGCGTTGTTGTCGATCGGCAGATAGCCTTCCTCGACGTACCGCTCAAGCTTATTCCAGTTGCTTGCCAGGTATTTCTGGGCAGTGACCTGTGGCTGCGTCTTTTCGATCCAATTTTTCAACTGAGCCAGTACCGGTAGGCTTTGTTCGAGGCGACCGACTTTACGTTCAGTGTCACCGCTGGCCCTCAGGTCGCGTTCGATGCCGTAAAGTTTGTTGATCAGGTTCAGCGCGATATCCGCACGCCGCGTCTTACCTTTGGGTTGCACTTTCTGTGCTTCAACAAACTTGCGCCGAGCGTGAGCCCAGCATCCCAAGCGTTCAACTCCGGCTTGTGCACCCAGTGCGTTGTAACCGGCGTAATCATCGGTCATGACGTAGCCACTATAACCATCGAGCAGACGCGTTGGCACCTCCTGCGCTCGGCTGGTGGAGTAGTCAAAAAGGATCACAGGCTTATCCGATGGGCCTCCGGTTTGCACCCACATCCATGACTGGCTGCTCAACTCGCGGTCAGGCTCTTTCAGCACCTGCACGCGCGTTTCATCGCAGTGAGTAACTCGACTGGCCAATAATCTATCGCGCATTAAATTCAACAGCGGCTGGAAGTGTTCGCCGCACTGGATAACCCAGCGAGCCAGAGCTTGACGAGGTATATCGATGCCGTGGCGGCCCAGCACTTTTTCAAATCGGTGCAGCGGTAAACCGTCCACATATTTGGTGGTCAGCAGCATCGCCAGAACGCTGGGGCTGGCCATGCTCTTTTCAATCAGTTGAGCTGGTTTGTCTGCTGTGACCGGTGCTGTTTCGCAGTCGCGGCAACCGTAGACTTTACGGACGTGTTTGATCACCCTTATCTGCATCGGCACAATTTCAAGCTGCTCACTGATTTCCTCGTCGATGGCGTGTTTGCGGCACCCGCAGATGCACGTCCGTTCATGCTCGGGCAGTTCGTGGATGATTTCGACGCGCGGTAGATCGGCAGGCAGTGGCTTACGCTTGCCACGGCGCTTGGCAGGAGCGACGACCTCTTCTTCAGCGTCTGCGTCGGTAACTTCCTCGACGCTTTCCGCTTCGTTGAACAGGGCCAACTGTGGCGTGGCAAGATCAGCTGTTTGCTCGGACTTACGTCCGAACAAGCGCTGGCGCAGCAGTGCATTTTCCTCCTTGAGAAAACCGACCCGCGACTGCATCTTCGCAAGCATTTGCTTGAGCAGTTGAGGATCGTCAGGGCGGTTGTCGGGTACGGAATTCATGCCCTGGATTATACCGAATCAGGCCACGAATCGCGGCGTCAGAACCTGATGCGGGCAGTTACGCCAGCGGTCAAAACCGTCGAGCATCCAGTTAAGTTCCTGGACGGTCAGGACAATCGCTTCGTCCGTCACCTCGGGCGATGTTTTGAAACGCTCGGACTCCAGGCGCTTGAGCCAAGGGCAAAGGCCATTGCGCTCCCAGTACAAGATCTTCACGCGGTTGCGGGACTTGTTGAGGAAGACGAAAAACACTGGATCGAACACCGCAACTTTGATAACCAGCTCGACCAGGGCAGCCAGGCCATCGGTGGATTTTCGGAAGTCGACTGGCTTGGGTTACAGATACACTTTTTCGACTTTTGCGTCGGGTCGCATCATGGCGGGCGGGCTCCAGGAATGATCGGGAGCACAGCATCCGGTATTAGCTGAGAGCTTTGAATGTGGGGGTCATGGAGCGCTTACGGTAGATCATCGACGTGCTTGGTGGTAAGCAGCATGGCTACTGCGTTCGGGATAGCCATGCTATTTTTCTATCAATTGAGCAGGTTTTTCAGCTGTGACCGGGGCCGCATCTGGCGTGGGCGGTCCCGGCTGGGTTCGCTTTAGAGTAGGGATTATGCTCAGCACGCGCCCGCAATTAATTTCGGCGCCATACTTTGGGTAAAGTACTTTAGGTCGAATGATTGGGCTTCTGTATTGTCGAACTCTTGATTTAAGATTTTCATTAAATTCGAGTCTTCTTTTTCTTGTCTTAAGCTTTCCTCTGTGCTCAAAGGGTAATTAAGTTCGACCTCAAGTCGATTGATTTGGTCAATGTAAGGCTTGTGCCTTGGATTTAGCATTCCAGCTGCTTTCACTTCCTTGTAGGCTTCATTAATCATTCCTAGCTTTAGAAGCGAAGTGCATTTTGACATGTGGAACAGGCTGTACGTTGGCTTCAGCTTTATCGCTATGTCGGATGCCACAACGGATCGCTCGTACGATTTTAGTCGCTGTTCGCACGAAGAAAGCAGGTTCCAGGCATGAGGGATCTGCTTTTCCCTTTTGAGCAGTTCAATTAACATTGACTTGGACTCTTCGTACTGTCCAAGTTTGTATTTGCATGCGGCGTAAATAAAGGTAAGAAGTAAAGAGTTTGTTAGTAAGCCTATGTTTCTTTCAATATGTACTAATACGCTTTTCCATTTATGTCCAAGGTAGTCGTTATTGATTTTATGAAGTGTATCAAATACATTTTTAGGGCTTGGCCCATACAGCAGAGAATTATTTTGTACGCTGTCGCTATTTATCAGATTAAGCAAGAGCGGGACGAGCTCATCTCTATAGTTAAGGCTATTGGCTACATCGTGCTCTGCATAGGGGATTCGATACACGCTAATGTCTTTGCATGCCTCGCTTAAAAGCTGTGCGCCGATAGCGTCCGATATATCCATTTCGCCATATATCAGGCTTATTTTTGGTATGTCCAGCACCCGCAGGTCTGGATAGACGGGTTGTAAATGATTTCTTGTAACTTCTGTTCGGCCGCCAGGGACACCAAGTAATGGCTCAACAGAGAATGCTATGATGTGATCGGCCTTTGAAAGAGATCCCAGCAAGATGGCGCCATAAGCCCCCATGCTGACACCAAAAAATATCGTTTCCTCTATTCCTAGGCTTGTTCTCACGTCAGATATTTTTTTGGTAATCCCAGGCAGGCCGCCATCAACCCCAATAATGCCGGTTCTATACCAGTGCGTCATTGGGCTATTCAAGAAAAGGCAGTTGCATTCTAGTTTTTGCGCCAGCTTCCAAAAGGTAAACTTAGGGTGCCTAGTATCGAGTGACGAACATATAACTAATAGCTTTTTTGATGTGGGGTGCTTCTGTACCTGATAATAGTCACTTGTTTCGATAATTTCCATGCTGTATTTAATTCCTTTAGTTGATTTGGTGCTTAGCGCAGAAACTGGCTTGCCGATTTTTTGGGGCGCTGATTGTAGCACTTCCTTTCGTAGGTACGCACGGGTGCGAAGGCCTCGGCGGTACTGTCGCTAGGGGCATATGCCGCTATCCTATAGCCGATCGTTCAAGCAGAGGTGGTGGAACGGAAGGTGTAGAGCTGAGCCCAAAGATCGAGCGAGAAGTCGACAAGCTGCTTGCTTGGATCGCCCAGGCGACCATTGATCGGCTCTATGTCGTCTTGGATCTGTGTGGGGGACGGGTACTGTCATTCCTGCCTCGACCAAAAAACGGTAGGAGCTAGTGGCTCCTACCGTTTTTTCATTTCAGTCAGCGAAGGCGGCTAACAGATTGCCCGCGCCAGCTAATCCATCCACTACTGCGCCATCTTCGCCATCACCTGCGCATAACCTGCCGCAGTGCCGAGTACGGCCTCCTTGCCCTGGGCAAACAGAATGGCGTCCGCCACTTCACGGAACGCGCCCGTACCGCCTGCTGCGTTCAGCGTGTGGGTGGCCGCAGCCTTCACGTACACCGGCGCATCCGCCACCGCAAAGGACAGGGCGCAGGCGGCAAAGGCCGGTAGGTCGATGCAGTCGTCGCCGATGCACGCAGTGTGCGCGGCGCTGACGCCGGCTTCGGCCATCAGTTGATTGCAGGCGGCCAGCTTGTCTTTGACGCCGAACTGGCAGAGGGTGATGCCCAGGTCAGCCACGCGCTTGCGCAGCGTCGCCGAGTCGCGGCCGGACAGCACCGCCACGCGCACACCGTTCTCTTCCAGCAGGCGCATGCCCATGCCGTCACGCACATGGAAGCGCTTCAGGCATTCGCCCGTGGCGTCGTAATAGATACCGCCATCAGTCAGCACGCCATCGACATCGGTGATCACCAGGCGCACGTCGTTCAGGGTGGGCTGTGGCGCAGGCGCCTGGCCACTCATGATTGCCCGCACCTGCTCCAGGCATTCCGGCGTGTCGACCCCCGGACCGGTCGGCTCAACCAGGTATGCACGAATGCAGTATCCGGCGGCCATCAGTCGCAGTTGCTCAAGTTTCTCGGCGTGCTCAAGCATCGGCTGTGGCAAACCGCTGTAGTCGGCCAGCACCTCGCGACGGTAGCCGTACACACCTACATGCTTGAGGTAGTGCGCGACTTCGCCATCCCGTGGGTAGGGGATCGGTGAGCGGCTGAAATACAGGGCGTTGCCGTTATTGGCCAGCACCACCTTCACGGTGTTGGGATTGCCGGCTTCGTGCGCATCGATCGGATGGCACAGGGTGCCGACCTTCACGTGTGCATCGGCGAGCATGCCCGCCGCGAGGGCTTCGATGTCGGCCGGACGTACCAGTGGTTCATCACCCTGCAGGTTGATGTAGATGTCGGCCTCGACCTGGGCCATGACTTCGGCCAGGCGGTCGGTGCCGGACGGATGGTCCGGCGAGGTCATCACGCACTCACCGCCGAATGCCCGCACCGCTTGCGCGACGCGCTCATCGTCGGTGGCTACCACCACTACCTGGGCGTTGGCCACTTGCAGGGCGCGTTCGTAAACGTGCTGCACCATCGGCTTGCCGGCAATGTCGGCCAGCGGCTTGCCCGGCAGGCGGGTCGAACCATAGCGGGCCGGAATGACGATCGCGACCCGTTGTTCTGTACTTGCCATGTTCACAATCCTTGCGTCAAGAACCGCTGTTTCAGGCAATGTTCAGCGGTGCGAACGATTTGATCAGGTCATCCAGGGCCTTGATCTGTGCCAGGAACGGCTCCAGTTGGTCCAGCGGCAGGGCGCTAGGGCCGTCGCACTTGGCCTGGTCAGGATTCGGGTGCGCTTCCAGGAACAGACCGGCCAGGCCAACGCCCATGCCAGCGCGCGCCAGTTCGACGACCTGTTCACGGCGACCACCGGACGCAGCGCCCGACGGATCGCGTTGCTGCAAGGCGTGGGTCACGTCGAAAATGATCGGCAAGTCGTCGCAGGTGCGCTTCATCACGCCAAAACCGAGCATGTCCACCACCAGGTTGTCATAACCCAGGCAGGTGCCGCGGTCGCACAGGATCAACTGGTCGTTACCGGCTTCCTTGAACTTGTGCACGATGTTCTGCATCTGCGACGGGCTCAGGAACTGCGGCTTCTTGATATTTACCGGTTTGCCGGTCTTGGCCAGGGCCACCACCAGGTCAGTCTGGCGCGCCAGGAACGCAGGCAGTTGCAGCACGTCGGCGACTTCGGCAACCGGAGCGCACTGATAGATCTCGTGGACGTCGGTGATCACCGGTACGCCGAATTCAGCCTTGACCTTCTCGAAAATGCGCAGGCCTTCTTCCATGCCTGGACCACGATAGGAGTGGATCGAGGAGCGGTTGGCCTTGTCGAAGCTGGCCTTGAATACGTAAGGAATGCCCAGCTTCTCGGTGACGCGCACGTATTCGGCGCAAGCGGTCAGGGCCAGGTCCAGGGATTCCAGGACGTTGATGCCGCCGAACAGGACGAAGGGGGCGTTGTTGGAGCATTCGATGGTGGGGGTGATTTTGATCATTTTTGAACCTGATATGTCTTTCGAGAGAAAAATCGAGCAGAGGCTATACGAAATAGAGGACATCATTCTCGTGAGGATTTCAAGTTGTAATCAGCAAACTTCCTTTGAGCGGCTTTGACGTTCTATCGCAATTTAACTGGAGAGTTTCTTTGTCGGGAACTAGCTGTTCTACGATGTCGACAACTTTAGAGGGGTTGTCGAAATGCTCGGGTGTGTAAGCCAATTCCGTGTGATCAAATCAGTCGGGTATGCGCATCTTTTGTTGCGCATACCCGATGATGATTATTTACCGCCGAAGGCTGACAGGTAAACTTTATCTTTTAGTGAAAGTTCTGAGCTCCAAATCCCACCATTTTCCTTCAGGAACTTGATTGCAACATGGTTTTTGCCTTCTGACTCAACAAGGCTAATCCACTCTTTATCGATGTTGCAGCTTTTACCCGGAAACGCGATCGATGAAAGTGCGTGCAGGAATTGCGATCGATGCAAGGATTTTACTGATTTGTAGCTTTTTTCGCCAGTGTACGCCGGAGGGGCGACCGGTTTGGCTGGCTCCGCGGGTGTTGCTGGCGGCTTCGCTACCGCAGGGGGCGTGTTCGCCGCAGGACTTGGCGCTTTTGGCGCAGCAGGTTTTGCGGGTGCTTCCGGCTTTGGAGCCGACGAGGTAGCAGCCTTAACAATAGGGGCGGTTGCCTTGACTATTGCAGTGGTGATGTTTTTTACATTGTTCGCGGCGGCAGCAACGGCGCTTGTCGGTTTTGCATTTTTCTTGACGAGTGCCAAGCCTTCTTTCCAGATGTCTTTATCATTTGCCCCGCGAGGAGAAAGGATGTAGTTGTTCTCAGCGCCGGCGAAAGCATTGTCAAACACCAGGCCTCGCAGAATTTCGAGGTCGATGTTTTCCGGGCGTGAGAAGAACTGAGTCATCAAATAAGTGGCTGAGTTGCTTTCCAGCTTGATGGTGGCGCCAAGGGGCTCGATTTTCTGAATCCACAAGTCGCTGAAGTTCAGCACGCCGTTGTGAATGGCGCGGATCTTGGCCTTGTGCATGTCGCTTTCAAATTCTTCGCGCTCAAGGTGCACTTGACCATCGACCAATGTGTAAGCGCTGAGACTGCCCAACGGCTCGTTGATGATTGTTTCAATAATCAGGTTGTGGGAAATGAGCGGGGTACAGGTCTTGTGCCGTACGTTCATATTACTGAAGAGGTAGGCTTGGGCCGCTGGGTAAGGATCGTTGCCCATTTCTCCGTTGTAGGTCATGAAGAACAGCGGGATGAATTTAGCGGAGAAGTATTCGGACACGACGGAGTGTGCCGAGCCTTTGTAGCCAAAGTCGACAGCGACAACGTCGTCAGAGCCAGCTACATCGTTTTCTGCGAGGTAGGCTCTGAATGCATCTTTGGAAACGCCGTTCACGTCGTCCCATGCCTGCCAGTCATCTTTCAGGTATTCATGGACCAGCCCATAGATCGCGCCAAGGGTTGTGTCTTTGATCAGGGTTTGTACGCCATCGATATTCCACTTTTTGAGGTGGTTAGCGCTCACACGACTCGCGTCGATTCTGAATCGACTGCTGAGAAGCTCTGCCAGCGTCTTGTGGCGCGAGAAATCGTCGATACGGACCTTGAAGCAATCATCCGGCTGGTGCAGGTTCAGGCAGGTTAGCGCCTTTCTGGAAACAGCAAGGTAAACAGGCTGCAAGTCACGGTACTTTTCTACACTCTGAACCAGCTTTTTAGCAATTTCATACGGCAGGAAGCAGTCGCGAGCGAAGAACAGTACTTTTTTGCATTGCTGTTCTAGGGCGTTGTCCAGAATCCACTTGGTGAACTCGTAGAGGACGGGGGCCATCGCCAGGAAGCCAAACTCGCCTGGGGTCGAAAACAGGTCGCGTTTTTCCTTTGCGCTGTCGACGGGTTTGTCACCTGCGACCAACAGTGCATCGTAGTACTCTTCGGCGTACAGGTTGGCCGCGGTGCGCAGGTAGAAGCTCTGATCGAATACAGTCAGATCCACCGCGCGATTTTTGAAGACCTGGTTGATGCGCTCTCGGGTCGAGAGGATTTTGGTCGGGAAAATCGAGTTGTTGATGGCGCGCAGGAAGTCGCCAGTCGAGTTATCACCGATGTGCAGAATCGATTCCGGCTTGATTTCAAGGTCGGCAAGGACATGCTTGAAAAGATTGCCGGAGTGTTTCTTCAGGCCGATCTCGGAAGATACGTAGAGCTTTTCATGTTCGATGTAACCGGCCTGGGTAATGGCCTTGTTTACAAAGGACTCAGTGTGGGTAAAGTCAGAAATGAGCAGGACGCGTTTTTCTTTCGCGATGGCGACATCGTATAGCGCCTTACCGAGCGAGCGAGCTTCCAGGACCGAAAACTCAACTTCTTGCTCAATATCCAGCAGCTGCTCGGCAAGACTCTCATTCAAGCCAAACGCTGCTAACATGCGCTGATAAACTTCGAGCGTGTAAAACTCTTCGTTCTTTTCAGCGTAAACGTCTGTGGTGTTGTGGTTCTGGTCGTATTCCTTGCGCAGTTGGCGTTCGAAGCCAACGCGCAACTCTGGGAACCGCTTCACAACAACGGCAGGGAGCAAGTCTTTATGTTCGGATTCCAGTTTCTTCTGGATCAGCACAAACACGTCTTCTGGCTTGAAAACGGTTCTTCTCAGCAGTGTGTCGAAAATATCGAATGAAATGACATCGTATTTTTCAATGCGATCCAGCAGGCTGCGAAGCGAGTTCTTCTTGCTGCTGATGATGCCACCCATTTTTTTGATTTGATTGTCTGCTCCGCTGAATGGGGAGTAGGACAGGTAATCTTTATAAAGGTTTGCTGGTCTCGGCAGTGCGGAAAGCACGTCGATTGCCGAGTCACTTTTGCGTTCGTCCAGACCCACGAGGATTGCTTTGAAGTACTCGACGTCGTGGAGCAGTTTTTCCACGAGAATATTCTGGCGGCAGAACAGCGAAGCAATAAGGGCTTCATCTGGCTTACGCGCATTATCAGCATAGTCGGACGCAATATAAGAAAGATGCGACGTCGATGGAGAGATCAGTTTTTTCTCGTGCAGCAGCGCCTGGAAACCCAGTGTGCTGGATACGGTAATTACGCTGTCCGCCCATGGGGTAATGTATTGAGAAATGTTGTCCAGTTTCTCAAATTCAGTGCTGTACAGGAAATTCTGATACAGGTTTCGAACGTACCCAAGGTTGCGGTTGTTCAGGGTTTTTTCGGATACCAGGCTGCCGATATATTGGGTTGCAATTACGCCGACATTTTTCGGTGCCTTTTCCAATACATCGGTCAGGAACTCAAACTGGTCTTTGTACTTGCAGTTCTCATAAAAGCCAAAATAGCCTGAGATTTGCATCGGAACTAACCAGTACTTATCAAACTTGCGAGTTGGATCGACAAGGTCAAGAATTACGTCTTTCACGTCTGTGTCGTGATTGAAGTAATGGCTGTACAGGTCGCGAATTTTCAGGAATTCATTGGTGTCGTCCAGCGCTTTGAAATCCTGTGACTCGTCGTAGTTCTTAAGGAAGGAACTCGCATACAAACCTACTGGGTCGACGCTGATTGTCTTAGGGTAGGGCGGGCGCATGTATGCGCCTGGCATGATGTCGAGCACCAGTGCCTTCGGGAAGATTTTCCTGAACAGGGTTGTTGGGAATTCCCAGCAGAAAATTACGTCGGGGGCCCAGTCACCAAACAATTTTTTGAAGTACTTTACGTACCGCTCTTCTTTGTCACCAAAGGAGTCGTTATAGCTTTCCAGCAGGAAGTCGTCACCCAGGCCGAACAGGCTGGCGTACTCCTTGCCTCTTACAACAAAACTGTTTTTTGCATTGATTTCAGTAATCTTGCTCTTGCGATTGAGCAGGTCGAGCGTGTGAGAACCAAGCAGAAATTTACATTCGCCTCCAGTGGCTTTTTCAAAAACCTTGCTGAATGGCAAAAGATAGGTCGCGTACGAGCCTACCCGGAACTCGGGTAAGCCCATGTCGATACCAAAGTTTGACATGAATAAAGCTTTCTGGAAGCGCATCTTTCATCCTGAAGGGTGTCAGTCCGTAAACGTGTGGCTTATCGAGCGTTCGTCAGTTCAGCGACGTTCGACGGTTCGGACGGGGGTTAATAAAAAATTTTATGCTATTTCGTTAGCTTGCTTGCGAATTCCCCTGAGGGGCAGTCGCAAGTCAAGCTAAGGAAGGATCTGGTTTTCTGCGTAAATCCTTACTTGTAAGCGCCGGTAGCACGACCCAGCAGCATGGTCTGAACGACTGGTGAGATGACCTTTTGCCATTCATAAATTGCCGCGTTGGTCACATAGATCGTGTCGTCCGGTTTGATCATGATCTGGCGGGCGTAGAAAACGGCTGCCGGGTCACGCATGTCCAGACGTAGGACCGTAGGTTTTGGATTGGTTCCTTCCCCCATGCGAAATACAAATACGCCCTCGGGATTGGCGTTGGCTTCTCGCAGGCCGCCGACGCTCCCCAGTGCATCAAGCAAGCTGGTATTTTGCGCTGGCAGGTCCTTGAGGCCGGGTTCGCCGACAGCACCCATGGCAACGAAACGTTGGCGGGCGCGGTCCAGAACAACTTCTGAGTTTGGACGCAGCACCATATTGTTGCCGGCCAATACATCTTCGTAGTTGAACTGCTGTACCTGGCTGCCGGTGCGCACGGTGACGTTCACCAGGTGCGGCTCCATGACCGGGCCGCCAGCCTGGTTGACCGCATCCAGCAAGGTCAGTGGGCCCTGCAAGGTGCTGAACCGCCCGGGAGATTTCACAGCACCTGCTACCAGTACCGAGCCCGACAGGTCGCCTACCAGTTCGACATGGGTCTGCACGTCGGTGGTCACGCCCTTGAGTTGCTTGCGGATCATCTCCTCAACCTGGTTGAGGGTCATGCCGGCGACGAACTGACGACCCACGTAAGGCAGGGAGATCATGCCCTGGTCATCGATGCGGGTCTTCAGTTGGGTGCCACCGCTGGAGAGCGGGGCAAACAGCGCCGAGCCTTCCGGGGCGTTATCGGTGATCAGTACGTTCAGGATGTCTCCCGCCATCAGGCGCGCGGAGGGCGCAACCGGTTTGGCGATGGAGGCTTGCACCGGACGCACGGCGCCGCGCATGTACGGGCCGATGGTGTTGGCGTTGATTTCAACCAGGTTGTACGACTCGTTCTTGGTTTCGATATCACCCTTGTACGGGCCTGCGCCCGACAATGTGCCGCCGCATCCGGCCAGGCCCAGGCTTGCCAGGGCCAGTGCCGCCAGCTTCAGTTTGAATTTTGGTGGGACAGCAAGGGATTTAATCACGATGATCCTCGATCGAAGCCAGGATGAAGCGGGTAATGCCGTACAGCATGAGCAGGCCAAGCAAGATGGTTGCCAGGTTATACAAACGCTCCGGGTACAGGGCGAGTTGTGGCGTGTTCGGGCTGACTACGGTGACCAGGGTGCGGATCTTCTTGCTGGCCTCGATGCGGGCATTGTCGAGGGCGGCCACTGCGGTCTTGTAGCTTTCTTCGGCAATGCCGGCGTCGAGTGTCAATTGCTGGAAGCGCGAGGCAACGACGTTCAGTTGTGAGCCACCCGGTGACGAGACCAGCAGGCGTTTTTCCTTGGCCAGTTGTTGGGTGATGGCATTGACCTTCTGCTTTTGCTGTTTCACCTGAGGCGAATCAGGACGCAGCTTGAACTGCATTTCGGTGAGGATCGCCTGCTCCTTGGTGTACTGGCTTTCCAGGTCGGCAATGATGGTGGCGCGGCTCTGTGCGGTGTTGGCACCGTCCAGTACTTTGTTTACGTTCTGGAAGTCCAGCAGTTCGGTCTTGCGTTCGGCGTAATTGATCCGCGCGGTTTCCAGTTCGCCTTTGGCAAAGGTCATTTGCTCACGGGCAATGCTGTGGCTGACTTCGTTGACGAAGTGCTCACTGGCCTCAAGGATAGTGCGCAGCATCTGTTCCGAAAGTTCAGGGGTGAAGGCTTGCACTTCGACCCGTAGTAGGCCGGTGGTTTCGTCGTAATGGGCGGAAACCATGCGCTGATAATACTTGAGCAGGTCTTCGCGCTCTGCGTCCTTGTTCAGCCAGAAGAAGATGTCGCTGCGTTGGGCGGCGTACTGTTCGACCCAGTGCAGGCGCTCCTCGAGCAGTAGCATCATGTCCATGGATACGATGTATTCGCGCAGGTAGAGGGTTTCTTCCCGGGAGGCTGGGTTGGTGCCGGTGAGCAGGGTTGCCAGCCCGGGCACCGCAGCGCCTTGGTTGCCACCGTCCTGGCGGACGACTACCTGGGCGGAGCTGATGTAGCGATCAGTGGCGAACATGCCGTAGTAGATGGCTGCCAAGGCGAGTGGCAGGATCACCAGGCCGATTGCCAGGCGCCAGCCCTTGAGTTTACCCGTACTGCTCATATGTGATGCATCCTTGAAATGGAACGGTGCTGCGATATAAGGGGGGTTATCAGGTGTTATAGGCCTTGATGCCTTCCGCGACGTCTTCGTAGATCTGGATGCCGCCATCGCGTACCAGCAAGACTATGTCGCAGAGCTTTTCTACTTCCGGCATGGTGTGGGTAACCAGCACGACTTTCGATTGCTGCAGTTTTTCCTGGAATACTTCTGCACATTTGCGCTTGAACTGGGCATCGCCCACTGACATCACTTCGTCGATCAAGTAGTAATCGAAGTCAAAAGCCATACTCAGGCCGAAGGCCACGCGAGAGCGCATGCCGGATGAGTAGGTCTTGATTGGCTCATCGATCCAGTCACCAATTTCGGCAAATTCCTGGACGTAACGAACCTTCTCGCGCATGGCTTCGCCTTCAGCACCGTAGATCCGGGAGACGAACTTTATGTTATCGCGGCCGGTCATGCTGCCTTGAAAACCTCCTGACAAACCCACCGGCCAAGAAATGCTTTTGTCGGTCACGATGGAGCCTGAGTCGGGGATGTCGGCACCGCCAAGCAGGCGCATCAGCGTCGACTTGCCTGCGCCGTTTCGGCCGATAAGGCCAATGTTTTTACCTGGCGGAATGGACAGCGACAGGTTGCGAAACACATACCGACGCCCCTTGGGGGTCAGATAGGATTTGGTGACGTTCTTAAGCTCGAACACGTTGGCCTGTACTCATCCGTTCTTGGTGGAAATCAGGTGTAAGCGGCGGGCACGGTAGCTACCCAGGGCAATGAATAGCAGGATCACCGTGAGCGTGATCACGTACATTTCAGACACGCCGTCGACGGGGGTGTAGTGCGGGAGAACTTCGGCGCGAATCAGTTCGACCAGATGCAAAAAAGGGTTCAGTAATAGCAGCGGCATCATGGCTTGGGGGAGATAGGACGCAGGAACCAGGACGCCGGAAATGAAGTACAGGGGAAAGAAAGCCATACGAATAACTGGCTTGATGCTTGGCAAGGCATGGGTAGCCAAGGCGAGAATCATGCCTAGGCCAAAAGCAAACAGCAGTCCGAGAGCCAGGGTTATCAACCATTGCAGCGGGTTGCTCACTGCCATATCGAAGCCAAACCAGGCGAAGCCAAAGACCAGGATCGAGTAGACCGTAGCGCTGAGGCAGGTTTCTACCAGCACTCGGGCGACGTAAGTGTCTAGTGGTTTGATCTGCTTGTAAGCGAACAGCGAGCGGTTTTCCCGCAGGCTGTCCATCAATCTCAGGGCTGTGTTGCGATAGAGCAGGAAGGGTGCCATCCCTACCAATACAAACACCGGATACTCAACACCTGCGACGGTACGGCCGCGAATCAGGGAGAACAGCAAGGTGAAGATCAATAGATGGCAGACGGGTTCCACCAGGGTCCACACGGCTCCCATGCGACGTTCACCAAAACGCGCACGGGCCTCGCGCAGGACCAAGGCAAAGATGACTGATTTTTGAATCTGGAAGGAGGAGCGAGGCTTCAAGATATTTACCGCACAGCAAAGCGGCGCGCCTGGGCACACCGGTGAATTCATTTCAGGAAATGCCCGGGTCCCGCTCGCTGATATGGGGATTTGGGCGGCTTCCGTGCTCTAAGGGCGGAAGATTAATCGCTGGGCGGTATTAGCGTCAAGTGAGAATCTTTCCCTATTTCCTACATCTACAGTGCTATTCCCCTGCACATAATTCTTTCGATCGCCTCAGATATAGTCTGTATTGAATCAGTATATGGCCTACAAATGACAGTTTGATATCAGGGTCTTTGGTGATATCAATAGGCTACTACTTGGCTGTTGATTGCAATTATTTGTACCTGGCTGGGAACTTGTACAAGGCAGGGTGAAATTTATATACATCAACTCATTAGAAGCATTGTTTACAGCTGAGGTGGAAATTGGATACGTCTGCCGTGAACAAACCTGGTGCAAATGATCGTGCAAGAGGAAAACCTCCCGTTTTTTCGACCTGTTATGGTGCCTGATGACCTGCCCGGGAGCCTTGTTTATCGCGATTTTTCAGCAATCTGCTCGACCAGTCGTCGGTTCAATTCTCTGATTTGATCACACAGGGAGTCATTTCTCCGGAAGGGACTGATTTTTTAGGGGGAGGGCGATTTGCTGCTGTGGTCCGGCTGCGCATTCAAGTCTCTACGCAACTGAAATGCTGATTTGCCCTAAGCGAAGTTGAGACGGGTGTACCATTTTGATTGTCGTTTCTCTATTCTGAGCCTTTCAGGGGCATGAAGTGTGCTCGCATGCCTTGATTGATACTACAGGTGCAATGATGAGCTAAATATAAAGGTGCGACACTCGCCGTGGTGTTCGATCAATAGCCCTCCCTGCGTGCTCACTCCTTCGACAAGATGGCGATTTGCTTAATCCAGTTGCTATTTCGTTCCTAAATAGCCCGCTGATTAACCCGCCCACTCAACTCCTGCGCAGTCTCCTTGCGCTCGGAATACCGATCCACCAGATCCGGCCGATCGCGCAGCAGCAGCGTGAACTTCACCAACTCTTCCATCACATCTACCACTCGGTCATAGAGCGCCGAGGGTTTCATGCGGTTGTGTTCGTCGAACTCGAGAAAGGCTTTTGGCACGGAGGACTGGTTGGGGATGGTGAACATGCGCATCCAGCGGCCCAGTACCCGCAGTTGGTTGACGGTGTTGAAGGACTGCGAGCCGCCTGAGACTTGCATCACGGCCAGGGTTTTACCCTGGGTCGGGCGGATGGCGCCGAGGGCCAGGGGCACCCAGTCGATCTGCGCCTTGAACACAGCGGACATTGAGCCGTGGCGTTCCGGTGAGCACCAGACCTGGCCTTCTGACCATTGCATCAGTTGCAGCAGTTCCTGGACTTTCGGGTGGTCGCTGGGGGTGTCATCGGGTAGGGGCAGGCCGGACGGGTTGAAGATGCGGGTCTCGGCGCCGAAGTGTTGCAGCAGGCGGGCGGCTTCCTCTACCAGCAGGCGGCTGAAGGAGCGCGGGCGAGTCGAGCCGTAGAGCAGCAGGATGCGCGGTGGGTGTTGGTCGCTGCTTGTCGGGTGCAGGGTGTCGGACAGTAGGGTGTCGAGGTTGGGCAGGTGTTCGTTCATCAGGGACTCCAGGTCAGAGGCGTGCGATGCGCTCGAGCTCGGTTTGCAGGGCGGCGGCGTCGAGTTGGGCGAAGGGCAGTTGGAAGAATGCGCGGCAGCGGGTTTCGATGGTGGCCAGGGTGGCGGTGAATGCGGCATTGATCTGCGCTTCGCTGCCGCTGATCTCGGAGGGATCCTCGAGGCCCCAATGGGCCTTGAGTGCGGGGCCGAAATACACCGGGCAGGTTTCTCCGGCGGCTTTGTCACAGACGGTGATGACAATGTCCGGCGGGCTGTCGGCGAAGGCCTCGTTGCCTTTGCTGTGCAGTCCTGCGGTGGCAATCCCGGCTGCCAACAAGGTGCTCAGGCTGCGGGGCAGGACCTGTCCCTTGGGGAAGCTGCCAGCGCTCACTGCCGTGAAACCGCTGGGGGCGAGGTGGTTGAACAGGGCTTCGGACAGGATGCTGCGACAGCTGTTGGCTGTGCACATGAACAGGACTTTCATCGATTTCTCCGTGGTGTGTAGGCCGGGATCATGCCGGGGGCTACATATGGATTATCGAATATACGAATTATCGAATATAAGGTAAAGCGCGGAGGCTGATCTTTATCGATGCTGCGCGGTCGGCTGAAACAAAAAGGGCGACCACTATGGGTCGCCCGCGCTTGTGCAGCGGTCGGGAAGCGTCAGAGCTCCAGTCCTTGCTCGATCACCGAGAGAAAATTCAGTTCATCCAGTGCCACCGGAGTGGGGCGTGGTTGTCCGGTGCGGGCAACGGGCTGGATTTGCCACACGGGCTCGGCCATGTCGTTCTCGGTGCGGCGGATGTACAGCGCCTGGCCTTTGCCGCGGATGTCGACCTGGCCTGTGCCGCCGATGATGAAGCGGGCAATGGGGTCCAGGGTAATGGTGTTGTGGTTGCCCTCGATCTGCAGCTTGTCGATGGCGTAGTTGAAGGTCTCGCCGGAGGGCAGGCTCTCGAACACGCGAGTCGGTACCCGGCGAATGTTGAGGCCGGCGTGGGTCAGCGGCTCCAGCCAGGTTTCCAGTTGGTGGTACATGTCATAGACCTGGCTTGGCCAGTGTTCAATGGCCAGGTCGGCGCGGGCCTCGGCGTCCACACGGGTTTTTTGTTTTTGCTTCAGTTTCGTGGCGAGTTCGTCTGCCTTGCTCATTCCGATTCCCTATCGTGCGTTCAGAGTGGTCTGCGCTCTCAAGGTACTGCACTTGCGCGAGTGATTGCCAGTCGCCGGCACTGCCTTGGTGCGGGTTAGAGAAGAATGTCTTCTGCTGATGCTCGGCCAGCCCTCACAATAGGCCCATTGGATGTTTCGCTTTCAGGTGTGTGAATGAAAAAACTGTCTGTATGGGTCCTGTTTGCTGTGCTGGCGATTGTCAGTGTGGTGCTGAGCAATACGCCGCAATCGGAGCGCAACAAACAGCAGAACGAGTCAGCGTCGGGGGTGTTCGACTATTACTTGCTGGCGTTGTCCTGGTCGCCGACCTTTTGCCTGACGCGCCCGGAAAATGCCCAGTGTTCGGGCAAGGGCTACGGTTTTGTGCTGCACGGCCTGTGGCCGCAATACGCCAAGGGCGGCTGGCCGCAGTCCTGCGCACCGAATGCGCGGTTGTCGGCGGCCGAGCGGGCCAGGGGGCTGACGCTGTTTGTCACGCCGGCCTTGCTCAAGCATGAGTGGGCCAAGCACGGTACCTGCAGTGGGCTGGGTGCCATGGGCTACCTGGCGGCTGCGGACAAGGCGCTGGGCGCGGTGAAGATCCCCGAGCCGCTGCAGCCTTTGAGCAAGGAAGTGTATTTCTCTGCCCAGGACATCACTCAGATGTTTCGTCGCAGCAACCCCGGGATACCGGCAGACGGTATTGCGGTGATCTGTCGCGGCCCTGAGTTGTCGGAGGTGCGGGTGTGCATGGCCAAGGACCTGTCGTTCCAGGCGTGCGGCAAGGGGGTGAAAAACCAGTGTCGCTCGGGGGATGTTCGAGTGCCACCGATGCGTTGAGGGGCTGGTTTTTTGTAGCAGCTGTCGAGTGAAGCGAGGCTGCGTAGCAGTCGTAAAGCCGCTGATTGCGGTGCTTCAGGTACAGCGGGGCGCCTGATTTTACGACTGCTTCGCAGCCGAACGCAGCCTCGCTTCGCTCGACAGCTGCTACAGGTGCTCTGCAGTTGTTACAGGTGGTCGGTAGTCGTTGCAGGTGGGCGGCAGTTGTTAGAGGTGGTCAGTAGTTGTTTTGGCTGTTCGGCACGACGGCTTTTATAGGGGCAGGCCCAGGGCCACCAGATCCTTGCGCAGTTGGCCGGCGTTGCTGAATTGCAGTGCATGGAAGCCTTCGCGGCGGGCGCCTTCGATGTTGGGGGCGTGGTCGTCGATAAATACCGCGTGGTGGCCTTCGAACTGATAGCGCGACTTGAGCAGTTGGAAGATCTGCGGTGCGGGCTTGATGATGCCTTCTGCGCCCGAGACCAGGATGCCCTCGAATCGGTTCAGGAAGGCGAAGCGCTCAAGGGCGATGGGGAAGGTTTCCGCCGACCAGTTGGTCAGGGCCAGCAGGCGTACTTGCTTGGCGTGCAATTGCTCGAGGATCTCGACGGTTTCTTCCAGTGCGCCGCCGAGCATTTCTTCCCAGCGTTCGCGGTAGGCGCGAATCAGTGCCTCTTGCGTTGGGTGGCGGGCAATGGCTTCGTCAATGGCTTCCTGCCATGAGCGTCCGGCGTCCTGGCGTTCGTTCCAGTCGGTGCTGCAGACCTCGGACAGAAAAGTCTCCATCGCCTGCTCATCATCGGTAAACAGCTTGCGGTAGAGGTTTCTCGGGTTCCAGCGAATCAGCACATTGCCCAGGTCGAAGACCACGGTGTTGATGCTGGGCGCAAGGTCCTGATGGTTCATGCGTTCCTCCATGGGCAGCCGATTAGAATGAAGGATTGAGCCTAGCAGAGCATTTTGGGGCTGCCGGCCTTGGCTGCGCGGCAAGTGTTTCCAGGTGTTATCGCGGTGCCGCGGTTTGCCCCTCGTCACCGCCCTAGGCTAAGCTTTGCCGATCAAGGGATCCGGGCGTCTGCTCGCGCTTTACCCTTCAAGGATGATGCATTTGCCAACCCCCATTCACGACCCCCACGATACACTCGGCGGCCCACTGAAGCGTTTACCCCTGCGCAAGGCGGCGGTGATCTTTATTGCAGCGGTGTGCCTGAGCCTCTGTGGCCTGCTGTACCTGCAGCTCGACCAATCCCGGCATCACGACTTGTCCCAGGCGCAAACCGCTTCGGTGAACCTCACGCGGGCGATGGCGCAGCAGGCCGAGGATACCTTCGTGGCCGCCGATCTGGTGGTGACCAGCCTGGTCGACTGGATTCAGGCCGACGGTTTTGGCGTGGCGTTGAACCCGCGCCTGCAGCGCACCTTTGCCCGTCGGGTGCAGGCTCTGGAACAGTTGCATGGGCTATTTCTGTTCGATCGCCAAGGGCAGTGGGTGGTGACCTCCTTCGGTGAGTTGCCGACTCGCAAGGGCGTCGCCGATCGCGAGTATTTCAGGTTTCATCAACAGAACGCTTCGTTACAGGCCCATATCGGCCCGGCGATCCGCAGTCGGCAAAACGGTGAATGGATCATCCCGTTGTCACGGCGGGTGAATGACCGCAATGGTCAATTTCAGGGCGTACTGATGGCGGGCATCCGCATGGAGTATTTCGACCAGTTTTTCAAAAGTTTCAGCCTGGACGACCACGCCTTGATGTTTCTGGCCCTGACGGATGGCACTTTGCTCGCTCGGCGGCCAGGTGCGGAGGTGCGCATTGGCGAGTCGCTGGCGCAAGGGGAGATTTTCCGGCGCTACTTGCCGAATGCACCCTCGGGCACCGCGATGATTCGTTCGAGGGTGGACGGCGAGCTGCGCCTGTACGGTTACCAACAACTGGACGCGTATCCGTTGGTGGTGGCGGCGGCCACCCCGGAGGCGGTGGTGCTGCGCGGCTGGTACGCCAATGCCGTGCAGTCCAGTGTCATCGTGGCCCTGGTGGTGCTCGGTGTCAGTCTGTTTGGCTGGGTGTTTGTGCTGCAGGTGCGCAACGGTGAGCGTATCGAGGCAGACCTGCGTGCGGCCCAGGAGCGCCTGGAAGTGATCGCCACCCATGACAGCCTGACCGGCCTGGCGAACCGACGGCTGTTCGAGCGGGCGCTGCAAGTCGAGTTTGCCCGTGGGCTGCGCCAGCAAAGTCCGCTAAGCCTGATCATGCTCGATATTGATTACTTCAAGCGCTTCAACGACAGCTATGGCCATGTCGCCGGCGACCAGTGCCTGGCGCGGGTGGCTGGCGTGGTCAAGGGGTGCTGCCAACGCCCGTCTGACCTGGTGGTGCGCTACGGCGGGGAAGAGTTTGCGGTGCTGTTGCCGGATACCGATATTCAGGGTGCCGTCGCCATTGCCGAGCAGATTCGGCACAGCGTCCAGGGCGCCAACATTCTCCACAGCGGCGCGCCTTCGGGGCAGTTGACCGTCAGTCTCGGCTGCCATGCCTTCGTGCCCAAGGACGGCGACAGCATTGAGTGGCTCATCGAGTGCGCGGATGCGGCGTTGTACCAGGCCAAGAACTTCGGCCGCAATCGCACGCAGGTGGCCTCTCGGGAGAGGCGTCCGAGCGATGCCCTTAGCCGGCGCTGAAGGCCTGGCGTAGCCGTTCAATGGTCTGCTCGGTGGTCAGGCCTGGAGCGGGTGGTGGATCCGGGCGTTCACAGAACTCGCGCCAGACAAACAGCGTCAGCTCTGCGCCGTCGGTAACCGTTTGCGGATTGGGCGCGCCAAAACCCTGCAGTAGCCGATAGCGCGGATCTTGCCAGAACAGGTTTTCCACCCAGTCGAACACCGGGATGAAGTGAAAGTGGATGGGCTGGTCGGGGGTATGGCCATAGCGGCCGATGTACAAGCGTTTTGGCTGCAACTGGCTCTGCATCACCTGTTGGGTGTGCGCCATCAACGCTCCGAGTTCAGCCAACGCCTCGGCGGGCAGCTCGTGGAGCTCGTTGACGTTGGCCCTGGCCCCGAGCATCAGGTACCCCGGCAGGTGCGAGTTAATGCGGTGATTGACGATCCAGTGGGTGGTTTGATGGACAATCAGCTGTGGGTCGATGTGCATGGTCGGGCGTCGCCTTTTTCTTCACCGGGCCGATGAGGGAAATCAATTGTCGTTGCCAGTGGTGGCTATCGTATAACTTTTGCCCATCGGCACGGCACTCGACCGCGCCGGCTCCGGTGCGCCTTCATGTTCAAGGAATCGCTCATGACCCCAGCTGCGCTCGAATACATTGACCTGTACCTTCAGCGTCTTGGTTTTGCCGCGCCACCCGCGCCCACCCTGGAAACCCTGGCTGAACTGCAGCTAAGGCACACCAGCACCTTCGTCTTCGAAAATCTCTCGCCCCTGGCCGGATTGCCGGTGCCCCTCGACCTGCCATCGATCCAGCACAAAGTGCTCCAGGCGGGGCGTGGCGGCTATTGCTACGAGCTCAACAACCTGTACATGACCTTGTTGCAGCACCTGGGATACCAGGTGCGCGGTATCACCGGGCGCGTGGTGATGAACACCCCGCAGGACGTCTGGGCGGCACGTACCCATCGCCTGACTCTGGTGACCCTCAATGGTCTGCGCTACATCACCGATGTGGGCTTTGGCGGCATGGTGCCGACAGCGCCGCTGATGCTCGACACCGAGCAGGAGCAGGCAACGCCCCATGAGCCGTATCGCATCACTCGCGAGGACGAAAGCTACACTTTGCAGGCCAAGGTCGCCGGCGAGTGGCGGGCAATGTATGTCTTCGACCTGCAGCGCCAGGGCGATATCGATTACGAGATCGGCAACTGGTATGTCTCCACTCACCCTCAATCACCGTTCCTGCAGCGCCTGATGGTGGCGCGGACCGGGGAGGGCGTGCGCCGCACCCTGAACAACGGCAGCTATGCGCTGCATCACCTGGGCAGCCCCAGCGAGCGACGCGAGATCAGCGATGTGCAGGAGCTGATCGAGTTGCTGCGCAGCGAATTCTCGCTCCAGGTGCCCGAACATCCGGCGCTCCGGGCGACCCTGGCGGGATTGATCGCCCCTCAGCAATAACTGAAGGCTTGGCAGAAAAAAGCTGATCGGTCGATCAGCTATTTTTCGACCGGCGGTAAAGCCCGAAAAGTGCGGGCTAGACGCTTGGAAGTGGGCTGGGGTGGATGCTTGTCCATTATGTGACTGATAAGTTGTATACAACTCTATGGACATTTGTCTTGGGTGTTGAATACAGTGTGCGCATAACAAAAACCCAGGGAACCCCCCACGATGAAAACGCCCTCTGTTTCACACCAACGGCCCGAGGATGAAAACCTCGGGGTCGGCGCGAATATGGCTTACGGCCTGCAACACGTTCTGACCATGTATGGCGGTATCGTTGCGGTACCACTGATCATCGGCCAGGCGGCCGGGCTTTCTCCGGCAGACATTGGTCTGTTGATCGCGGCATCGTTGTTTGCAGGGGGGTTGGCAACGCTGCTGCAAACCCTGGGTCTGCCGTTTTTCGGTTGTCAGTTGCCGCTGGTGCAGGGCGTGTCGTTCTCCGGTGTCGCGACCATGGTGGCGATTGTCAGCAGTGGCGGCGAGGGCGGCTTCCAGTCGATCCTGGGGGCGGTGATTGCCGCCTCGCTGATCGGCTTGTTGATCACTCCGGTGTTCTCGCGGATCACCAAGTTCTTCCCGCCGCTGGTGACCGGTATCGTGATCACCACCATCGGCCTGACGCTGATGCCGGTGGCCGCGCGCTGGGCCATGGGCGGCAACAGTCACGCCGAAGACTTCGGCAGCATGGCCAACATCGGCCTGGCGGCGGTGACCCTGGTGCTGGTGCTGCTGCTGAGCAAGATCGGCAGCGCCACCATCTCCCGCCTGTCGATCCTGTTGGCCATGGTCATCGGTACCCTGATTGCGGTATCCCTTGGCATGGCGGACTTTTCCAGCGTCAGCGAAGGGCCGATGTTCGGCTTCCCGACGCCGTTCCACTTCGGTATGCCGACCTTTCACTTCGCCGCCATCCTGTCGATGTGCATCGTGGTCATGGTGACCCTGGTCGAGACCTCGGCGGACATCCTCGCGGTCGGTGAGATCATCGACACCAAGGTCGACTCCAAGCGCCTAGGCAACGGCCTGCGCGCCGACATGCTGTCGAGCATGATTGCGCCGATCTTCGGTTCCTTCACCCAGAGCGCCTTCGCCCAGAACGTCGGGCTGGTGGCGGTGACCGGGATCAAGAGCCGCTATGTGGTGGCCACCGGCGGGCTGTTTCTGGTGATCCTCGGGCTGCTGCCGTTCATGGGGCGGGTGATTGCCGCAGTGCCGACCTCGGTACTCGGTGGGGCCGGTATCGTGCTGTTCGGCACCGTCGCCGCCAGCGGCATTCGCACCCTGTCCAAGGTCGACTACCGTAACAACGTCAACCTGATCATCGTTGCCACCTCGATCGGCTTCGGCATGATCCCGATCGCCGCGCCGAACTTCTACGACCACTTCCCAAGCTGGTTCGCCACGATCTTCCATTCCGGTATCAGTTCGTCGGCAATCATGGCCATCGCGCTCAACCTGACCTTCAACCACTTCACCACCGGCAACTCCGACCAGCAGTCGGTATTTGCCGCCGGCACCGAGCGCACCTTGCGCTTCCAGGATCTTGCCGCGCTGCGTGAAGGCGACTACTTCAGCGATGGCAAGTTGCATGACTGCGACGGCAATGAAGTGCCGGTGGTCGTGGAGGGCCATGGTCACGAAGCGCCGGAGCATCGGCCGCAGCAGGTTAAAAGCAGTGAGCATGTCTGACCGCTAAGCCGCGCTGAGCAAGGCTGACCAGTTGTTTGGACTGGTCGGCTTTTTTATCGGCCACAAAAAAGCCCCTGAACTTTCGATTCAGGGGCTTTTTGATCTTGCTGTCTGGCTCCACGACCTGGACTCGAACCAGGGACCCAGTGATTAACAGTCACTTGCTCTACCAACTGAGCTATCGCGGAATGCGCCGTATGTTACTGATTAAAAAGAACAAGTCAACAAAAAATTGAACATTGGGCGGTTTTTCCGGTGAGTGGTGTCGATTTGTTGCGCGGTGGGCGGTAGGCGGCCATTGGCGGTTACCAGAAGCGCGGTAGAGGGCTACCATGGGTTTCCGGGCGTGGTTTCACGCGCTGTCGGCCATTAGCCCACAAGGTAGGCGTCATGACTCAACAACCGCTGTTCTTCCCAATCCTGGCGTACGGGGTACTTGCATGAGCATTGCCCAGATCAGCCTGCCCAAAGGCGTCGGTGCGCCCGCCGAAAAACTGTTCGAAGCGATCACCCAGGCGGGCACCGCTGAGGCGCTCAACCGTGCCGGGGGCAAGGCCGAGGGGTTTGTGCTGGGGCTGGAAAGCGCCAAGGCGATCAAGAGTCAGGTGGCCGAGGCCTTGTATGTGGCTTATGACGATGCCGCCAGCCAGCGTTCCAGCCAACTGGCTGGCTGAGCCGTCATCCACCGAAGGTGACGGTGCCGAGCATGAACTTGGCATACAGCGACGTGGCGGCCAGTTGCACCAGCCACAGGGCCAGGCCGCCGAGAAACACCCCGCTTGCCACTTGCAGCACCAGGCTGTTGCCGCGCTTGGTCGCAGGGCGAGGGGCGAAGTGATCCAGGTCGTCATCGCGGTCGGCGCGTAAGTTGTCGTTTTTCATCTCGGCTCTCAAATATTCGGGGTTTTGCTGTGTCTGTGGCAGAGCACTTCGCGAGCAGGCTCGCACAGTGAATCTCTCTAGAGTCTAGAGTGTGGGGCTTTGGCATTGGGCATTATCTGCTCGGCAACAAAAAGGGGAAGCCAAGCGGCTTCCCCTTTTTTATCCAGCGGGTTCAGATCACCTGAACGATGGCCTGGGTCACGGCGGCGATGTTGTTCTGGTTCAGCGCGGCCACGCAGATACGGCCGGTGTCCAGGGCGTAGATGCCGAACTCGTTGCGCAGGCGGGTCACTTGTTCAACGGTCAGGCCGGAGTAGGAGAACATCCCGCACTGGCGGCCGACAAAGCTGAAGTCGTGATCCGGAGCGTGCTGGGCCAGCAGGTCGACCATCTGGGTGCGCATGCCACGAATGCGAAGGCGCATCTCGGCCAGTTCCTGCTCCCACTGGGCGCGCAGTTCCGGGCTGTTGAGTACGGCGGCAACCACTGCCGCGCCATGGGTCGGCGGGTTGGAGTAGTTGGTGCGGATCACGCGCTTGACTTGCGACAGCACGCGCGCGCTTTCTTCTTTCGATTCGCTGACGATCGACAGTGCGCCGACGCGCTCGCCGTACAGCGAGAACGATTTGGAGAACGAGCTGGAAACGAAGAAGTTCAGCCCCGACTCGGCGAACAGGCGTACCGCAGCGGCGTCTTCGTCGATACCGTCGCCAAAGCCCTGGTAGGCCATGTCGAGGAACGGCACGAGGTTTTTCGCCTTGACCACGTCCAGGACGTTTTTCCAGTCCGCCGGGCTCAGGTCGACGCCGGTCGGGTTATGGCAGCAGGCGTGCAGCACCACGATCGAGTTGGCAGGCAGGGCGTTGAGGTCTTCCAGCAGACCGACGCGGTTGACGTCATGCGTGGCGGCGTCGTAGTAGCGGTAGTTCTGCACCGGGAAGCCGGCGGTTTCGAACAGCGCGCGGTGGTTTTCCCAGCTTGGGTCGCTGATGGCCACGACGGCGTCCGGCAGCAATTGCTTGAGGAAGTCGGCACCGATTTTCAGTGCGCCGGTACCGCCCACGGACTGGGTGGTGACCACGCGGCCAGCGGCCAGCAGTGGCGAGTCAGCGCCAAAAAGCAGCTTTTGCACGGCCTGGTCGTAGGCGGCGATGCCGTCGATCGGCAGGTAGCCGCGGGAGGCGTGTTGAGCGGCGCGAGTTGTCTCGGCTTCGACTACGGCGCGCAGGAGTGGAATTCGCCCCTCCTCGTTGCAGTAAACACCGACCCCCAGGTTGACCTTGTTGGTTCGGGTGTCAGCGTTGAATGCTTCGTTGAGGCCCAGGATTGGATCGCGTGGTGCCATTTCGACAGCGGAGAACAGGCTCATTATTGCGGCGGCTCTGAATGGAATGTGGAGGGACGTGTGGCGCTCCAGCCGAATGCACTAGAGCGGTGCACAAACGGGGAGCTAGTATAGAGGCCATCACCGGGCAGGGCGACAGGCGTTTGGCCTTTTCCGGCAAGTTTTTCGGTTTATTTGCCAACCGTTAGTCTTATTGTCATGACGGTCTATTACGGGGCATGTAGGACGATTACCTTGAAACTACAGGCATTCGCCACCACATCAACGGTTATCATGATTTTTCCCCGCGACATCCGTCGTCAGCGCTGTTCATCGTGGCTACCTGGCCCAACCGTTCAGGCCGGCAACCGCGCCGCGCAAAACCAGAGGTAGGTATGTCCGAATTCCAGCTAGTCACCCGCTTCGAGCCTGCTGGCGATCAGCCGGAAGCCATCCGCCTGATGGTCGAGGGCATCGAGGCCGGGCTCGCGCACCAGACGCTGCTCGGTGTGACAGGCTCCGGCAAGACCTTCAGTATCGCCAACGTGATTGCCCAGGTGCAGCGTCCGACCCTGGTGCTGGCGCCGAACAAGACCCTGGCCGCGCAGCTGTATGGCGAATTCAAGGCGTTTTTCCCCAATAACGCCGTCGAGTACTTCGTTTCCTACTACGACTACTACCAGCCGGAAGCCTACGTGCCGTCGTCCGATACCTTCATTGAGAAGGACGCCTCGATCAACGACCACATCGAGCAGATGCGCCTGTCGGCGACCAAGGCGTTGCTCGAGCGCAAGGACGCGATCATCGTCACCACGGTGTCGTGCATCTACGGCCTGGGCAGCCCGGAAACCTATCTGAAGATGGTGTTGCACATCGATCGTGGCGACAAGCTCGATCAGCGTGCCCTGGTTCGCCGCCTGGCTGACCTGCAGTACACCCGCAATGACATGGATTTCGCCCGCGCCACGTTCCGCGTGCGCGGCGATGTGATCGATGTCTACCCGGCGGAATCGGACCTGGAAGCGATCCGCATCGAGCTGTTCGATGATGAGGTCGAAAGCCTCTCGGCCTTTGATCCGCTGACCGGGGAGGTGATCCGCAAGCTGCCGCGCTTCACCTTCTACCCCAAGAGCCACTACGTGACCCCCCGCGAAACCCTGCTCGGCGCCATCGACGGGATCAAGGTCGAGCTGCAGGAACGCCTCGACTACCTGCGTTCCAACAACAAGCTGGTGGAAGCCCAGCGCCTGGAGCAGCGCACCCGGTTTGACCTGGAGATGATCCTTGAGCTGGGCTACTGCAACGGCATCGAAAACTACTCGCGCTACCTGTCCGGCCGGGAGTCTGGCCAGGCGCCACCGACCTTGTTCGACTACTTGCCGGCCGATGCCTTGCTGGTGATCGACGAATCCCACGTCAGCGTGCCGCAGGTCGGCGCGATGTATAAGGGCGACCGTTCACGCAAAGAGACTCTGGTGGAATACGGGTTCCGCCTGCCGTCGGCCCTGGATAACCGGCCGATGCGCTTCGACGAGTTCGAAAACATCAGCCCGCAGACGATTTTCGTCTCGGCCACCCCGGGCAACTACGAAGCCGAGCACGCCGGGCGCGTGGTCGAGCAATTGGTGCGTCCGACCGGCCTGGTGGACCCGCAGATCGAAATCCGCCCGGCGCTGACCCAGGTCGACGACCTGCTGTCGGAGATCACCAAGCGGGTGGCGCTGGAGGAGCGGGTGCTGGTCACCACGCTGACCAAGCGCATGTCCGAAGACCTCACCGACTACCTGGCGGACCACGGCGTGCGCGTGCGTTATCTGCACTCGGACATCGACACCGTGGAGCGGGTGGAGATCATCCGCGACTTGCGCCTGGGCACCTTCGACGTGCTGGTGGGGATCAACCTGTTGCGTGAAGGCCTGGACATGCCGGAAGTGTCGCTGGTGGCGATTCTCGATGCCGACAAGGAAGGCTTCCTGCGTTCCGAGCGCTCGCTGATCCAGACCATCGGCCGTGCCGCGCGGAACCTCAACGGTCGGGCGATTCTGTATGCCGACCGCATCACGGGTTCGATGGAGCGGGCGATCGGCGAGACCGAGCGTCGTCGCGACAAGCAGATCGCCTTCAACCTGGCCAACGGTATCACCCCCAAGGGGGTGTTCAAGGATGTCGCCGACATCATGGAAGGCGCCACCGTGCCGGGTTCGCGCAGCAAGAAGCGCAAGGGCATGGCCAAGGCGGCCGAGGAAAGCGCCAAGTACGAAAACGAACTGCGCTCGCCGAGCGAGATCACCAAGCGCATTCGCCAACTGGAAGAGAAGATGTATCAGCTCGCCCGCGACCTGGAGTTCGAAGCCGCGGCCCAGACCCGCGACGAAATCGCCAAGATGCGCGAGCGGTTGCTGGCGGTCTGATTTTTTAGCGCTTGATCGGGCCTCATCGCGAGCAGGCTCGCTCCCACGAGGTTCAGTGTGATCCCTGTGAGAGCGAGCCTGCTCGCGAATGGGGCGACTCGGTCTTAATGTGCCTCTCCAGCCTTGAGCCCCGCCGGCAATGCCTTGGTCAGCAGAATCGCCAGCATGCTCACCCCCAGCGCTATCCCGACAAAATGAAAGGCGTCGTTGTAGGCCATGATCGACGCTTGCTGGTGGGCGATCTCGCTGAGCTTGCCCAGCGCCGCGGTTTCGCTGCCCAACCGATCCGTCAGGCTCGCCATGCGTTCAGCGACCTGCGGGTTGGTTGGCACAATCGCCTCGCGCAAATAATCGAAGTAGGTCTTGGTCCGGGCATCCAGCAGGGTGGCGAGCAGGGCGATGCCGATGGCGCCACCGAGGTTGCGCAGGATGTTGAACAGGCTCGACGCCGAGCCGGCATCCTCGGGCAGGATGTAGGCGGTAGCGATCAGCGAGATGGTGACCATGATCAGCGGCTGCCCCAGCGCGCGGATGATCTGGATCTGGTTGAACTGCGGCCCGGCAAAGTCCGGGTTGAGCACCCCCGAAGAAAAACTCGCCAGGCCGAACAGGCCAAAACCCAGGGTGCACAGCCATTTCGGCGAGATGTACTTCATCAGCTTGGGCACCAGTGGAATCAGGAACAACTGCGGCACGCCCATCCACATGATCACTTCGCCGATCTGCAGCGCGTTGTAGTTCTGGATCTGCGCCAGGTACAGCGGCAACAGGTAGATCGAGCCATACAGCCCCACCCCCATGCCCAGGCTGGAGATGCTCGACAGGCCGAAGTTGCGGTTGCGCAGGATGCCCAGGTTGATCAGCGGGTTGGGCTTGGACACCTGGACGATGACAAAGGTGATCAGGCTGACCAGGGCAATACTGCCCAGGGTTACGATCAGGCTCGACTCCAGCCAGTCCTTGCGGTGACCTTCCTCGAGGAACACCTGCAGGCAGCCCAGGCCAACGCCCAGGGTGAGGATGCCGGTGTAGTCGGTGCTCTTGAGCAGTTCCCAGTGCGCCTCTTTCTTCTCCAGGCCATACATCAGCCCGGCAATCATGATGAGGCCAGGCGGGATGTTGATGTAGAAGATGTACTCCCAGCCCCAGTTTTCCGTGAGCCAGCCACCCAGGGTCGGGCCGATGGAGGGGGCGAAGGTGGCGGTCATGGCGAACATGGCCATGCCTTTGGCTCGGTGGTGTTCGGGCAGCTTGATCAGGGTCAGGGTGAACGCCAGGGGGATCAGCGCGCCGCCGGTAAAACCCTGCAAGGCGCGGAACACGATCATGCTTTCCAGGCTCCAGGCCATGGAGCAGAGCAGGGAGGCGAACAGGAAGCCGGCCGAGACCCAGACTGCCAGGCGCCGTGCCGAGAGCAACTGCACCAGCCAGGCGGTGAGGGGGATCATGATGATTTCCGCCACCAGGTAGGAGGTGGAAATCCATGAACCTTCCTCAAGCGTCGCCGACAGCGCGCCCTGGATGTCCTTGAGCGAGGAGTTGGTGATCTGGATGTCGAGTACCGCCATGAAGGCGCCGAGCATCACGCTCATGACCGCAATCCAGTCCCGCCGGGTCGGTTCGCCGACCGGGCGGATCAGTTGATCACCGGCCATCGACCGGGTCTTTGATGTTCACTTTGGCGGTGACCGACATGCCCGGGCGGATCTTGCCGTGCAGTGGGTTGTCCGCGGCAAACGTCAGTTTCACCGGAATCCGTTGCACCACCTTGGTGAAGTTGCCGGTGGCGTTGTCGGGCGGCAACAGGCTGAACTGGGCGCCGGAGGCGGCGAACAGGCTGTCGACCCGGGCTTGGATCGGGGTGTCGCCGTAGGCATCAAAAATCAGCTCGGCCTTTTGCCCGGGCAGCATGTGGCCGATCTGGGTTTCCTTGAAGTTGGCCTGAATCCAGATGTCCTGGTCCGGGACGATCGACAGCAGGTACGCGCCGGCTTGCACCACCTGGCCGTTGCGCGCCGCGCGCTGGCCGACCAGGCCACTGATCGGCGAGTGGATCTCGCTGCGGGTCAGGTTCAGCTCGGCCTGGGCCAGGTCGGCCTGGGCGTTGGCAATCTGCGCGTCGAGGCGCTTGATCTCGGCGCTCAGGGCGTTGACCTGCTGGCGCTGTGCCTGGGCGTCGGCCTGGGCCTTGGTGACCTGGGAGCGGGCGATATGGTTTTCCGCGGACAGGGTGGTGACCCGTTCTTCCGAGACGTAGCCGGGCTTGCGCAGCGTTTCGGCGCGGGACAGATCTATTTGCGAGCGCCCCAGGCTGGCCTGGCTGGAGGCGACCTGGGCTTCGCTGGAGGCGATCAGGCTGGCTTGCTGGGTCAGTTTGCTCTGGGCCTGCAGGCGCTCGGCCTGGCGGGTGGCGAGGGCGGCGGCAGCGCGGTCGACGGCGAGGCGGAAGTCCTCACCTTCGAGGCGAATCAGCAGTTGGCCTTTTTCCACGTGCTGGTTGTCCTGCACCAGCACCTCGTCGATACGCGCGCTCAACTGGCTGGAAACACGGGTGATTTCACCCTGCACATAGGCGTTATCGGTGCTTTCGTAAAACCGTCCCTGGAAAAACCATTCGGCAAAAAAGCCGCCGGCGATCAGCAGGACGACAAACAGGAAGATAAACAGGCGACGCTTGAGTTGGGCAGGCATGGGCAGCTTGTAGTCGATAAAGTGTAAGGAAATTTTACAGCTGGTGAATCTGGCACATAGCCGACAGGTGGTAAATGCCACCAACGGATAATCAGGCATTTGCCGCTGTTAGCGCCTTTTGTAGCCTCAATCTTGGCTTATATGCCCTGCTCACTGGAGCGGGGCGGGTGTCGCCTGTTACCATTCGCCCTTTGTTTCATCTCCGCTTTTCATCATCTTTCGAGACACGCCATGACCACCGTCCGCACTCGCATCGCGCCATCGCCTACCGGCGATCCCCATGTCGGCACCGCTTACATCGCTTTGTTCAACTACTGCTTTGCCAAGCAGCATGGCGGTGAGTTCATCCTGCGCATTGAAGACACCGATCAGCTGCGCTCGACCCGCGAGTCCGAACAGCAGATTTTTGATGCCTTGCGCTGGCTCGGTATCGACTGGGCTGAAGGTCCGGACGTCGGCGGTCCGCACGGCCCGTACCGGCAGAGCGAGCGGGGCGAGATTTACCAGAAGTACTGCCAGCAGCTCGTAGAGATGGGGCATGCGTTCCCGTGCTTCTGCACTGCCGAGGAGCTGGACCAGATGCGCGCCGAGCAAATGGCTCGCGGCGAGACTCCGCGCTACGACGGTCGCGCCCTGCTGCTGTCCAAGGAAGAAGTGGCCCGCCGCCTGGCCGCTGGCGAGCCCCACGTGATCCGTATGAAGGTGCCGACCGAAGGCGTCTGCGTGGTGCCGGACATGCTGCGTGGCGACGTCGAGATCCCGTGGGATCGC